>OLNY01002136.1_pt1 | contig 14211 bp, 15 predicted proteins | sample 1671981 | NCBI WGS metagenome assembly OLNY01 (sample SAMEA3136632, study PRJEB25190) | human gut metagenome | biome: human gut; feature: human-associated habitat; material: faeces | place: Austria | collected 2013 | reverse complement strand
GGCGTTGAACATGGTGTCGTCGTCGATCTCGTTACCGCCGGCCTCGATCATAGCCCCCTGCGCCGTATGCGCCGCCCTGGCCCGCGCCATAGTTGGGGTCCACCCCGGCAAAGCCGAACTGGTCGTATTTCTGGCGCTTTTCGGGGTTGGACAGCACCTCGTTGGCCTCGTTGATCTCCTTGAACTTCTCCTCGGCCGCCTTGTCGCCGGGGTTCATGTCCGGGTGATACTTCCGGGCCAGCTTTTTGTATGCTTTTTTGATCTCGTCCTCGCTGGCGCCCTTTTCCACGCCCAGGACCTCATAATAATCGCGTTTGTCTGCCATAAAGGCCCGCTCCCTTCTCTGGGTCTTTTATCCCGGAACACCACAGGAAGGGACAGGAAGCCCTGCCCCTTTCCGGTGGTATATTTTCACTTACTTATTCTTGTCGTCGTCATCCACGACCTTATAGTCGGCGTCGTAATACTGGCCGCCCTGGTCGCCGGTGGGACCGCCCTGGGCGCCGGCCTGACCGGCATCACCCTGGGGCGCCTGCTGCTGATACAGCTTCTCGCTCATCTTGTAGAACATCTGGGTCAGTTCCTCGGTGGCGGCCTTGATGGCGTCGGTGTCCTCGCCCTTCAGAGTCTCCTTCAGCTTGTCGATACCGGCCTGGATGGGGGCCTTCTCGCTCTCAGGCAGCTTGTCGCCCACCTCGCTGAGGGTCTTTTCGGACTGATAGACCATCTGGTCGGCCTGGTTGCGGACCTCTACCTTCTCCTTGACCTTGGCGTCCTCGGCGGCATACTGCTCGGCCTCCTTCACGGCCTTCTCAATGTCGTCCTTGCTCATGTTGGAGGAGGAGGTGATGGTGATGTGCTGCTCGGTGCCGGTGCCCAGGTCCTTGGCGGACACGTTGACGATGCCGTTGGCGTCGATGTCGAAGGTCACCTCGATCTGGGGCACGCCGCGGCGGGCCGGAGCGATGCCGTCCAGGTGGAAGCGTCCCAGGCTCTTATTGGCGGCAGCCATCTCGCGCTCACCCTGGAGCACGTTGACCTCCACGGAGGTCTGGTTATCGGCGGCAGTAGAGAAGATCTGGCTCTTCTTCACAGGGATGGTGGTGTTGCGCTCGATCAGACGGGTGCACACGCCGCCCATGGTCTCGATGCCCAGAGACAGCGGGGTCACGTCCAGCAGCAGCAGACCCTTTACATCGCCGGTCAGCACGCCGGCCTGCAGGGCCGCGCCCATGGCCACGCACTCATCGGGGTTGATGCCCTTGAAGGGCTCGCTGCCGGTGAAGTTCTTCACGGCCTCCACCACGGCGGGGATACGGCTGGAGCCGCCCACCATCAGGACCTTGGACAGGTCGGAGGGCTTCAGACCGGCGTCGGACATGGCCTGACGCACGGGGCCCATGGTGGCGTCCACCAGATGGCCGGTGAGCTCGTTGAACTTGGCCCGGGTCAGGGTCACGTCCAGGTGCTTGGGGCCGGTGGCATCGGCGGTGATATAGGGCAGGTTGATGTTGCTGGTGGTAACGCCGGACAGCTCGATCTTGGCCTTCTCGGCGGCCTCCTTCAGGCGCTGCATGGCCACCTTGTCGCCGGACAGGTCGATGCCCTCGGTGCGCTTGAACTCGCTGACCAGATACTTCATGATGCACTGGTCAAAATCATCGCCGCCCAGGCGGTTGTTGCCGGCGGTGGCCAGAACCTCGATCACGCCGTCGTCGATCTCCAGAATGGACACATCGAAGGTGCCGCCGCCCAGGTCGTACACCATGATCTTCTGGGCCTGCTCCTTGTCCACGCCATAGGCCAGGGCCGCGGCAGTGGGCTCGTTGATGATACGCTTCACATCCAGACCCGCAATCTTGCCGGCGTCCTTGGTGGCCTGACGCTGAGCGTCGGTAAAGTAGGCGGGCACGGTGATAACGGCCTCGGTGACGGGGCTGCCCAGATAGGCCTCGGCGTCGCTCTTGAGCTTCTGCAGGATCATGGCGCTGATCTCCTGGGGCGTGTAGGCCTTCCCGTCGATGCTCACCCGGTGATCGGAGCCCATCTCGCGCTTGATGGAGGAGATGGTGCGGTCGGGGTTGGTGATGGCCTGGCGCTTGGCCACCTGGCCAACCATGCGCTCGCCGGTCTTGGAAAATGCCACCACGGACGGGGTGGTGCGGTTGCCCTCTGCGTTGGGGATAACAACTGCCTCGCCGCCCTCCATGACGGCTACGCAGGAATTGGTGGTGCCAAGGTCGATACCGATAACTTTAGACATAATAATTGCCTCCTGAATATATGAAATAAAATTTTAGTCTGTCAAAAAAGCAGGATGATCTCCGTCATCAGTCCGCCGGATTCTCCGGCACGATGATGGCGGCGATGATATACGCCAGCAGTCCGCTGCCGCCCAGCAGGCTGAACACCACCCAGGCCAGACGGACCAGCGTGGGGTCAATGCCGAAATATTCCGCGATTCCCGCGCACACGCCGGAGATCATCCGGTTGTCGCGGCTCTTATACAGTCTTTTTCCGTTCATAGCACAAGCTCCTTTCAGTTGGCTACCTTCACCATGGCGAACCGCAGGACCTTGTCGTCCATGGCATATCCCTGCTGGAATACCTCCACCACGGTGTTTTCTCCGGCGCTCTCGTCCTCCACATGCATCACGGCGTTGTGGCGGGCAGGGTCAAAGGGCTGGCCCAGCGCTTCAATTTGCTGCACCCCCAGCTTTTCCAGCACGGTCATGAACTGCCTGCAGATCATTTCCATACCCTGGCGGTGGGGGTCGCCCTCTTCAAACTGGGAAAGGCCCCGCTCCAGATTATCCAGCACCTCCAGGAAGGGCTTCACGGTGTCGGCCTTGGCGTCGCCGTACAGGCTCTCCTTTTCCTTGGCGGTGCGTTTGCGGTAGTTGTCGTATTCCGCCGCCAAACGCAGATATTTGTCGCTGGCGTCGGACACCATCTTGGCCAGCTGCTCCATTTTTTCCATCTGATCCCGGGTAACGGTGAAGGTCTCCTCCGCCGTTTCCGGAGACGGCTCCTGCTGGGGCTGGGTCTCCGGGGTGTCCGTGTTTTCCTGTTCCTGCTTGTTTTCCTGATTCACATTCTCGCTCATGTTTCCTGGTCCTCCTTGGGGGGCAGCTGGTTCTTCCCGAACATGCGGCCCAGGCTCTCTGCAAAGTAGCTCAGGCGCGCCGCCACGGTGGCGTAGTCCATCCGGGTGGGTCCGACCACGCCCACCAGTCCCCGCATATTGTCTCCGATGTCATAGCTGGCCACCACCACGCTGCTGTCCCGCAGGGCCTCGCTGAGATTTTCCGGGCCGATGAGGATCTGCACCGGGCCGCCCTCCGTGGGCGCCGGCAGTTGCTCTTTATTGTCCACCATAAAGGTCATCAGGTCGTGGGCCTTGTCCGCGTCCCGGTATTCCGGGAACCGCAGGAATTCCTTGGCCCCGCTGGGAAAGACCTCCTGGCTGTTTGCTTCCTTCAATAGCCGCCCGGCGTATTCCACCACCTGGTTCAGCGGCAGGAACCACTGGCCGGGCACCTGCTCGGACAGGCTCATGAGCCGTCCGTTCATATCCTCCGGGCCGATCCCCGTGAAGTGGGTGTTCAGCAGATGGCTCATGTCCGGCAGGCCGCCGTCGGCCACCGGCAATTGCAGCGGCAGCAGCTGGCTTTTCACCTGGCTGTCCGACAGCATCACCACGGCAATGAAGCTGTTGGCGTCCACCGGAATCAGCTCGAACCGCCGCACGGTGGCGGCTGTCTTGTGATCCGCCACGGTATAGGCCGGATAACCCACAAAGGAGGACACCATCTGGCCTGCCCGGGCCATGAGCTGATCCGTCCCCGCCAGCTTCTCCGCCAGAGAGGCGTTGAGCTTATCCTCCTCCTCCCGGCTCAGGGCGCGATGCTCCATCAGCTCGTTGACGTACAGCCGATAGCCCTTGGCGGAGGGGACCCGCCCGGCAGAGGTGTGCGGCTGCTCCAGATAGCCCATTTCCGTCAGATCCGCCAGCTCATTGCGAATGGTGGCAGAGCTGATCTTTCCGGGCATCCGCTGGGCAATGGCCTTGGAGCCCACCGGCTCCGCCGCCGCCACATATTCTTCCACGACGATCTTCAGTATTTGCTTTTTTCGATCGGTCATTTCCATATCGTTTCTCCGTTAGCACTCCAACTTCCTGAGTGCTAAACGCAGTTTACCACCCCCCGCCGCCCTTGTCAAGTGGAAGGCTTTGAATTATTTGTAAACAAACGCATCGAGAAGCCGGTTCGCCGCATGGATAATAGGCTCTTTTGAGGGCGTAACGCCCGAAAGTCCATATGCCGCAATGGATTTCGGACACAGCAAAGCGAGGACTTCAAGATTTCTCTTGAAGTCCTCGCTTTGTGATTGCCCACAGGTTTTGCTGTGTCTGCAATCAGCGGTATGTGATCGATACCCAAGGATATTTCTCCTGAAGGTCGCTGAAAATCTCCTGCATCGGTGCGGCATACTCCTGCAGCTCTTGGGGCATAGAAGCAAAGCCTTCCACAACGATGTGTCTCTGCACCGGCCGCAAGAATACGTCCGTCAGGCAATCCCACATGGCATCCCAGTTTTCTCCGTAGTAATCCGGAAACCCAAACGCCTTACGGATGCGCTGGTGTAATGTACCCCAGTTCTTGCAGCCATCCAAATTCAAGATAACAGGGTCGGTTGGAATGGGCGTATATGCATAGTGATTCATAACAAAATCCCTTTCTGTTAAACGATCTCAACAAACGTGGCGTAGTGGTCGTAGGTAGCAAAAATCAATCCGTCATTGGAGTAGAGAATTCGTTCTCCGCCCCGATAACCGAAAGAATAATTGATGTCAGCCTCGTACCATATTCGTTCCGGTGCATCCGGGAGTCGTTTGTCTCTGTTTTTGTAAACGCCCTTTGTCAGCATCTTTCCGGGAGCTACAATGGAAAGATTTGCTAAAATTGGGATCCATCCTAACCGGGTAGCTTCGTCCTCGGTTATGTAGCATCCAGGAAGCCGACGAAAGGTCTTCAGCCACCAATCGGCGCCCCGTAAGCCAAGCTTTGTTGCGGTGCCAGCCGTTTTTGCCTCTAACCATTGTATAGAGCATCGGCAATTAGGATGGAGCGGAGGTTCTTCCGGAATAAAGTCATGGGGCAAGTAAATTTTCCCCTCCATGTTAAATCGCCCGCCCGCAGGCGACTACTTTTGCAGAGCAAAAGTGCTGCTCCAAAAAGAAAGACACCCCTACGGGTGTCTTTCTTTTTGGAGCAGGGTACGGGAATCGAACCCGCCTCCTCGGCTTGGGAAGCCGATGTACTACCGATGTACTAACCCTGCGCATCTGTTACCCGCTGATTATACCAAACTCCCTGCCGTTTTGCAACCGCTTTTTTCGTCGAACCCGGAAAATATACGCCGCCCAGGCTGGGATGGGCAGTTCCGGTCCGGGCGGCGTATATTCAAATGACGTAGTTGTCCCCCTGGGGGGTGTCCATCAGGTCCGCCAGAGTGACACCGGAAAAATAGTCCCGGGTCATCCGGTAGTATTCCTCCCACACCGGGAGGGTGCGGCACTCGGCGGACCGGGCGCAGAGACCCGCCCCGTCCTTCAGGCAGCTTACCGGGGCCAGGTTCCCCTCGGAGCACTGCAGGATGTCCCACAGGGTGCACGTTTCCGGCTCCCGGGCCAGGCGGTAGCCGCCGCCGATGCCGTGGACGCTCTCAATGAATCCGGCAGTCTTCAGCGCAGGCATCAGCTTCTCGATGTATTTCAGCGAGATATTCTGCCGCGCTGCCACCTCCTTCATAGGGATGTAGCCGCCGCTGCGGTGCTCTGCCAGGTCCAAAAGGATCCGGATGGAGTACCGTCCTTTTGTCGAGATCATGCTATCTGCCTCCTTCTTGTCCCCTCATTATACCCCCAGTCCGGTGGGTAACGCAAATAATTTTTGGCATATTCCGGTATTTTTTGTCGCGTCGTTTGCATATTCATGACAAATATGGTATACTGCTGAAAAATCCACAGAAACGAGGCGTACCTATGGACAAATATAAGATCATCCAGGTGAAGGAAAGCGTTTTCGCCGACAACGACCGGGAGGCGGACCGGGTCCGGCAGCAGCTGAAAAAGCAGGGCACCTTTCTGCTGAATCTGATGTCCTCTCCGGGCAGCGGCAAGACCACCACCCTGCTGCGGACCGTGGAGGGCCTGAAGGATCAGCTGCGCATGGGCGTTATGGAGGCGGACATCGACTCCGACGTGGACGCCGCCGCCATGGCCAACGCCGGGGTCCGGTCCATCCAGCTGCACACCGGCGGCATGTGCCACCTGGACGCCGGGATGACCCAGCAGGGACTGCGGGAGCTGGGCACCGATGACCTGGACCTGGTGGTGCTGGAGAACGTGGGCAACCTGGTGTGCCCCGCGGAGTTCGACACCGGCGCGGTGAAAAACGCCATGATCCTTTCCGTGCCCGAGGGCCACGACAAGCCCCTGAAGTACCCCCTGATCTTCACAGTGTGCGACGCGCTGATTATCAACAAGATCGACGTGCTGCCGTATTTCGACTTCGATATGGACAAGGTGGTGGAGTACGCTCACCGGCGCAATCCCAACCTGAAGATTTTCCCCATCTCCGCCAAGTCCGGCCTGGGCGTGGATGCCTGGCGTCAGTGGCTGCTGGAGGAGACGGAGGCCTGGAAAAAAGGATAACGTCATGAAGCAGATTTTTTCCCAACTGTTTTACGAGGTGGAGAAGCGCCGGGACACGGTGCTGGTGACGCTGATCGCCGACCGGGGCAGCGCCCCCCGGAAGGCCGGAGCACAGATGCTGGTGGGAGCCGAAGGCCGCCTGGTGGGTACCATCGGCGGCGGCGCGGTGGAGGGGCGCAGCATCCAACTGTGCCGGGAACTGCTGGACCAGCGCCGCTCCTGCATCCGGGAGTTTCCCCTGCACCAGGCCCCGGAGCAGGATATCGGCATGGTCTGCGGCGGCGACGTCACAGCCCATTTCCAGTTCATCCCGGCGGAGGATCCCCTGTGGAACGACACCGCCAGCCGGGCCCTGGCTCTGCTGGAGCAGCACACCGCCGGGTGGCTGGTGCTGGCGGAGGACGGCTCCGCTCCGGCGCTGCTGGATAAGGAAACCGTCGCTGCCGGCAGTCTGCCGGAGGATATTGCCCAGGTCCTGCGGACCCCGGGCTTTTCCATGGCAGCGGGATACATCTCCCTGCCTCTGCCTATCGGTCAGCGGGCGCTGCTGTTCGGCGCGGGACATATTTCTCAGGCCCTGTGCCCTCTGCTGACCACAGTGGACTTCCGCCCGGTGGTATTCGACGACCGGCCGGAGCTGGCCAACACCTCCCTGTTCCCCACGGCGGAGCAGGTGATCTGCGGGGATTTCACCCGCATCAGCGATTATCTCACTGTGACGGAGGAGGACTTTGTGGTCATCATGACCAGCGGCCATATGCGGGACTTCCAGGTGGAGGACCAGGTGCTGCGGGGGCCCTTCGCCTATGTGGGAGTCATCGGCTCCCGTCGCAAAACCGCGTCGGTGAACCAGCGGCTCCGGGAGGCGGGCATTCCGGAGGAGGCCATTGCCCTGGTGCACACCCCCATCGGCACCCCCATCCTGGCGGTGACGCCGGAGGAGATCGCCGTCAGCATCGCCGGAGAGATGATCCAGGTCCGGGCGCAGCGCCGGGGGCCCACCCCCCACGGCTGCCCCATGCACGGGTGATCCCGACTACGGGTCATTCCTAATATAACAAACAAGAAATGCGGCTGATCATGGTCAGCCGCATTTCTTGTTTGAAACATATTTACTGATAGTCGGACAGCAGAAACATGGGCTTTATGGCCACTACCTCGTCATACTCCCACTGCTCCACCTGAACGTCGGCGGTCAGGGCCTTCAGGTCCTGCTTCACCACCTCCAGCGCCTGATCGGCAGTCTGGGCCCGGCCCTCCCGCAGGACGCGGATCATCCGGGTCAGCACCACCGGGTGGGCATAGCGGGCAGGCAGAGGAAAGTCCTTGGGCAGCACCGCCACCAGGTCCGCCTGGGCCTGTTCCCACTCCCGGGACAGGGCCGTCTTGTTGTTGCGGGCGGTGGGCAGCACATGAGCACCGGAGAACAGAAACACTGCCGCAAAGCCAAATAGGGCAAAGTAGATGCCCAAGCTGCTGGTTCCCCGGACCATGGTGATGATGCCATACACCAAAGCGGCAACACCGGCGATAACGATGGCCAGGGCCACCCATTTGTAGCTGGGGTTGGAACGGTCATTGACCCGCTTGGCCTTGGCCGCCTGGGACAGGCGGCGGGTCAGATTGGTGTGGTCCTCCAGGAAGGTGCGGGCCTGCTCCAGGCGTTCCTTTTCGCTCTGGGCCTGGGGCGTCAGCTCCTTGAGATAGCGGCGGGCCTCCTGAGCCTGCTGCTGGGCCATATGGCGCTCCACCTTCTGGCTCTGGAGAGGCAGATCCGGGCAGATCTTGGCCAGATAGGCCAGCAGATTGTCCACATCCGCCTCGTGCTTGAAGTTGCACTGCTTCTGCGCGCCGTCGTCATACTCCACCACCAGATAGGGGATGGAGCCGAAGGCGCCCTTACCGGTAAAGCCGCCCTTGCTCATAGCCACCCGCTTGAACACACGGCGCACCGACTCCAGCGCCACATAGTAGTGCCGGTCAATGAAAAAGCTGTTGAGATACAGGGCCTTTTCGCCCACGCCGCAGGGGCCGAAGCGGCGGCAGCCCTTTTTGTCCGCCGCCAGCGTCTCGTTGTCCAACGTGACGCTGCCAAGGCGCGCAGGTGCAAAGATCATAGCATGTCCTCCCATAGGGGCAAAGCGGCAGGAGATGCCTGCCGCTTTGCGAAATAGTTAAAGGGTCAGATTACTTGCCCAGAGTCTCATAGTGAGGCTGGGTGTGCCGCTTCTTGATGGTATACAGGAAGATACCCAGGAACAGAACGGCCACAGCAATGCCGATGGGATAAGCCACGGCGGTGTTGTAAACGGCAACGCCCTCGGCGGTCTTGTGGTTGATGAACTGGCCCAGGCACTCGTTGCCCAGCAGGAAGTAGGTAGCGGAGACGGCGCTCATGAAGGTAGCAGGCACAGCGGTGATCCAGTAGTTCTTCTTTTCATAGAACAGATACATGGAGGCGGCCCACAGAACGATCATGGCCAGGGTCTGGTTGGTCCAGCTGAAGTAACGCCAAATCACGGAGTAGTCGATGAAGCCCAGAGCATTGCCCACACCCAGGACAGCGCCGACGCCCAGGACGGGCACGCACAGCAGCAGACGGTTCTTCCACTTCTTCTGGTCGATCTTGAACCAGTCGGCCAGCACCAGACGAGCGCTGCGGAACGCAGTATCGCCGGAGGTAATGGGGCAGGCGATGACGCCCAGCATGGCCAGAGCCACGCCGATCTTGCCCATGGTCTTGATGCACACATCGTAGATGGCGGCAGACTGGCCGTTGGCCAGGATCTCGGCCAGGCCGGTGTTCAGACCGCCGGTGACCTCATACAGAGCGCAGCCGGCAGCGGCCCACACCAGGGCGATAACGCCCTCGGAAACCATGGCGCCATAGAACACGAAGCGACCCTGCTTCTCACTCTTCATGCAGCGAGCCATCAGGGGGCTCTGGGTGGAGTGGAAGCCGGAGATAGCGCCGCAGGCCACGGTGATGAACATGAAGCTCCACACGGGAGTTCCCTTGGGATGCATGGAACCGAAGTGATCCCAGATCTCGGGGATGGTGTACTCAGGCTTGACAAAGATGCCGACGGCAACGCCCACGGCCATGATGATCAGGCAAATGCCGAACAGAGGATAGATCTTGCCGATGATCTTGTCGATGGAAATAAAGGTGGCGATGAAATAATACACCAGAACGATGACCAGCCAGAACAGGGTGGTGGTAACAACGCCGGTGGAGCCGCCGTTCTTGAACAGGGTCACGATCAGGCCCGCAGGACCCACGGCGAACACGGTGCCCACCATGATCAGCAGCACCACGCTGAACACGCGCATGACGTTCTTCATGAACCCGCCCAGGTAGATACCGGAAATCTCGGAAATGGAAGCGCCGTTGTTGCGCTCGCTCATCATGCCGGAGAAATAGTCATGCACAGCACCGGCAAAGATCGTACCAAAGGTGATCCACAGGAACACGATGGGGCCCCACAGAGCACCCTGCATTGCGCCGAAGATGGGGCCAAGGCCCGCGATGTTCAGCAGTTGGATCATGAACAGCTTCCACTGAGGCAGAACCACATAGTCCACACCGTCGTTGATCTTCACAGCGGGGGTCTCGCGGTCGTCCGGCCCGAAGGTGTTTTCCACCACCTTGCCATAGACGAAATAACCGCCGATCAGCAAGGCCAGGCAAATCAGAAAGCTTACCATTTTTTCTCCTCCTTCATACATACAATGTAACGATTTGAAGCAAAAGGGTACGAATCCTTTTGCTTTCCGTCCAATATGATAATTTTTTTACAGAAAAAGTCAATCCCCACTTTGCACAAAAAATCTTTACAATTCCGTTACGATATTTGCAGATTATTCGCGTTTTCTTTATTCTGATGAAATTATGTGCTGTCCATCGTCTGGTCTCATACAGTGTTTTTGAGTATTGGCAAACCGTTTTGTTTCCCCCATTGGTAACGTTTTCGGTTGTTAAACCCGTTTCCATGCGAAAAATCCCGCACGGGAGCAGGATATGGCCGGTCAGCGCTGCTGTTCCCGTTTCAGGCGGCGGATGTCCTGCCCGATAAAGGGCAGCAGTTCAAACTCCCCCTCCAGCCGGGACATGATCTGGGCGGAGTATCGCCTGCCGATCTGATCGGGGTCCAGATTGGTGCTGATGATGGTGCTCCTTCCTGCCAGAAGGCGGCTGTTGAGCAGCTGGTACAGGGCACTCTGAACAAAGGCCGTGGTCATCTCCGTGCCCAGGTCGTCCAGGATCAGCAGATCGCAGGCCATGCAGCGCTCCACGCTCTCATCCAGCTCGTCCACGTCATCCCGGCGGAATTTTGATGCCTCGAACTGGGCAAAAATGTGACCCGCCGTGTCATAAACAACGGAGAAGCCGTCCTCGCTGACCACCCGGGCAATGCAGGCAGACAGAAAGGTCTTGCCCAGGCCCGGGTCGCCGAACAGCAGCAGGTTCTGTGCACCGGGACGGAAGTCCCGGGCAAACCGGCGGCAGATCTCCAGATTCCGCTCCGCCGTCTCCCGGGGAGAGCGCGGCAGACCGTTTCGGTCGGTGGAGTACCAGCTCAGCTGGAAGGTATCAAAGCTCTGAGAGCCGATATCCAGCAGGTGGGACAGCTCGGCGATCTGCTCCCGGGCGTAGTAGCTGCGCAGACAGGGGCACATGGTCCCGTCGGACCGGAAGCCTGTGTCGCCGCACCGGGCGCACCGGGGCTTTTCCTCCAGATAGTCGGCAGGATAGCCCATAGCCTCCAGAAGCTCCCCCCGGCGGCGCTGGAGGGCCAGATTCTCATCCCGGATGGCGTGGATGGCGGGAACGGGATCCTTCCCCTGCCGCAGAGCCCGGGAGATGATCTGGCTCATGGTGCCGCGCAGGCGGCGGTCGATATCCGCCAGCTCCGGCTCCCGGCAAAACAGACGCTGCTGCCGCTCCCGGAACTGCTGGGTCCGGCGCTGCTTGTCCTCATCAAAGCGGGCCATGGCCCGACTGAGAATTTTACCGTCATAGGGCATAGGGTCCCCTCCTTTACCACTTCATATACTTTCCCATGCGGGAATCGTTTTTATCCGGCTTCTGGTCCGGAGGCGCGGCGGACTTTTTGGCGTCGCCCTGCTGGACCTCCTCCGGCGTATGCCAGCCGTTTTCGTGCCAGCGGCGGAGGATCCCATTGAGATACCGCCACTCCAGCTGCTTTTTATAGAACACCGTCTTGTCATAGGCCAGGGCCACCGTTTCCGGCGGAAAGCCCTTGTCCATCCAGTCGGAGATGTATTTTTCTTCACTGGCCACCGGACGGCGCTGGCCCAGGCCCAGCACCTGCATATACGCGGCCTGCCCCTGCTGCTTTTCCCGCCAGGTTTTCAGATAACGGGCGGCGCTGTCCTGGTCAAACAGGCCCTGCCGGGCCCAATAGTAGCCCTCCTTCTCGATCTGGCGCAGGGTGGGCCGGCGGCCGGGGCCGTATCGTTCCTCAGACCGGGCAATACAGTGGTTCACCAGCAGATAGATCACATCCGCCGGCATGCCCATATCGTCATACAGGCCCGCCAGAATCTGCAGATCCGCCGTTTTCAGCCTGCGGCCCAGCTTTTCCTCCACCTGGGGAATCAGCATCCGGAAGGACCGGTCGTCCTCCAACAGCTGGGCCAGGTCCTGGGCGCTGTATACCGGGCGCTCCTCCGCCGGCGCAGGGGACGGTGTCTCCGCCGGACGCTGGATCAGCCCCAGCCGCTGCAAGGCTCCCTCCGCCGCATTCAGCCGCAGCTGGCTCCACCGCAGCCGGGACTGAAGCTCCTGCTCCGTGACCCCGCGGTCTGCCCGCATCAGCAGCAGATACAAAAGCGCGGCGTCGCCGTCGCCGTTTTTCACCAGGCGATCCACCTGATCCGCCGTCAGGACGATGCTGGGCTCACTGTCCCGCAGAATATAGCCGCTCATGCCGCGCCTCCCCTCTTTCCATGGTTTAATTACTTTATTTTACACGAAAACCCCCGGTTCGTAAAGCTGCCGCAGCGGGTTTTTCACAAAATTCTCCTTTTCGCCAGAAAAAGCTTTTCCCGGCGGGATTTTGTGGTATAATGGATTCTGTATCGGTGTGACTAACTTTTCGGTTTACATAAATGGGAGGGCAACATGGCGAATAAAGTGACGATGAGCATCTGCGGCCAAGAGTATACCCTGGTGGCGGACGAAAGCGCGGAGTATATGAAAAAGGTAGGCGCCCTGGTGGACCAGCGAATGGACCGGATCCAGGAGACCCTGCATGTGAGCCAGGCGGATGCGGCAGTTCTGGCGGCGGTGAACCTGGCGGACGAGCTGCTGAAAAACCAGGCAGCGGCAGAGAATCTGCGCCGGCAAGTGAAAAACTATCTGGATGAGGCCACTCAGGCCAAAAATGAGGCGTCGGAGCTGCGCCGTCAGCTGTTCAAGGCCCAGCAGGGCCGGGGCCAATGACCGAGCTGCTGAGCCCCGCCGGAGGCTGGGAGGCCATGGTAGCCGCCGTGCAGAATGGGGCCGACGCGGTGTATATGGGCTTCGGCGGGCTCAACGCCCGGCGCAGCGCCCGGAACTTCACCGATGAGGAATTCCGTGCCGCCGTGGCCTATTGCCACCTGCGGGGTGTGAAGGTCTATCTGACCCTGAACACCCTGGTGACGGACCAGGAGCTGCCCGCCGCCGCCCAGGCTTTGCAGAAAGCCTCGGACATGGGGGTGGACGCTATCCTCATCCAGGATTGGGGCGTGTGGCGGCTGGCCCGGGAAATTGCGCCCGATGTTCCCCTCCACGCCAGCACCCAAATGAGCCTGCACACCTTGGGCGGCGCCTGCCGCGCGGCGGAGCTGGGTCTGGAGCGGGTGGTACTGGCCCGGGAGCTGAGCCGCCGGGACATCGCGGCCATCACCCGGGACTGTCCCGCAGAGATCGAGGTGTTTGTCCACGGGGCCCTGTGCATGTGCTACTCCGGTCAGTGCGCCCTCAGCGCCGTTATCGGCGGACGCAGCGGCAACCGGGGTACCTGCGCTCAGCCCTGCCGCCTGCCCTATGGGGTCAATGCCCCGGCGGCGGGAGGCCATCCTCTGAGCCTGAAGGACGCCAACCTCTCCCCCTACCTACAGGAGCTGGAGGACATGGGGGTGGCGTGCCTGAAGCTGGAAGGGCGCATGAAGCGGCCGGAGTATGTGGCGGTCATCACCTCCATTTACCGGCGGCTGCTGGACGAAAAGCGCCGTCCCACTCGTGAGGAGCAGCGGCAGCTGGAGCTGGCCTTCAGCCGCAGCGGCTTCACCGACGGATACTATCTGGGCCGGAAGGGGCCGCAGATGTTCGGCACCCGGCCGGAGAATGTCCCGGAGCCCAAGGAACTGTTTGCCGAGGCCCGGACACTGTACGAAAAGGAGGATCGCCGGACGGTGGCGGTGGACATGGACTGCGTCTGCCGGGCCGGTGAGCCGGTGCGCCTGACGGTGCGAGCCGG
>OLNY01002130.1_pt1 | contig 14227 bp, 15 predicted proteins | sample 1671981 | NCBI WGS metagenome assembly OLNY01 (sample SAMEA3136632, study PRJEB25190) | human gut metagenome | biome: human gut; feature: human-associated habitat; material: faeces | place: Austria | collected 2013 | reverse complement strand
TCATCGTGGGCGTGATGTTCACGCTGCTGCACGCGCTCATTCAGGCATATGTTTTGACGATGCTCGTCGCGCTCTATTTCGGCGAGGTTTCCGAGAAGCAGGAACCGAAAAAGAAAAAAGTAAAAGCAGAAGCTGAAAATTAACCTACGGAGGGAAAATATCATGAACGCAAAACAGAGAAAGTTAAAGAAGCTTGCCATCATTCTGCTGGCAGTCATCGCCATCCTCGCCATCTCCATTCCGGTATTCGCCGCAACAAACGGCGATGCCGCAACCACCACGGCAACAGCCGAAACCGCAGTAGAAGCTGCTGCCACCACCGCAGACAGCACAACCGGCCTTAAGGCACTTGCTTCCGCTATTGCAGTCGGTATTGCAGCCGCCGGCGGTGCAGTCGGTATGGGCCTCTCCGCAGGTAAGGCTGTTGAGGGCATCGCACGTCAGCCGGAGGCTGAAAGCAAGATTCGTACCACCCTCATGCTCGGCCTCGTCTTTATCGAGACGGCCATCATTTATGCCCTGCTCGTTGTTATCCTCATCATCTTCGTCCTGTAAAGGAGAGTGCAGATCGTGAACATCCCACTGAATATTGATTGGCAGCAGATTTTGCTGCATGTACTGAATTTCGTCATTTTGTTCGGCGGCCTGTATTTCCTTTTGTACAAGCCGGTCAAGAACTTCATGGCAAAGCGCGAAGCGCATTATGCCGAAATGGCACAGAAGGCCCAAAGTGAACTCGATTCCGCCGAAAAAATCAAGGCGGATTATCAGGAGCAGCTCAAGTCCGTTGAGGGCGAGATCAGCGCAAAGAGAACCGAAGCGCAGAAAGAGCTCGACCGCAGCGTACAGCAGCAGCTTTCCGATGCCCATGCACAGGCGGATAAGATCGTCGCCGATGCGCAGAAGGATGCTGCCCGTGTACATGATAAGATGATCGCAGACGCACAGAAGGAGCTTACCGAGCTCGCTATGGAAGCGACCAAGAAGCTTGTTTATAAAGACGGCGATCCGTATGACGCGTTCCTCGATCAGGCAGAGAGGGGAGAGCCGAATGCGTAATGCAGATGAAAAGGCCGTAGCCGTTCTCCGCGGCAGCCGCCGCCCGGATGCCGAACAGGAAAAGCGCTTTGCGGAATTCCTGCTGCGTACCTATGGCTGTGAGATTCCGCTCACCTTTGAAGAAGATAAAATGCTGAACGGCTTCACGCTTACCGTCGGCACCGATGTGTACGATTGGAGCCTCAAAAGCCGTCTGCGCCAGTTTGAAGAAAAGCTAAAGGCGTTAAAGTCCGGCAGCGATTCCGTTATCCCGCTGATGAAGGAAGCCGTTGAAGATTTTACCCCATCCGCAGAAGCGGAAGAGACCGGTACGGTTCTCACCGTTGGCGATGAGATCGCCGTTGTCAGTGGCCTTGAGCATGCCGCCTACGGCGAGATTCTCCTGTTCTCCTCCGGCGTTAAGGGCATGGTGCAGGATCTGCGCCGCAATGAGATCGGCTGCGTCCTCTTTGGCGACGATGCCGAGATTACCGAGGGCAGCCTTGTGCGCAGAAGCGGCAAGACCGCCGGTATCCCGGTCGGCGACGGCTTCCTCGGCCGTGTTGTCGATGCACTCGGCACGCCGATCGACGGCAAGGGTGACATCAGCGCCGAGGGCTACCGCCCCATCGAGTGCCCCGCACCGGGCATCATCGACCGCCAGCCGGTCAACGCGCCTATGGAAACCGGCCTTCTCGCCATCGATTCCATGTTCCCGATTGGCCGCGGCCAGCGTGAGCTTATCATCGGCGACCGCCAGACCGGTAAAACCGCCGTCGCGCTCGATACCATTTTGAACCAGAAGGGCAAGAACGTCGTTTGCATCTATGTCGCCATCGGTCAGAAGTCCAGCTCCGTTGCACAGCTTGTGGAGACCTTAAAGCGCCGCGGCGCCATGGATTACACCATCGTCGTCAACGCATCTGCCAGTGACCCGGCTTCCTTGCAATACATCGCACCGTATGCCGGCTGCGCACTCGGCGAGCACTTCATGTATCAGGGCAGAGATGTCCTCATCGTGTACGATGACCTTTCAAAGCACGCCATTGCGTACCGTGCACTGAGCCTGCTTTTGGAGCGTTCCCCGGGTCGTGAAGCGTATCCGGGTGACGTTTTCTACCTGCATTCCCGTTTGTTGGAGCGTTCCGCGCATCTTTCCGATGCACTCGGCGGCGGCAGCATGACGGCATTGCCGATTGTTGAAACGCAGGCGGGCGACGTTTCCGCTTACATTCCGACGAACATTATTTCCATCACAGACGGTCAGATCTTCCTTGAGAGCGACCTGTTCTTCTCCGGCCAGCGTCCGGCTGTTAACGTCGGTCTTTCGGTTTCCCGTGTCGGCGGCGATGCCCAGACAAAGGCCATGAAAAAGGCAGCGGGCGGCATCCGTCTGGACCTTGCCCAGTACCGCGAAATGGAAGTTTTCACCCAGTTCTCCAGCGACCTCGACGAGACCACAAAGCGTCAGCTCACCTACGGTCAGAGCCTTATGCGTCTGCTGCGTCAGCCGCAGTACCATCCGATGAGTCAGCACGATCAGGTCATCACGCTCGTCTCCGCCCTGCACCACGTCATGCAGGACGTCCCGCTTGACGATATGGGTCGTTTCCACACGGAGCTCATCAAGTACGCCGAGGAGAATATGAGCGATGTCTGCCGCCGTGTCGATACCACCGGTCAGCTTTCCGACTCCGACCGCGAAGAGATTTTGAAAGTCGCGAAGGAATTCCTCGAAAAGTACAAGGCGGAAAACCCGCAGAACGCGTAAGCGCTCGGAAAGGCGGTTTTCGCTATGGCTAATACAAAAGAGATTAAAACCAGAATCGAAAGCGTTAAGGATACGCGTAAAATCACAAACGCCATGTATCTTATCGCTTCCACAAAGCTGCGCAAAGCACGCAACGATTTGGACCGCACGCGCCCGTATTTCGAGGCGCTGCGCACGGAGATCAAGCGTATTTTCCGTACCCAGAACGACGTGGACAGCCGCTATTTCTACCCCCCCGAGGGCGAGCCGCCGCTGGAGGGCACCTACGCGTGCCTCGTCATCACGGCGGATAAGGGCCTCGCGGGCGCATACAACCAGAACGTCATCAAGGAAGCTATGCACATGCTCGATGAGCATCCCGACACGAAGCTCTACGTTGTAGGCGAATATGGCCGCCACTTCTTTACGCAGCACAATATCCCCATGGAGCACAGCTTCCTCTATACGGCACAGAACCCCACCATGCAGCGCGCGAGAGAAATTTGCGACATCCTGCTCGAGGGCTACGACCGCGGGGATTTTAAGAAGATTTTTGTCATTTATACCGATATGGAGAACAGCCTCACGTCCTCTGCACACTGCACGCGTCTGCTGCCGTTCCACCGCGCCTATTTCCAGACGGATACGGTGGAAAAGGCGGTCACCACGCCGTTCGAGTTTGTGCCCTCCGTGCAGGCGGTTCTCAACAACATCATGCAAAGCTACGTTTCGGGCTTTATTTACAGTGCCCTCATCGATAGCTTCTGCAGCGAGCAAAATGCCCGCATGACGGCGATGGATTCCGCCAACAGCAACGCGGAAAAGCTCCTCGCAGAGCTTTCCTTGCAGTATAACCGCGTGCGTCAGGCTGCCATCACGCAGGAGATTACAGAGGTCTCCGCCGGTGCGAAGGCACAGCGTCAAAAACACAGGAAGGAAGCGTGAACAACGTGAATACAGGTAAGATCGTACAGATCTCCGGCCCGGTCATCGACGTACAGTTCGAGTCCGGCGTTCTGCCGAAAATCAGAGAAGCCCTTTCGCTTACCGTGGACGGACGGCGGTATGTGATGGAGGTTGCCCAGCATGTGGGTGACAACACGGTCCGCTGCGTCATGCTTTCCGGCAGTGAGGGCCTTTCCCGCGGTATGCAGGTTGAGGCTCCGGGCAAAACCATCGAAGTGCCGGTGGGCGAAAACACGCTCGGCCGCATGTTCAACGTGCTCGGCGATCCCATCGACGGCGGCGAAGCCGTTCCCGCAACCGAGCCGCACAAAAGCATTTACAGAAAAGCTCCGTCGTTTGACGAGCAGAACCCGGCCGTCGAGATCCTCGAGACCGGCATCAAGGTCATCGATCTTCTGGAGCCGTACCCGAAGGGCGGCAAAATCGGTCTGTTCGGCGGCGCAGGCGTCGGCAAGACCGTCCTTATCCAGGAGCTCATCCACAACGTCGCCATGGAGCACGGCGGTTACTCCGTGTTTACCGGCGTCGGCGAGCGCAGCCGTGAGGGTAACGACCTCTGGCGTGAAATGCGTGAAAGCGGTGTCGGCGATAAAACGGCGCTCGTCTTCGGCCAGATGAACGAGTCCCCGGGCGTGCGTATGCGTGTCGCCCTCTCCGGCCTCACCATGGCAGAGCATTTCCGTGACGAAGAGCACAAGGACGTCCTGCTCTTCATCGATAACATCTTCCGTTTCGTGCAGGCAGGCAGTGAGGTTTCCACGCTTCTCGGCCGTATGCCTTCCGCCGTCGGTTATCAGCCGACCCTCGCAAACGAAATGGGCGAGCTGCAGGAGCGCATCACCTCCACAAAAGACGGCTCCGTCACCTCGGTTCAGGCCGTTTATGTGCCTGCCGATGACCTTACCGACCCGGCCCCGGCCACAACGTTCGCTCACCTCGACGCTACGACCGTTTTGAGCCGTAAGATCGCCGAGCAGGGCATTTACCCCGCCGTTGATCCGCTGGAGTCCACCTCCCGTATCCTCGAAGCCGATGTTGTCGGCGAGGAGCACTACCGCATCGCGCGTGAAGTGCAGGAGACCCTCCAAAAGTACAGCGAGCTGCAGGACATCATCGCCATCCTCGGTATGGACGAGCTTAGCGACGAAGACCAGCTCACCGTGCAGCGCGCGAGAAAGATCCAGCGTTTCCTCTCGCAGCCGATGCACGTCGCAGAAAAGTTCTCCAGCGTGCCGGGCGTTTACGTCCCGCTCAAAGAGACGCTGCGCGGCTTCAAGGCCATCGTAGACGGCGAAATGGACCAGTACCCCGAGGCGGCGTTCTATAACGTAGGTACGCTCGAGGACGTCATCGCGAAAGCGAAGCAGTTAGAGGCGGAGGCGATCTGATGCGTACATTTCAGATGCACCTGCTTGAAGCCGATAAGGTCTTTTTCGAGGGCGAGTGCGAGTCGCTTGTCGTGCCCACAACGGTCGGCCAGTACGGCATTCTGGCGGGTCACAGCAATATGATCTCCGCCGTCGTGCCGGGCGTGCTCTCTTACCGCGCACCGGGTAAGGAGTGGCGCACCGCTGCCGTTTCCGAGGGCATGGTGAAGGTCGAGGGCAACGATATCCTCGTGCTTGTAGACTCCGCCGAGTACCCGGAAGAGATCGATGCCAAACGTGCACAGCGCGCCGCCGATGAGGCGAAGGAGGCCATCCTCCAAAAGCGCAGCGTGCGCGAATACCGCACTGCGCAGGCGAACCTTGCCCGCGCCATCAACCGCCTGCGCGTCAAGAAAAACGCGAGATAAGGCGGCAAAAACCACACCGAATTTCCAAATATGCAAAAAGCGTTCCGAGCATTCGGGGCGCTTTTTGCATATTTCACACAAAGGGTTTGCTTTTTTCATGAACTTTCGAAATTTCGCAAAAACTGCGGTACAAAACGGCGGAATGTGCTATAATGAACGCGAATACCGGCGGAAAAGTACGCCGGAAAGTTGTATTGAAATTCAATTTAAAGGAGTCAAAAGCATGATCCAAGTCGGTTTTATCGATTACTATTTAGACGAGTGGCACGCCAATAACTACGTTCACATGCTGCGCGATTACTCAAACGGCGAGGTAGAAGCCGTGTACGCCTGGGCTGAAATCGACAGCCCCGAGGACGGCCTCACAACGGACGCATGGTGCGAAAAATACGGCCTCACCCGCATGATGACGCAGGAGGAGCTCATCGAAAAGAGCGATGTTCTGCTCGTGCTCGCCCCGCGCGACCCGAAAAAGCACGAAGAACTCGCAAACCTCGCGCTGCGCTCCGGCAAGCGCTGCTATGTGGATAAAACCTTCGCGCCGGATCACTTCGCTGCAAAGCGTATGCTCGACCTTGCCGAGCAGAGCGGCACGCCGTGCTGGTCGTCTTCCGCGCTGCGTTTTGCGGAGGAGTATCAGGCAGCGGATAAAACGAACATCAAGGGCGTCAATACATGGGGTCCGAACGGTTTTGAGGATTACGCCATCCACCAGCTGGAGCCGATCTTCATGATGATGCAGGCTCCCGCGACGGAAGTCATGCACCTGACAAACGACGAGGTGTACACCGGCGTTCTGCGCTTTGCGGACGGCCGCACCGCAACGCTTTCCGGCTACGCAAAGGGCTCGCCGTTCATGATGAACATTGCGCGCTCCACGGAAAATTCCGTACTGGAAATTTGCTCCGATTACTTCCGCCACTTCATTGAGGCGCTCGTCGAGTTCTTCAAAAACGGCACCATCCCTGCCCCGCACAGCGAGACGCTCTCCATCATCAGCGCCTGGGGCGCCCTTATGGAAGCCGAAAAGACCCCCGGCATCTGGGTCAAAGTCCCGAAGGACTGAGTTTGTCACTGCAAAAACCGTCACAACGCACGCATCTTTGACTGCAAAAGGCTTCTTCCAAAAGCGCGACTATGCGGCCATTAAAGAACAGCAAGTAGAGCGTTACGGCGTCTGGCTCACGAATTTCGTTATGATAAAAACGATATAAAAAAGATAGTCTTTCTAAGCGAAACGAACGCTTTGGAAGACTATCTTTTTCTATGCGTGCGAAAATGTACGTTTATTTCTTCGGTTTCGGCGCGGCGGGGTCGGTGAGTTCGGGGAGCGCGCCGCCGGAGACCGCCCAGAAATATAAACTTGCGATGCTGCAATACGGTGAAAAACGTTTGCGGTACCGCTCGAACCGTGCGCGGTCGATCTCCTTGTGGCGGTAGACCATGCGCATGCCGCGCAAAATGGCGAGGTCGCCGTAGCTGAACACATTCGGGCGCTGTAGGCAGAATAAAAGCAGCATTTCCGCTGTCCACACGCCGATGCCCTTGAGCGCGCTGAGCTCGAGGATGACCTCTTCATCCGGCTTTTCGACGATGCTGATTAAATCAAATTCGCCCGTATGTACCTTTTTCGCGAAGTCTGTGATGTATTCCGCCTTGCGGAACGAAATGCCGAGCGACTGCAAATTTGCTTCGCCATAGCCCAAAACGTGTTCGGCATCGACCGTGCCGAGGGCGTTCTGCACGCGCGCCCAAACGGTTGCCTGCGCCTTTGTGGAAATCTGTTGCCCCACGATGTGGTGTACCACGGCGGAAAAAAGGTCGTCGTCCACGGCGCGCTCAATGTGCCCCACGCGGTCGATGACCGCCGAGAGTTTCTTGTCCTTTTTCCGTAAATAAGCGAGCTCTTTTTCGCCGTACGGAAAGTACTTTACGTCATCCATCAATCGATCTCTCCCGGAGTGCGCGATTTGATCATCGCTTCCAGCTTTTGCAGCTCGGTAATCTCTTGCGGAGTCAGCTTTTCCGTATAGCCGGTCTCGAGCTTTTCAAGCATGGAGCGCATTTTGTAGGCTTCGGCGGGCTGACGCAGAATTTCGCGCTCGCTTTTAATCTGTTCCCGCGCGGCGACTTCGTCGATGATCTGCTGCATGTAGCGGTATAAGTTGCTCCGTTCTGTATAATCCGCAGGCGCGTAGAAATTTAATCGGTCGTCGTTATACAGTTTGTATACTTTGGCGCGGTTATTCTTCTCCGGGTCGTATACGCCGACGGAGTAGCCGCCTTTACTTTTCACGAGCCGCATGCACGGAATGTCCGTGGCGCTGTCGCCGATATAGACGATGTTCTCATACGGAATGCGCAGGTTTTCCTCGGGCATGCTGTCGTTTACGCGCTCGTCGTACTCCTCCAAAAAGCCTTTTGCAATGCGGAAAATGAACTGCGTCTTGTTCGTGTAATTGATGGCCTGCGCGGGCCACTCCGCTACGCCGTCCGTGGTGTAGAGGTAGGAGGAGGCATAAATGCGTTTGAAATTCTTCGCGATGGCGCTGCCCTCGATGATTTCTTTAAGACCCGAAGAAATGATGTAGTGTTCAAGCTCAATGCCGCGCTGCGCAGCATACGCTGTCGTGCGCGCGAACCAATCCGTAACGCCGCGGTACAGCTCCACCTGCGCACCGATGGCCCGAAAATACTCGCGTTTTAAGGATTTTCCGAGAAAGCGCGAATAGCGAACAAGCATGAACATCCACGAAAGGTTGCTTTCCATGCTGTTTTCCCGCGCGAATGCGTCCGTTTCCGCCCAGAATTTGTCTTTGTCAATGCCAAAAGACGGGATGAGCGTGAACGTCTGCATGTCGTCCGGGGAAAGTGTTTTGTCAAAATCGTAGCAGATCGCCATGCGCGGCCTGTTCTCCGTCATGCTGCCGCCCCCTTTCTGTATCTCATTATAGCTAAAAACGTTTGTTCTGTAAAGAGGTTTTGCGAAAGTTGTCCGCCGATGTCCTATACTGTCCTGCAATGTCCGGTTTTAACGGTAAAAGAACGCCCTCATCCGCCGCTTTTCGCAGCCGATGAAAGCGCTTTTCGAGCTGTTCCGCCGTTTTGATGCCCGGCGCATCTTTGGCTTTATTCGCAGGCTTGGGGGCATGTCACGTCCAAAAGTCAAGTGTTACGATTTGCTTTCTAACCACGCCCTCCGGGTGGAGGGCGACCTTGGCTGCCGCCCTGTAACAAAGGAGGGCAACTATTTCTATCCACGCCCTCCGGGTGGAGGGCGACAGCAAAAACGGACAAAGTTTTTGTCCGTTTTTGCGCAAAAGGGAGAAGAATTTGCCTCTTTAAGACGCGGAAAGAGAAAATTTGCCGGTGGCGTTTTAAAAGTGACAAATTTTGGGTTTTGATTTGGTGCGAAGGAAGCGGGAAAAGCGTGTGCGCTTTGGCTTCGCACTGCGGGTAATCAGATGAGCAGGACGGAATCCTGCGCGTAGGCGGGCTGTACGCCGACATGCTCTACATTTTGCTTATATTGATTGCCGAGGCGGTAAAACCGCAGGCTGTCCGTTTCGGGCTCGATGAGCGCGGTGAGCTCTGCCTTCAGTGTAACATACTGCGCGGCGGTCAGCAAGCACTCGAAAACGGAGTTTTGTACGCGCTGCCCGTGGTCTACGCACTTTTTAGCGACTTTGCGGAGACGCTTTTTCCCGGCGGCGGTCTCCGTGTTGACGTCGTAGGTAATTAAGACCAGCATTTTGACCTCACTTCCAGAAAAACGGCGGATACGCTTCCAGATCGCCGCGCAGAGTGCGGGCGAGCAGGAGCGCCTGCACATAGGGTACGAGCCCCCACGGAATCTTCTCTTTTAAGAACGGGTGCGTGATCTGCTCCTGCTTTTTGCTTTGCCATGCGCCGAGAAACGCGCGGCGACCGTCGTCCGTTAAAAGCACGGCACCGCTTTCCTGCTTTTGCAGGTGCTTTGCGGTGATGATCTTGCGGTTCAGCGCCAGCGTCAGCGCGCGGCGCACGCGCGCATCGTTGAACGGCGCCTTGGAGCAGTTGAACTCATAGTAGCGGTAGCCGATGCGGTCGGAGCTGACGAGCTTATCGGTGCCGGTGTAGGCCTTCATCGCGTCGCTGTTGACGGAGGTGGCGATATCCAGCTCGCCGTTGTCAAACGCCATCCGCACCGTCTCCGGCGCGTTGAGGAAGACATACTTCACGGTGTCGATCTTCACTTCGTCCGCGTTGTAGTAGTTCGGGTTCTTGACGAAGGTGAAGCTCTCGTCCTTCTTCATGTCCGCCAGCATGAACGGGCCGTTGCAGACGTAGGTTTCCGGGCTGCTCGACCAATCCTCGCCGTATTTCTCCACGTTCGCCTTGCAAACCGGCATGAACGCGGTGGAGGCCGTCAGGGTGATGAAGTAGCTGGCCGGGGCTTTCAGCTCCACCTGGAAGGTGGTGTCGTCCAGCGCGCGGATCGGCAGATCGTCCGCGGAGACGGTCTTGTTCACAAAACACTCGTAGCCGTCCTTAATCACGCTGTAGAGCGTGTAGGCCGTCTCGCTGCCCACGTCCGGGTTGAGCACGCGCTTCCAGCTGTATTCAAAGTCGTGCGCGGTCAGCGGGCTGCCGTCGCTCCACTTGAGGCCTTCCTTCAATTTGAAGGTGTAGGTGCAGCCGTCCTCGGAGACCTCGTAGCTCTCGGCCATTGCCGGAACGAGCGCGCCGTCCGCATCATATTTATAGAGGCCGCGGAACAGGCTTTGCAGCGCGTAGGAGCCGGAGGAATAGTCGTTGATCGTCGGATCCATGCATTCCGGTTCGCCGCCCATCTGGAACGTGATGGATGCGTCCGCCATCGCGGCGGCGCAGGCGAAAACCAGCGTCAGGGCGCAAAGAGCCAGCGCAAGCAGTTTCTTCATGTTAAAAACCTCCCTTGTTTGTTTTTTCGACCCTCTGCGCGAGGCAGGCGCGGCCGAATATGTGTTAAGCATAGCAAAACTATCCGTTTTTGTCAATATGCAGCGCCCAAATACTCTGTTTTTGAATTTTCATAGACGAAATCCTTCAAAAAATTCGAAGTCAGCGAAAAACATATTGAAATCCTGAGAGTTTCGCCTTATAATAATCCCATATGATTTGGGATGCGAATGATTCTGAGCGTTTTTGATGAACGCTCAAAACCGGCTTTCGCCTTCATATTTTTTCAAAAGGGGGACGCCTCGTGGGCAAGTATATCGCCAAACGGATTTTATCTGGTGTCATCACCATTGTCATTTTGATTACCGCCTGCTTCTTTTTAATGCATGCCATTCCCGGCAGCCCGTTTGCCAAAGGCGAGCAGGGCGTGCCCGAGGCCGTCATGCAGCGCCTCAACGAGAAATACGGTCTGGATCAGCCGCTGTATAAACAGTATTTCACCTACCTCGACCAGATTCTCCACGGCGACTTCGGCATTTCCTATAAGAATTCCAGCGTGCAGGTCAACGACCTGATCGAGCGCGGCTTTCCGATTTCCGCGCGCATCGGTATTCTGGCGGTGCTGCTGTCGCTGGTGGTCGGTGTGCTGCTGGGCGTGACCTCCGCGGTCAAGCGCGGCAGCTTGTTTGACGGCATATCCATGGTGATTGCGACCATCGGCGTGTGCGTGCCGCTGTTCGTCATCTCCGTTCTGCTGCTGTATCTGTTCGCCGGCGTGCTCAAGTGGCTGCCGACCTACGGCCTGAGCACGTGGAAGCACTACATCCTGCCGGTGACGTGCCTCTCCTTCTCCCCCATCGCGTACATCGCGCGCATGACCCGTTCCTCGATGCTCGAGGTCATGCAGCAGGATTATATCCGAACCGCGCGCGCCAAGGGCGTGGCCGAGCGCATGGTCATCCTCAAGCACGGCCTGCGCAACGCGATTCTGCCGGTTGTGACCTATCTGGGCACGTTGATCGCCAACCTGCTGACCGGCTCGTTCATCGTCGAGCGCCTGTTCGCGATTCCGGGGCTTGGCAAATACTTTGTGGATTCCATCACCGCGCGCGACTACAACATCATCATGGGCGTCACCATCTTCCTCGGCGTGTTCGTCGTGGCCTGCAACCTGCTCGTGGACGTGGTTTACGGCGTCATCGACCCGCGCGTGAAGCTCGACGAGTGACCGGGAGGATATTATGGAAAAAGATACCCGTTATCAGCCGCTGGACAAGGCCAGCATCTCCGCCGACCAGATTTCCCGCCCTTCCGTTTCCTATTGGAAGGACGCATGGCGGCGCTTCCGCAAGGATAAGCTGGCCGTGTTCGGTCTGGTTATGATCCTCATCGTCTCCCTGTTCGCCATCTTCGGGCCGATGTTTTGCCCGTATGCATATGACGAGGCCGATTTCCTCTCCATCGCCCAGTGGCCTTCCAAGGCGCATTGGTTCGGCACGGACGCGCTCGGCCGCGACCTGTATGTCCGCGTGCTCTACGGCGCGCGCATCAGCCTTTCCATCGGCGTGGTCGCCGCGCTGGTCAACATGGTCATCGGCGTGCTCTACGGCGGCATCGCGGGCTATTTCGGCGGCAAGGTCGATAACGTGATGATGCGCATCGTCGATATCATCATCGCCCTGCCGTCCCTGCTGTACACCATCCTGCTGATGATGCTCATGGGCTCGAACGTCCGCTCCATCCTGATTGCGCTGTGCCTGTCCTCGTGGGTCGGCACGGCGCGCATCACCCGTTCGCAGGTCGTCAGCCTCAAGCATCAGGAATACGCCCTCGCCGCCAAGCTGGCCGGGGCGAGCGATTTCCAGATTCTGCTGCGCCATCTGCTCCCCAACGCAATGGGGCCGATCATCGTTTCGGTGATGTTCCTGATTCCGGGCGCGATCTTCTCGGAGGCGTTCCTCTCCTTCCTGGGCATCGGTATTCAAAAGCCGATGGCCTCTTGGGGCTCGCTGGCCAACGACGCCATCGGCACGCTGACCAGCGCGCCGTATCAGATGTTCTTCCCCATCGCCGCCATCAGCCTGACGATGTTCTCGCTGAATTTCATCGGCGACGGCCTGCGCGATGCGCTCGATCCGAAACTGAAAAAGTAAGAACGTTGGGGCTCTGCCCCAAACCCCAGTCAGGAACTGAGTTCCCGACACCTTCCTCCTCCGCTTCGCGGCATGCCGCGAAGCATAGCAGGGAGTTTGATGGGGATTGATATCACGTGCCCGCTGTGCGGGATTCAGCGAGATATCAATCATCCCTCAAGCAGGTTTGGGCGGCAGCCCAACGTAACCTCGAAAACAACACAGGAGGCTACCATGCAACGACTCCTTGACATTGAAAACCTGCGGACGACGTTCGATATCCACGTTGGCAAGGTGCAGGCCGTTCGCGGCGTGGATCTGCACGTGGACGAGGGCGAGACCGTGGGCGTCGTCGGCGAAAGCGGCTGCGGCAAGAGCGTTTCGATGCTCTCCGTGCTGCACCTTCTGCCGGACTACGCCAAAATTTCGGCGGACAAAATGATCTTTGACGGAACGGATCTGACGCGGCTCACGCCCAAAATGTTCCGCAAGATCAGCGGCGACCAGATCGGCATGATCTTTCAGGATCCCATGACCTCGCTCAACCCGCTCTTCACCGTCGGCGACCAGCTGACCGAGCCGCTGCGCATCCACAAGGGCATTTCCAAAAAGGAAGCGCGCGACCTCGTGCTCGAAAAGCTCCGGATGGTCGAGATCCGGAGAGCCGCATGAAGCAGTATCCGCACGAGCTTTCCGGCGGCATGCGCCAGCGCATTATGATCGCCATGGCCATCATGTGCAACCCGCGCCTGATTATCGCCGACGAGCCGACCACCGCGCTGGACGTGACGATTCAGGCGCAGATTCTCGACCTGCTGCAAAGCCTGCAAAAAAAGCTCGGCACAGCCGTCATCATGATTACCCACGACCTCGGCGTCATCGCGGGCATGTGTTCGCGCGTGCTGGTCATGTACGGCGGCGTCGTCGTGGAGGAAGGCACGGTTCGCGAGATCTTCTACGAGCCGAAGCATCCCTACACGTGGGGGCTGCTGCGCTCCATCCCGCAGAAATCCGGCGAAAAGCGCAAGCTGATTCCGATTCCGGGCTCGCCGCCCGACCTGATTGCGCCGCCGCCGGGCTGTCCGTTCGTGGCGCGCTGTCCGTATGCCATGAACATCTGCAACAGCGCCCTGCCGGAGATGACCCGGCTTTCGCAGACGCATTGTGCGCGCTGCCGGCTGCTGGATGAAGGCGCGCCGCGCATCGTTTGGGAGGGAAACCGCGAATGAGCACGATTGTAGAAGCCCGCGGGCTTAAAATGTATTTTCCCGTCGGCCGCACGCTCGGCGGCAAGCCCAAAAGGCTGCTCAAGGCCGTGGACGACGTGAGCTTTTCCATCCAGAAGGGCGAAACCTTCGGCCTCGTCGGCGAGAGCGGCTGCGGCAAAACGACGGTCGGCCGGTGCCTCGTCCGCCTGTATGAGCCGACGGACGGCCGGATTTTCTTCGACGGGCAGGATATCGCCCACCTCGGCGAAAAGCCGCTGACCCCCTATCGCCGCCGCATGCAGATGATCTTCCAAGACCCCTATGCGTCGCTGAACCCGCGCATGACCGTCGCCTCGATCATCGCCGAGCCGCTCCGTTACGCGGGCGCGAGCAAGGCCTATCAGACCGAGCGGGTGCG
>OLNY01002129.1_pt1 | contig 14230 bp, 16 predicted proteins | sample 1671981 | NCBI WGS metagenome assembly OLNY01 (sample SAMEA3136632, study PRJEB25190) | human gut metagenome | biome: human gut; feature: human-associated habitat; material: faeces | place: Austria | collected 2013 | reverse complement strand
GATTTAAGCTCTGACGGTCATTGACCTTGCGGGTTCGATTCCCGCTCCGAGTACAAAATACCCTTAACATGACAATCACATTCAAAGATTACCCTTGCGGTACAATTTCATTAGGTACTTCAGTAACAAGAATACCTAATTCATATCGGATTAAATCAATCCAGGATATGGAAGATATAATCAACCGTTCTAGAGAAGAAGTAAATAAAAGTCCAGTATTATTCCATACGTTTGCAATAAATAAAAGAACTACAGCTGGTATGATTATTGAATGGCGAGCCCATAATATGCTATATGCACTGCATATAAAAAGGAATAGGACTCGAACGGTTGACATGGATATAAATGAACCATGGTACCGTAAAGTAGGATATTTAATATTATCAACACTATATCTAAGATGGTAGGAATTACAAACGTAGATGTGTATGACTTAGAGAAGTCAATTATAGCATGTAGAAATGCTATGCGCACAGAACCAGTATTCCCAGTAGACATGGATGCTTGGGGACATCCAATTTATGAACAGAAAGAATGGGATGATTCATTTAAGAGGGCCGTTAACTTGGCCAAATCCCCATCTAACAGTGGTCACCCTAATTTCTTAACCGGAATAAGGGTATCATTTGACATCCTATACCCAAACTACTTTTCACCCGAGTTACAACGATATCATTGGATAGATATTGTAACCTCATCTTCAAAGATGCACAGGCTCGGTGAGATTGTAAAGAAGGAGTCATTCAATAAGTATGTAACCCCGGAGGTAATAGCTATAGTTCAGGACTTGGCAAATAAGTTCATAGAAGACCCAAGCTATGAGAATCGTATCAAGCTGCTGAGTAATTGCCCTCTCGGGATAGAATTATTCATGAGGGTAAGTACCAACTATATGCAACTCCGGAATATATACCATCAGAGGAAAGATCATCGTCTGAGAGAGGATTGGGGAGCATTCTGTAAGATGATTCAAGAGTTACCATTCTTCGAAGAGTTCATAAACAAATAAGGTATGCCATAAGATTACGAATATGTAAACCATCCTAAACATTATAATCACTACAGTGTAGAAGTTATAGATATGATGGTATCTATCTATGGAATAGAAGCAACTGCTACCTGGTGTGAGATGCCTGCTTTCAAATATCGCATGAGAGTAGGTACCAAACCTGACAATCCTGTAGAACAGGACTTGGATAAAGAGAGATGGTACCTTAACAAGGCAAAAGAATTAAGGAGTAAGCTTGAGTAAAATAAAAGGGACAGTATATTGTGAAAGGTATACTGTCCTTCTTGTCGAAGAAGCTGAAGAGATATCTACAGAGATATGGTTTACTAAAGAACTATTGCATACTACAAATATTTATATTAAATACCACAGATGGAGTCAAGATATGCTATACTAAAGAGTTTCTCACAAGTCAAGCGGCTTGTGAAAGCTTGTTTAAGAACTGGCCTAGCTTCCGTCGACTTCGAGACAAATGCTGAAGGTATCTATAACAAATCTTTCAAACCAACCATCCTATCAGTAACTTTTCAGGTAGGTTCTGGTGTATCAATCCCTTTATGTCATCATGAATATAACAACCCTCGTTGGAAACGTTGGTTAAAGTATTTTGGTAGGCATGTGATTGAAAATCCTAAAATAACTAAAGTAGGATGGAATCTGAAGTTTGACCTTCAGATATTCGAGTTATTTGGGATATATGTTAGAGGTACTGTTCTGGACGGAATGCTTATGAAGTATCTCCTAAATGAGGAGAAACCTAATGACCTGAAATCAATGGTTAGAAGGTATCTACCAGAACACGGAGATTACGAAAAGTCGGATAAGTTTGATAAGATACCATGGGACAAGAAACCATTGGAACCCTTATGCAAATACGGTTGCCAGGATACGGATTATACCTTAAGATTATCTATGTTCTTTGAGAGCAAGTTAATTGAGATAGGTATGTATCCATTATTTAGGCATTTGATAATGCCAGCATCCAGGGTACTCCAACATGCAGAGAAAACTGGGTTATACCTTGATAGGGAATTCAATCAGGAATTGCTTAAATCCTACAAGCCAAAGATTGACCAAGCAACTGCTAATTGCTTGAATCTTCCCAGAGTAAAGAAATTCTCTAGATGGCTTACCGAACAGAGAATAAGCAAATACCTGGAGTCCATAGAAAGTGAACTTGAAGATATGGATTATAGAGACCCTGCAAATAAGAGGAAGATAGCAAGTAGGGAACAAAAGATATCCAATATCAGGGCTGGAGTATTTACAACTAAGAAAGAACTTGAATTAATCCGAGAAGTAAACTTGGGCAGTCCTATTGATTTACCTTTATTATTGTACTCTAAAAAGGGATTCAACTTCCCGGTTATCAAGTATACTAAGGATAAGAAAACAAATAGGGATACTGATAAACCCAGTACCGATGAAGACACATTGGTAGAACTTCGGTTAACGGTTAAAGACCCTGAAAGTCCCAAAGCAATCTTTCTGGATAATCTTCTCGAGTTGAGAGGGTTAAAGAAAATGTATACAACCTATATTGAGGGATGGCATGATAAAGTTCAGGATGATGACAGGATTCACGGGCAATTCAAAATCATTGGTACTACTTCTGGCCGTTTAAGTTGCATAAGTGGAGATACTAAAGTATTAACCCAGTATGGAGAAATACCCATTATAGATATTAAAGATTGGATTGGTGAAGGGTTGTGTGCCATGACTAAAGAGGGGTGGCAATTAATAGAAAACTTCATATATAAGGGTGTTAATGATATGTATGAAGTAACACTTGAGGATGGTACTTCTATTCAATGTACTTTAGACCATAAGTTTATAACCAATCAGGGGACTAAAAGATTAGGGGAAATTTACAATAAATACCGAAATACTATTGATTCTAAAGTTAAACTTTTAAGATATGTCCCAGACCACGAACAATAGGCAAAAGGTATTTGAAGATAAATCTACTAGGGGTCCAAGGAGAAAATTAAAGCTAATAATAGAGGATGGTAAAAGGTATATAAAGAAAGAGGATCTTTTACATTACTTCTTTCAAGAGAATTGGAATATAGAAGACTTCAATTATCATTTTGGTATTGGCCATAGAATAGTGAGAGGTTCTCTATATAAATGGTTTACTAGAGAGGAGATAGAGGAATCCCATAGAAAGAAGATTGCTAATAAACAAAGGGGTAGTAACAATTCTAATAGGGTTAATTGGTATAAGCCTCGTAAGCTTATACCTTTATTGGATTTAGAGGAAGCTATTAAAAAATCTACTTGTAAACGGGATTTGAAAGAAAGATTACAATTAACTACTTGGGAATTGTCTTCTATACAGCAATTCTATAATTTTAAGCTCCCTAATAAATCTTCTTTACTCAATACTAAACTCCAGTATTCTCTTTCTAAAGAAGATGTAAAACTCTTATGTAAAGTTATTACAGGAATGCAATTGGAAGACCTATTTTTCTCTAATACTCCTCAAGCTATCTACAAAATAGATTGTCTTGTTTGGGAACTTAAGAAGATTAACCGCTCTCTTAGAAGAGCTTTTAGGAAACCTATAGTAGCTCATGGTATTAAGTTTTCTACTAATTTGATAGAATATAAATTCCACAAAGCTTTAGAAAAAATGGGTATAGAACATGAAATACAGTATTACATACCCGAACATAATATACATCTAGACTTTTTAATACAAGGTCACTACAACTTAGAATTAGATGGAAATTTACATGAAAAAGAAGCAGATATGGATAGAGACTATGTTCTCAAATCCCTTGGCTATAAAGTTATACGATTAGATTTAAAAACCCTTGGTATCACTAGATTTTCAAAAGAAAAGGAGGTAAGAAAATGTATAAAGAAGTTGGTATTACCCAAGTTAAATTCGTAGGTAGAAAGGGGGTATATGATTTATCAGTTATGAACTGTCATCAATTTGTGGCTAATAATATCTTAAATCACAATTCTAGTGAACCTAACCTTCAGCAAATACCTAAAACCTCCGTAGATGCTAACATAAAGAAACAGTTAGTAGCTCCTAAAGGAAAGTTATATATGGCACTTGACTACTCTCAGGCAGAGTTAAGAATCATGGCTCACCTTTCCGGGGATGAAACTTATCTCGAGGCTTTTGCAAAGGGTCAGGACCCTCACCTTGCTATTGCAGCAAAGAAGTATGGTGTATCGTACGATGAAGCAAACCAAGCTTATAGTGATGAGCAACATCCAGATTACAAGGTTTGGAAGAACAGGAGAAAGCAGGCAAAGCAGATATGTTTTGGTATTATCTACGGTATTCAAAAGAAACTACTTGCAGTTAAACTATCTGACCCGAAAGCTGGTATCATAGTAACCCCCGATGAAGCTCAGCAGCAATTGAATGAGTTCTTCCAGGAACACCCCAAGATTAAGAAGTTCATGATTAACCAGGAGAAGGTACTGATTGAGCATGGATATATTAAATCTCTGTTTGGTAGGAAGAGAAGGTTACCACAAGTATATTCTGACAATGAGCAAGAGGCAGCATACGCAGTAAGATTATCAGTTAACATGCCATGTCAATCAGCTGCATCTGATATGACTCTGTTTGCATCCATACTCAATTATTGGAAAATACGACAAGGTATACTTCCACCACTGCTTGAAACCTGTACAGTACATGATGCCGTTTATTACTTGGCAGACCCTGAGTATATAAATATATTCACGGTGCACAATATATGGGAGACTTGCCGTAACCCAAGTACAAAAGAGTATTTCAAATTTGAAATCAACGATGTAGATATGTCAATGGACTTTACTATCGGACGTTCGATGGCTGAGGAGTTGCCATATATACCTGGATATGACTATAGAAAAATGCTTCAACCCGATTTTAATGTGGAGAAGTATTTGGAAGAACACCGTAAGTGGAAAGACTTATCCATCAAGGAGTTCCCCAAGAAGTTCCCTGAATACTTTAAGAAGGATTACTCATGGAGAAAGGAAAAGGTGGCATAGTACGTCTATCCCAGATTAAGAAAAATACTCTGAAGATTCTGTTTCAAGGTAAAACCTATGAGATTGATTTAGACCAGGAACTCATGATTGATGAGAACCTGGTCAATCAGTCTTTACGTAGAAGTCCATCCAATTACGCTTTATTGGTAATGGTAAGGGATAGGCTTATATATAAAAGGGATAAACTTGAAAAGGCTAAGGACCAAGCTTATAGCAAGGCATGGCTTTACTACAAGGAGTCAGGTAATATAAACAATGATGCTGCAGCACATAAAGCTGAGAATAACCAAGCTTATCAAGGAGCTTTGAAAAGGTATATGAAGGCTGAGTATAATGCAAGTAAGTTTATAAGCATCTGCAAAGCCTATGAATCAAGGGAAAATATATTAAGGACAATATCAGCTAACTTACGTAAACAACAATAATTATGTCAAAAGTAGAATTAAACCTTATCTCGGTAGAAGAAGCAAGGTATTTGAACAGTAAACTTGAGGGATATGGAACACCCACGGGAGGCAGGGTACTGATAGTATCACCGATTGTAACGGCTGATACAAAAACTAAAGGTGGACTCTATATCCCTCAGGAACACGATAAAGAAACCGTTCCCCGTAAAGGAGTAGTGATTCAAATGAGTTACATGACTCCCGAACAGGAAATAGATTATCCAGGTCTTCAGGTAGGTGCTGTGGTTACATACGGATTATATGCCGGCAAAGAGCTAGACGTAGTAGACCTTCCTAACCAGGTAACAACTATATTATCTCTGAATGAGATACTTTACATAGAAACCAATAAATAAAGCCATGAAAGAAGAGAAAAAAAAGAAAAAAGGTAGTGTAATGACTACTCGGGAAAAGATGCTTGCCAGGAAAAAGGAACTGGAAAAGCGAAGCGGTGGTGGAGGTATAATCTACCCGAAAGAAGGAACTACACGAATACGTATCAAATCTCGTGGTGCAGATGAAGAGCTGGGTATAGAGATTGTCCAGTTCTATCTCGGGCCAAAAGAGGGGGGTATTATTTCCCCGGCAACTTTCGACGAGCCCTGTCCTTTCATGGAGAAGTTCCAGGAGCTTAAGAACTCTGATGACCCAGATGACAAGGCACTGGCCTCGAAGTTAGTACCGAAGAGAAAGTACCTAATAGGGGTGCTCGGTTACAAAGATACTAAGGGTAAGGAGATTGACCCAGACCGGGTTGATAAACCCATGATGGTACCCCGCTCTGTATATCAGGATATTATCGACCTTTATCTCGACGAAGAGGATTGGGGCGATATGACTGACCCGATTGAGGGTTATGATGTCAAGATTACCCGTACCGGCTCTGGTAAGAATGATACCAGTTATTCTGTATCACCTTGCCAGAAAACCAAGCTGGACAAGAAGTATCAGGGAGAGGTCGACCTGGAGAAAGCAATCCGTGCAAACATTCTTTCCTATGAGGAGCTCGAGGAGAAGCTGGCTTCATTCCTTAACGAAGATAGGGATGACGATGAAGAGGATGAAGCTCCCCGCAAGAAATCTTCCAAAAGCAAGCTAGCGGACAAGAAGGAGAAAAAGGGAAAGAAATATAATGGTGATATCTAAAATCTCTGGATATATATCTAAAGCAGGAGTGGGGTATAGTTATATCCCACTCTTTTCATATAATAAATAATAATAATTATGGCACGAAAGGCAAGAGCTCCTAAAAAATCCGGAGGTCATAAATTCAAAATACCAACACAAAACGAGATACTCAAGAAATATGGGTCATCTCTCCAATTCAAAGCCAGTACCATAAATCATCACGGGTTATGGATTCCTTCAACCTTCTTTGCTCTCAATTATCAGATGGGTGGTGGTGTACCATTCGGAAAGATAATCGAAATAATGGGAGAGGAATCATCGGGTAAATCTCTGATAGCATATAACTTTGCCTATGCAACTCAGCAACTCGGTGGTCATGTAATCTGGGTGGATGCAGAACAAGCTTGGATGAACTCATGGGCTGAAGAGAATGGTCTGGACCCTGAAAGGGTAACAGTACTGAACGACACTCGAATAGAAACCATATCTGATGCTATAGCAGACTTGGCAATCTATTGGAGGTCAAAACTCACTAACAACGAACCTATTATCGTTGTGATAGACTCTATAGCAGCCTTGGATTCAATAGAAGCCATAGATGCAAAGATGGCTGACGGTAAAGCCGAAATGGGTAACCGAGCAAAACAGATATACAAGATGTTCCGAATCAGGAATGAACTGTTTTATCGGTTGGGAGTAACTATGGTATGTATCAACCAATTACGTAGTAAACTGGGAGCAGGCTTCGGTCAAGATACAAGTACTACTCCCGGAGGTGCAGCACTCAAGTTCTATGCTTCAATACGGTTGGCTTTCTATTCGGGTAAGACTCTGAAGATTAAGTATAAGGGTAAAGAAAGACGGGCAGGTAAATATGTAACTGTCCAAATGAAAAAGAATAAGGTATCTCCCCCAAGAGAAACCATATCTAAGGCCCCTATATATTTCAATCCAAAATATCACGAGGTAGGGTTTGACAGATACTTCTGGTTGGAAGAGTCACTGGAAGATGCCGGTGTAATTGAAAAACTCGGTGGTGGAACATATATGTTCGAGGGAAGTAAGTTATGCCGAGGAGAGGATGCTTTCCATAAGTTGATTGAAGAGGATGCTGAACTTCGAAAGAAACTTCTTAAGGCTGCAGGTATAAATACTATAGGAACAACAAAACGCAAGATAAAGAAGATTGCACGAAACATGTTCCCTGTTGATGCAGACTTAGACTATGAATCTCAAATAGAATCTGATGATACAGAAGAAGACGAATACATCCCGGACGAGGGGTAGAAAGCCGAGGATGCTTATGGTAGTGGACGGGAGTAACCTTGCTCACCGTTCATACCATAAGTTTAAGAATCTTAAAGCTAATAACGGAGCTGGTACCGGATTAGTATATGGATTCTTAAGAATACTCGGTTCATACCTTGTAAGGTTTAAACCAAGTCACGTGGTAATAACATTTGACACTCAGAAGAGTAAAGAGTCTAACTTCCGTAATGAATTACTCGAGGGTTACAAAGCTCACCGGAGTAAGATAAGTATGGATTATGAAGACTTCAACAAACAGTTAGCTCTGTTGAGAAGGATTTTAAGACTACTCGGGGTTCAGATGATTATAGATAAGAAAGGGTTAGGACATGAATCAGATGACTACATTGCCTGGCTGGCTATAAACCATCCTGGTAAATCTCTCATAATATCTTCAGATAAGGACTTCTGTCAATTACTTGACAAACGAGTGAAGATATTCAACCCTAACAAGGAGACACTAATCCACAATCAAACCTGCAAGGAGATTATGGGCTATTCTGCTGAGGAATGCGTTGATTACCTAATACTTAACGGAGATAAGTCTGATGATATCCCGGGTTACTACGGTATGGGTGAAGTGAAGACCAAAGCTTTCCTGAACCAATTCGGGAGTATAGCTGACTTCATAGATGCAAGAGGAGCAGAGTTTAAGGGCATAGAAAGGGACCAGCTAGAAGAGTTATATAAGAAGAACAAGCCTCTTATAGATTTGAAAGCTGCTTTAACTCTATACCCGATAAAGAAAGTCCCTTGGGTAAAAGGGTGTACTAATAATATAAGGAAAGATAGGTTATTCATGGTCCTCGATAAGTTCAATCTGAGGTCATTCAAGATACCTGACTTTTTAGAACCTTTCAAAAAACTACAAACGTATGTACAACGGTAAATATCAAATTATGTTTACAGGTGTTTCCGGAGTAGGGAAAACAACCATTGCAAAGGAAGTATCGGAAATGTTGAAGATACCCTTTATATCTTGTTCATACTCTGACCTGGTACCAGAAACAAAAGACATGCCCCACGCTGACATGATTCAGCAGGATGCAAAGACAGTATTCATGCAGGATATGCAGGTACTCAATCTTCGTAACAAAGCCTTTCGAGGGGAGGATAACTTTGTAACTGACAGGTCATATTTCGACTCTGCAGCATACTTTATCAATAAGCTATCTCACAGGTTGGCAGAGTGTGACTTGGACCATGCTATAGACTTATGCAAAATGCTACTTGGTAAACAGTGTACTCACCTGATATTCATACCATTCTCCTCAAGCTTTTTCAAGGACTGGGTAACCGAGGATAACGGGAAACGAGTACTGTCAAAGTACTATCAGTTCCAAGTTTCTCAGGTTATGTATGGATTACTTGACCTGTGGGGGTACAAGCCAGATTCCAAAGTAATGCAAGCAGTGAATAGAATACCAAGTACTGGTACTTTGGAAATCATGGGTTACAAGGTAAAGGTTCTCATATTAGATGAGATGAACTACGAGAAGAGAAAACACCTAATCAGGAAATTTCTTCAGTTATGAAGGTGATAGGAATAGCATTCTCTGATTTGCACTTGGGAGAGTATTCCAAGTTCAATGAGGAAAACAAGAGGACCCTAAGTATTTTCAGGGTCCTCTATTTGATTAAGGACTTATGTATCAAGTATAAATGCCCGGCATTCTTTTCGGGGGATTTTATGCACCGTCCAGAATATATAAGTACTTCACTGGATGAAATTATAATCGAGAAGTTCGAAGAGTTAAATAGGTGCGAAGAATTTAACATATATGGTATATCTGGAAACCATGACCTTCAGAAAAGTAACTCCATAGACAGAAGGTCACCGTCACATTGGGCAAACCTCTGTAATCGATATTCATTCTTACACAATCTAGACTTTTCATATCATGAGTTCGACAAGTTCAGAGTAGTGGGGATACCTTACTTAGACCATAACAAAGGATTAGATACTTTAATAAAAGCCCAGATGAAAGAGGCTATGTTAAAGCCTACAATCCTATTACTACATACTGACTACCCGGGAGCTAAAGATACTGATAACACAGAAGTGGGAACAGTAGAGAATCTAAATGTTAATCTATTGTCAAAGTTCAAATTAGTATTGATAGGACATATACATAAGCCTCAAAGATTAGGGAAAAAGATATACATGGTAGGAGCTCCTTTACAACAGAGAAGAACTGACCGTAATTGTAAACTCGGATATTGGAAGATATATGAAGACTTCTCCATGGAATTCAAGCCATTCAAAGGCTTTCCTAAATTTGTGGATGTTTCATCAGAGGATGAAATTAAATATGATGGTAATTATTATACTGTCGTTGCTAGCAAGTCTCGGATTGTGGCGGTGGAAGATACCCCGCAAATAACTCGGGAACTTACTAAGAAATCCATGGTACGCAGATATATGAAAGCCAAAGGCATAAAAGACAAAGAAAAGAAGGCCACATTATTAAAGGTAATAAAGGAGGCAGAATGATACAGTTCGGAAATATAATCATAGAGGGATTCTGTTCTATACCCTACCTGGAATTAAACCTGGGTTCAAAGGGTATAACCGTAATCAGAGGAGCTACCGGAGAAGGTAAGACTACAATCTTATCAGCTCTGGTGTGGGGTGCTTATGGTAAGAATCTCAAAGGCAAATCTGATGTAAACACTTGGGAGAAATACAGACCTAAGAATTACAATGGTACCAAAGTGGAGATATATTTTGGTAAAGATGGAAAGACCCATAAGATAACCAGATGCCTTAAGTATAAAGGTGAGGTAAACGGAGCTAAGGGTAAAGATAGACTCATATATGAGATAGATGCTGTTGAAGTATCTGAAAAGAATAAGGGGGAGATACAGGCGCTTATAAACGCTGATTTGGGTATGTCTTATAGCCTTTTTATGAATTCTATACTATTCGGTCAAGGTATGAAAAGACTGATACAGGAATCCTCTTCAGACAAGAAAGACTTGTTTGAGGAGATTTTTGAGTTGGAATACATATCCAAGGCAAGAGATATTGCAAAGGGCTACTATACAGAAGCTTTGAGAGAGTACAATGAAATAAGCCAGAAGTACTCATCAAGCAAAGAAAAGAAGCAATCTATTCAGCGAATGCTTGATGACTTGAAGAAGCAGGCCAACCATGTAAAGAATGACCTATCTTCAAGAGTAAAGGTTTTGGAAAAGAAGTTATCGTTGCTAGCTAAGGCCAAAAAAGAGAACGAGCTTAAGGAGACAGTAACTTATAAGAACCGTATAGAACAGAGAATTCAGGAAGCCCGGGACAATCAAAAGGAGTTACTCAATAAGATAAATGATGCCAAGAAGAAGACCAGGGTATCTCTAGAAGAGTTTATTGGTGTAATTATAAAGTTACTAAAGAGAGGTGATATTAAAAACTCTTTGAAACGTCTAATGGAGGTAAAGAAAGCCTTTGGAGATATAGAAAGGTTACAAGATAAATGTTCTAAACTGGCGGACAAAATCTCCAACTACAGGGATAAGTTGGAAGAGCTTAGGGACCAAGAATATGAGGCAAATAAAGTTCAGAGGGATATTGACTTAACTAAGGCCGAGATAAAGAAGCTTTTGTCTGAAAAGAAAGCAGGGGTTAACATGGGCTTAATCAAGAAATATAAGACCCAGTTATCAACTCTATCTGATAAGCTTCAAGCTATAGAGAGTGAAATGGAGGAGAAGAGGTCTAAAGTAGATAACTACAAATGGGTAATGGATGACCCACTTGGAAATAGGGGTATAAAAGCCTTCTTATTTGAAAGCTCTTTGGATATATTAAATGAGACTTTGGAATCATACTCTGAGGTACTTGGGTTTAGTATACTGTTCTATGTAGATATCCAGGGTGTAAAGAAGGATTTCAACACCCAGATAATTATGGATGGTATAGAGGTATCTTATGAAGAGCTATCAGGTGGTCAAAAGCAATTAGTTAACTTAGCTATGGCATTTGCTATGAACGAAGTTATGACTAAGGCTAAAGGGATTAACATTGCTTTCTTGGATGAGGTATTCGAGAACCTTAGTTCAGAGTATGTAGACCTCGTAATAGGCCTTATCAGGAAAATATACAAGGATAAAACCCTATACCTTATATCACACCAGGAATCACTCCCAATATCCAATGCCAGGGTGCTTACTGTGACTAGAGAAAGGGGCCTTTCACAATACCACTAATGACTATTGGTATTAAACACTATCAAAACCATGAGAAAGAACAGTAGAAACAAAGGAAGCAGGTTCGAGCGTACCATAGCAAAGGCCTGGGAATCCTGGACAGGATATAAATTCTCTAGAACCCCTGGCTCAGGAGGATGGGCAAAGGCAAAAGATGCTATGGGAGACTTGGTATGCACCGATGAAAAACACTCGAGAAGATTCCCTTTCAGTATAGAATGTAAGAACTATCAAGAGATTAAATTCGAACATATACTCTTAGGCCTTAGGAGCTGTAAAATAATTTCTTTCTGGGAACAGGCCACAAAAGATGCCAAACGATGTGGAAAAATACCCGTATTGATTATGAGGTATAATTCTATGCCAAAGGGGGAGGCCTTCTTTATTATAGAAGGAAATGGAGCACTGGATTTATTCATGTTAGATAGTTGTTCAGAACTATCACGGATGGAAATCAAAACCCAAAAGGTACACCTATCCGTATACATGTTCAAAGAAGTACAAAGGTTGTTAAACTATACGGACATATTCAAGTATGTTCGGAAATTAAACAAGTAATATGAAGACCTCCTACGTATATTGTATCTTTAGGCTTGATAGGAAGTTCTACAAAAGAATCAACTCTGATTTGAAAAGTAGGGGGTATAAACATGTGAAAGCAATAATCCCTACTATCAGCGTATTAAAGAAATCTCGAAAGGGTAATAATGAGTACGATGATGTACCATTATTGTTCAACTACGGATTCATACGAATGAAGCCAGAGAAAGCCTTTGACAGATACTATCTAAACAAATTAAAGAAAGACATACCTGGTATAATGTCTTTCATGAAATCTCTTGACTATCGTCCGAAAAGAAAGAGGCTAAGGGTAGACAATGCTGAGGACTTTGATGATTACTCAGTAGTAGCTACCATAACTAAGGAAGAGGTAAAGAAATACAGAAGAATGTCTAAAGCCAATAAGATATTCTCTGCAGATGATATTACCCGGGTAGCTATTGGGGATTACGTAGTACTTAGAGGATATCCGTTTGAGGGAATACCTGCAATCTTATTGGAGAACAACTTGTCTACTAAGATGATGTTGGTAAAGTTATATCCAGAAATGGACGGCAGTTTGGAAATAGAGGTACCTCGAGAAAATGTACTCTACTCTGCCTATCATGAATCAGACGAGTATAAGATGTATTCGGCAGACTATGAAGTAGACTTATCTCAGATTCCAGACGGTAGTACTGAAGATATTCTAATGAACAAACAATACTAAATATGGAACGATATCAAGAATTGGCTTGGGACTGTTTGACCGAGCCCGAGAAGAATAGCTTGATGTTTATTCAGGGCAGAGGACTATCAACTTGGGAAGCTGGAGAAATTCTCAAGATGTCTCATTACAAATATCTGGAACTAAAGGCCAGGGCAGAAAAATTCTTCAAACTATTCTCTGACTACTTTGAACTTCATCCATCATTAGTAAATCCCCAATCTCCAATAGAACCAAGGTTCAGGGACTACCTATTTGGAGCTATGGTTAAAAGGCTACCAAAGGAGGAAGCAAAGATACATTCAGGAGATTCATCTTGGTTGTTAACTTCTATAACAAACCCAAGAATCATAAAGAATATGAAAAGGCTGAAAGAATCAGAGAATAAGTGGGATAAAGACCTCTATGCTCTGATTCTTGAGTTTGATAGATGGAACAACTATCGAATAATGCCTCGTGTATTACAAGCTCCTACAGCATATAAGAGAAGGTCAACTAAGAAGGATAAGGTATACTTATCTTACCTTCATCGAATACCTGACTTTAAGATAAGGCAATTGATTACTGAGTATTGGAAGAACGGTCCTTCCGGTAGGAGGTATTTCACAGCTATAGTATCAGATGAACTTTTCCCAGAAGAGGGTTATGGGGTGATGCCAATTAAGAGAGAGGATGATGTTATTAAGGCTGTTACTGATTTAAGGATGTATATATTCGAGAGTCATCCTATTGCCGATACCTTTGGATTTTTGGTTACAAGGTACTTTGAAAAAACGGTGGATAGTAAAGGGGGCTTGAAGTTCTGGAAGGAGTACAGGGAGGTTATCCAGAAAGCTATTAACTACAAATCAATAAATA
>OLNY01002118.1_pt1 | contig 14284 bp, 18 predicted proteins | sample 1671981 | NCBI WGS metagenome assembly OLNY01 (sample SAMEA3136632, study PRJEB25190) | human gut metagenome | biome: human gut; feature: human-associated habitat; material: faeces | place: Austria | collected 2013 | reverse complement strand
AATTTAATAAAAAGGAGGAGAATTGCTTTATGACGGATATTTCTGTAGGAGTTGATTCTAAAATGAATAGCAAAGAAAGAACTGCTAGAGCTTTAGAATTAAAAGCAAAAATGAAAAGTAATTTTTTTAAGAAAGGAATAGCGATTGCGTTATTTTCGGGTGTTTCATATGGATTCTACACAGCATTCTTAACTATGGGTATGAGTAAGGGTGTTTGGGCAGATTGGTATGGTGCAAACAAAGCAGGACTTTCAACATTTGTAATTGTATATTTACTTGCAGCTCTTGGAAATGCAATAAATGATAGCTGTAGTGCTGTTTGGGCAATTGGAAATTCATTAGTACAAGGTAAGTTTAAAGATTTTTTAAGATGTTTAAATAGTAAGCCAGGAAGAACAATTATATTGGCAGCACTTTTAGGAGGGCCAATTGCAGGGACAGCATATGTTGTAGCACTTCAAATGGCAGGGCCTATAATAGTTCCAATATCAGCTCTTTGTCCAGCAATAGCTGCAATACTTGGAAAAATATTATATAAACAAGAAATTACGAAACGTATGTCTGTAGGAATTGTAATTTGTGTATGTGCAAGTTTCTTAATTGGAAGCACAGGATTTTCAGGAGGCGTTTCAGATGGATTCATACTTGGAATTTTAATAGCAATAATTGCAGCCTTAGGATGGGGATTTGAAGGATGTGTTGCTGGATATGCATCAACTATGGTTGATCCTCAAATCGGAATTTGTATTCGTCAATTATCATCAGGTATAGCAAATTTATTTATAGTAGTTCCTATAATGGGTGTAATGGCTGGTGGAATTGGTATTTCAAATAAATTAGTAATAGAAGCTTTTACTAGTGGCCCAGCAATGATTTGGTTCGTTTTAAGTGGATTATTAACATTCTTAACTTTCATGACTTGGTATAAAGGAAATAGTATGTGTGGAGCTGGACTTGGAACAGCTTGTAATGGAACATATTCATTCTTTGGACCATTTGCTTGTTACTTAATTTTAGGAGTTGCAGCTGGTATGGAAGGATGGACAATCCCTGCAATAGCATGGGTAGGAGCTATAATCATGATGTTTGGTATATTGACTATTGCAATGAATCCTTTAGATTTATTTAGAAAGAAGGAGGCATAAGAATATGAAACCACTTAACTATGCTATTTTAAAATACTTTACAACAGTTGAAGAGGCTTCTGTTAATAATGTTATGGAAGATCTGAAAGATGATTATAAAAGTTTAAGAACATTTAATAAGAATGAAATAATAAATGCATTACTTACAGCGGAAGCAAATGGATTAATTGAAGAAACTAGAGTAGATTTAGATAAAAATGATGATCTTGAAATTTTCTATCATGCTACTGAAGAAAGTAAGGCAGCAATTAATAGCTATATAAAAGATTAAATTTTAGGATATTTAAAATAGGAGGTATTTTAAATGAAATATTATGGTGATGAAGCTTTAGGATTAGTAGAAACGATTGGCTTAGTTCCGGCCCTTGAGGCAGCGGATAAAATGCTAAAAGCCGCAAATGTTGAATTAGTTTCATATGAAAATATAGGTTCAACTTTAGTTACTATAATGGTAAAAGGTGATGTTGCAGCCGTAAAGGCAGCAGTTGAGGTTGGGGCAGAGGCAGCCGCTGCAATTGGAAAGCTTACAGCTAAAAATGTAATGCCAAGACCGATTAGAGAAGTTGGAAAAATAGTATCAGTACATGATATAGATGAGTAAGAGGGGAAGAGTTAATTATGATTAGACATGAAGCCATAGGATTAATTGAAACTTTCGGATTAGTTTTTGCTTTAGAAGCAGCAGACGCTATGTGTAAAGCAGCAGATGTTGAATTAGTTGGATATGAAAATGTAGCATCTGGATATATTTCAGTAATAGTAACTGGTGATGTTGGAGCTTGTAGAGCAGCTGTAGATACAGGGGTTAGAGCCGTTCAAGAGATGGAAGGTGGAAATCTTTATAGTTCAGTAGTTATTGCAAGGCCACATAATGATTTGCAAAAAATCATTGATAAGTATGCTATAGAATCAATATAAAAATTATGAAGAGGGGAGAAGAGAATGAATATTATAGACAATGATTTACTCTCCATGCAAGAAGCTAGAATACTTGTCGAGAATGCAAGGGAAGCTCAAAAAAAATTAGCTACTTTTTCACAAGAAAAATTAGATGAAATTTCATATAGAATTCTTGAGGTGGTAGAAGAATATGTAAATGAATTAGCTAGACTTTCATTTGAAGAAACTGACTTAGGCAAAGTTGAAGACAAGCTAGTAAAAGATAAGTTTGTAATAACTTATTTAAGAAATCGATTAAAGGATATGAAATGTGTAGGAGTTATTGGAACAGATGAAAAAAATAAAACTATGGATATAGGAGTTCCAATAGGGGTTATTGCAGCATTCTGTCCTGAGACAAGGCCTGTTTCAACAATAATTTATAAGGCTACAATAGCCATAAAATCAGGAAATGCAATTGTTTTTTCTCTTAATCCAAGAGCTAAAAAAGTTATGAAGAGAACTTTGGATATTTTAATTAGAGCTGCAGAAGGTTATGGACTTCCAGAGGGAGCTTTATCATATTTAAGTGTTGTTTCAGATAGTGGGTCATACGAGCTTATGAAACATAAGGATACTTCATTAATTATGAATACAGGTGTTGATGAAATTTTAGAGTATGCTAAAAAATCAGGAAAACCAATGATTTATGGTGGAAATGGAAATGGACCAGCTTTTATAGAAAGAACTGCTGATATATCAAAAGCGGTTAAGGATATTATTGATAGCAAAAGTTTTGACTATGGAGTAGTATCTGGCGCAGAGCAGTCAATAGTTGTTGACAGTATAATTGCTAAAGATGTTAAAGATGAGCTTATTAAAAAAGGGGCTTACTTTATGACTGATGAAGAATCTAAAGCTTTAGGAAAGTTGCTATTTAATAAAGATGGAAGCTTTGTAAAAGAGTTTTTAGGAAAGTCACCACAAATTTTAGCAAAAAGAGCAGGTTTTAGAGTTGCATCTAATATAAAAGTTTTAATTTCTAATGAAAAATATGTTTCTTTAGATAATCCACATTCTAGAGAAAGATTATGTCCAGTTCTTTCTTTCTACATAGAAGATGATTGGATGCATGCTTGTGAAAAGTGTATAGAACTTCTTTTAAGTGAGAGGCAAGGTCATACACTTGTAATTCACTCAAATGATAATGAAGTAATAAAACAATTTGCATTAAAGAAACCAGTTGGAAGAATACTGGTAAATACTTCTGGTGTTTTTGGAAGTATGGGTGGAACTACAAATTTATTTCCATCAATGACATTAGGAAGTGGATCAGTGGGGAAAGGTATGACATCAGATAATGTTTCTCCAATGAATTTAGTTTATATAAGAAAAGTTGGTTTCGAGGTTAGAAATAAAGAAGAACTTTTAAAAAGTATTGGAGTAAATGAGAATATAATTCTAGATTTAGAAGATACAAAAAAAGAAGAATCTTTAGATAATGTTAAATTATTAAAAAATATATTAAAAGAGATTTTAAAAGAAAAGAATAAATATGAAAAGGAGTAAAGAAATGGATATTTGTGAATTTTCCAATAAATTTATGGAAGCTACTCAAAATATGTCAGAACAAGAAAGAGCTGCATTACTAAAAATGTTTGAGAGCGTTTCAGATGAAATAAAAAAGGAAGATAAAAAAACGATAGAGCCAGTTGCTTGTAAAAATGATGGGAAAGTACCAGAAGGTATTACAGAGCGTTTAGCTATGCTTAAAGAAAATTACTTAAAACATGTACCATCAATTACAACTCATAGAGCAAGAGCTATTACTGAAATAGCTAAACAAAATCCAGGAACACCAAAGTCAATATTAAGAGGTAAATGCTTTAAACATTGTTGTGAAACTTCTCCTCTTGTAATTCAAGATCATGAGCTTATAGTTGGGGCTCCAAATGGTGCACCAAGAGCTGGAGCATTCTCTCCTGATATAGCTTGGAGATGGATGGTTGATGAAATAGATACAATTGGGGAAAGACCACAAGACCCATTCTATATCTCAGAAGAAGATAAGAAGTTTATGAGAGAAGAGTTATTCCCATTTTGGGAAGGTAAATCAGTAGATGAGTATTGTGAAGATCAATATAGAGAAGCTGGAGTTTGGGAATTATCAGGGGAATCTTTTGTTTCTGATTGTTCATACCATGCAGTAAATGGTGGAGGAGACTCAAATCCGGGATATGATGTTATCTTAATGAAAAAAGGTATGCTTGATGTAGTAAAAGAAGCTGAAGAAAAATTAAAAAATCTTAACTACGCAAATCCAGAAGATATCGAAAAAATATACTTCTATAAATCAATTATAGACACAGCTGAAGGTGTAATTATTTATGCTAAGCGTATGTCTGAATATGCTAAAGAATTAGCTGAAAAAGAAACAGATCCAAAGAGAAAAGCTGAATTATTAAAAATTTCAGAAGTAAATGCAAAGGTTCCAGCTCATAAACCTGAAACTTTCTGGGAAGCTATTCAAGCTGTTTGGACAATAGAATCACTTTTAGTAGTTGAAGAAAATCAAACAGGTATGTCAATTGGACGTGTTGACCAGTATATGTATCCATTCTTTAAAGCTGATTTAGAAGCTGGTAGAATGACTGAATTTGAGGCATTCGAACTTGCGGGTTGTATGTTAATTAAAATGTCTGAAATGATGTGGATTACAAGTGAAGGCGGATCAAAATTCTTTGCGGGATATCAACCATTTGTAAATATGTGTGTTGGTGGAGTGACAAGAGAAGGTAGAGATGCAACTAACGAATTAACTTATTTATTAATGGATGCAGTTAGACATGTTAAAATTTATCAACCATCATTAGCTTGTCGTATTCATAAATCATCACCACAAGAGTACTTAAAGAAAATTGTTCAAGTAATTAGAGCAGGAATGGGATTCCCAGCTTGTCACTTTGATGATGTTCATATAAAAATGATGCTTGCAAAGGGTGTATCAATTGAAGATGCTAGAGATTACTGCTTAATGGGATGTGTTGAACCACAAAAATCAGGAAGATTATATCAATGGACTTCAACAGCATATACTCAATGGCCAATATGTATAGAGCTTGCTCTTAATAATGGTGTACCACTATGGTACGGAAAGCAAGTATGCCCAGATTTAGGGGATATAGATAATTTTAAAACTTATGAACAGTTTGAAGAAGCTGTTAAAGCGCAAATTAAATATATAACTAAGTGGACAAGTGTTGCTACAGTAATTTCACAAAGAGTTCATAAGGAGCTTGCACCAAAACCACTTATGTCAATTATGTATGAAGGTTGCATGGAAAAAGGAAGAGGTGTAGAAGCTGGAGGAGCAATGTATAACTTCGGACCTGGGGTTGTATGGAGTGGACTTGCAACTTACATTGATTCAATGGCAGCAATTAAAAAATTAGTATTTGAAGAAAAGAAATATACATTAAGAGAAATAAATGAAGCTTTAAAAGCAGATTTTGTTGGATATGAAAGATTAAGAAAAGATTGTTTAGAAGCACCAAAATACGGTAATGATGATGATTATGCTGATTATATTGGAGCAGAATTAATTCATTTTACAGAAATGGAACATAGAAAATATAAAACGTTATATTCAGTGTTAAGTCATGGAACACTATCAATTTCAAATAATACACCATTTGGTCAATTAACAGGAGCAACTGCAAATGGACGTAGAGCTTGGACACCATTATCAGATGGTATAAGTCCAACTCAAGGAGCTGATGTTAAAGGTCCAACAGCTATTATTAAATCAGTTTCAAAAATGGCTTGTGACAATATGAATATAGGAATGGTTCATAACTTCAAATTAATATCAGGATTACTTGATACTCCAGAAGGAGAGCAAGGACTTATAACATTATTAAGAAGTGCTTGTGCTTTACAATTAGGAGAAGTTCAATTCAATTATTTAGATAATAATACATTAATTGAAGCTCAAAAGAATCCAGAAAAGTATAGAGATTTAATAGTTAGAGTTGCCGGTTATAGTGCATACTTTGTTGAGTTATGTAAGGATGTTCAAGATGAAATTATAAGTAGAACAATGCTTACACATTTTTAATAAAACCATAGATCATGTAGAAGAGTAATTTCTACATGACTTCAAGAAAGCTTAGGAGTTTAGATATGAGTAATAATACAAATGGAATTATTGAAAGGAAGGCAAGAATTTTCAATATACAAAAATACAATATGTATGATGGACCTGGAGTTAGAACTATAGTTTTCTTTCAAGGATGTCCGTTACGTTGTAAATGGTGTGCAAATCCAGAGGGGATGATGAAGAAAAATAGAGTTATGTTAAAGAGCAATCTTTGCTTAGATTGTGGAGAATGTACAGAAGTTTGTCCAGTTGGAATTCACACAATAAACAGTTTAACTAATAAGCATGAGATTAATAGGAGTATTGATTGTTTAGGATGTAAAAGATGTGCAGATATTTGTACTCAATCAGCAATTGATATTTTAGGTGAAGAAAAAACTATATCAGAGCTTTTAGAAGTAATTGAAGAGGATAGAACTTTTTATGAGATGTCTGGTGGTGGAGTTACATTAGGTGGAGGAGAAGTTTTAATGCAGCCTGAAGCTGCAAGAAGTCTACTTATGGCATGTAAAAATGCAGGAATAAATACTGCAATAGAAACATCAGGTTATACAACTACTGAAAATATCTTAAAAGTTGCAGAATATACTGATTTATTCTTATTTGATATTAAACATATGAACTCAGATGAGCATCTTAAATGGACAGGTGTTAGAAACGAGCAGATTTTAGAAAACTTAAAAACATTACTTCAAAATAAGTATAACGTACAAATACGTATGCCATTATTAAAGGGAGTTAATGATTATGAAAAGGCTATAAAAAAAGCTATGGAATTTCTAGCACCGTATAAAGATTATAAAAACTTTAAGGGAATTGATCTTTTACCTTATCACAAGATGGGTGTAAATAAATATAACCAATTAGGTATTGAATATCCAGTTTATGATGATCCAAGTCTGTCAAATGAGGATTTAGATAGAATAGAATCTTATATTAAAGAGTATGATATGCCAGCTAGGGTAGTTAGGCATTAAAGAAGGTTTAAAGTATGGAAGGTTTAAAGGATAGAAATATCCAAAGAGTAATACAGGAATCAGTACCAGGAAAGCAAATTACAATATCTCATATTATAGCGTCACCTATGCCAGATATATATGAAAGACTAGGAGTAGATGAAAAAGGAGCAATAGGAATCTTAACCTTAACACCTTATGAAACTGCAATAATAGCAGCAGACATTGCAACTAAGATAGCGGATGTTGAAATTGGATTCTTAGATAGGTTTACAGGATCTGTATTGATAAATGGCGATGTTGATAGCGTTTATACAGCACTTGAGGGAGTAAATGAAACATTTAAAAATATGTTAGGTTTTACAGTATGTCCTATAACTAGAACATGAGAAAGAAAAGAATAATGGTTGTTGGACCTAGTAGGTCAGGGAAAACTACAATTGTTAACTATTTAAATAATTATAATGGACCTTTAAAGAGAACAGCTGATGTTATTTATGGTGAAAATACTATGGATATTCCAAGTTCATACATTGAAAATACAGGGATGTATAAGCATATAATTGCCTTAGCACAGGATGCTTCTAAAATAGTAATTATTGTAGATTATGAAAATCCAAATGAAGTTTATTCAGATGGATTTGGACTTTCATTTAATAATGAGATTATAGGAGTCATTAATAAAGTAGATAATGATTTTAATAATCTTGAAAAGTGCAAAAAACAATTAAAAAGAATCGGTGTTAAAGAACCTTACTTTTTAATTAGTAAAAATGATGAAGTAGGTATTAAGGAGCTAAAAGAATACCTACTAAATAGGTAGGTGAATAAAGAACATGCTTAAGTTTATTACTGAAGAGTATTTGAAGGATTTATATAGAAAAGAGCCCTTTATAAATTTTGATTTAAAAACTAATGAGAGACTTACGCCTGGTGGGAGACAGTATTTATTAGATAAAGGGATAAAAATGAATAGTAATTTGCCTACAGATAACCAAGAAGCTTTAAAAAAACAAGACGTTGAAGCTGAAAAAATAAAAAGTGATGAAAATTTAAAGGAAAAAAAGTTACTTTATAAATTAAAGGCTTTAGAAGCATTGTTCTTAAGCTCTGCTAGTGAAATGTTAAATGAGGATATTAAATTAACTCAAAAAATAATTGATTTGGGAAGACATATTAAAGGTATCAGAGAGTTTATAGAAGGAACCTGTGAATTAGAAATTACAACTCCTAAAAATAGTAATAAAAATTTTGCTGATATTGAGGTTACAGATGTTTATATACATCTAGAAAATAGTAAAGAGTTATTAAACTTATACTATTTGTTTTGTAAACTTGAAGAATTTAAATATGAAGTTATCCTTGATTTTGAGGGAGCTGAGGTTTTAGAAGGTATATTAAAAAATATCTATGAAATAGAGGCAACATTATCTGGAATGATTAAAAAAGAAGCAGGTGAAATATAAAGTGGCAGAAAATAAAAATATATTTGAGTATTGTGATGAATTAGTAGATCAGTTTGAAAAGGTTATAGAAAAGCCAATCTTAGAGAAGTCTAAAATATATTACACGGGAGTGGATCTCGGAACAGCATGTGTAGTACTAGCAGTTTTAGATGAAAATAAAAGACCAGTTGCAGGTGCTTATAGATATGCTGATGTAGTAAAAGATGGAATGGTAGTTGATTATATAGGAGCTATAAGAATTGTAAGAGAATTAAAAAACGAAATAGAAGAAAAGCTTGGAGAAGAGCTTTTATATGCGGCAGCAGCAATACCACCTGGTACAGAATCAATTGATGGTGGAGCTATTAAAAATGTAGTACAAGCAGCAGGATTTGAATTAACAAATCTTTTAGATGAGCCGACAGCAGCAAATGAAGTGTTAAAGATTCAAAATGGAGCTGTGGTTGATATTGGAGGTGGTACTACTGGAACATCGATAATAAAAGATGGGAAGGTAGTTTATGTTGCTGATGAACCAACAGGTGGAACTCATTTTTCATTAGTTGTAGCTGGTGCTTATGGAATAAACTTTGATGATGCAGATAAGTTTAAAAGAAATAAAAAGAATCATAAAGAGTTGCTTCCAATATTAAAACCAGTAATTGAAAAGGTTGGATCTATTATAAATATTCATGTTAAAGATCATTATGTTAAAGAAATTTCATTGGTAGGTGGAACAGCTTGTCTTGAAGGAATTGAGGAAGTAATTGAAAAGCAAACTAAAATATATACCTATAAGCCAAAGAACCCTATGTTTGTAACTCCTCTAGGTATAGCCCTTAGTTGTACTGATAAGATTATTGATTAGATGGAGATGATGATGTATGGATTTTAAATTAATAAAATCACCAACAGATGGAGTAAAGCGTGCGCTCAGCAAGAGAATGGGAGCAGAGGGAAGAGCTGTATTAGAAGAAGTTTCTGCAATTGGACTTATGCAAGGTAAATTAATAGAAATGATTTATGCAATAGATATAGCCGAAAAATCAGCGGGTGTATTAGTTGAAGATATTAAGGGAGTCTGCCCTCAGCATATGACTTCAATCGCTATTTTAGGAGATACATCATCAGTGCAGTCTGCAATAGAGGAGATTAAATTAAAAATGAAAGAAGGAAATAGCTTATGATAACTGCTAGGTTAATTGATAGTATTTGGGCAACTAGAAAAGCGGATAGTCTTCAAGGCTTAAAGTTTATGTTAGCAGAAGAAATAGGTGGAAGCTCACAAGGGAGAAGGCTTATAGTGGTAGATAATATTGGCGCTGGAATTGGAGATAGAGTTATTGTAAGTACAGGCTCAGCAGCTAGAAGGATGCTTGGAAATGATGATATACCAGTTGATGCAGCGGTAATTGGAATCATAGATGAGGATTGTAACTTTAGGTAAGGTTTTAAATCCATTGAAAGGATGTGAGAGTGTGAAGAAACTAATTTGTGCTAAAGACATGGAAGAATTTTTGGAGACTAATGAAAAAGTATTCTTTATTGAAGGAAATACTATTTTAACACCATCTGCTAAAGATATAGCAAAAAATAATGGAATAGAGATTACTACAAATAAGATTACTGAGAAAAAAGAAGTAGCTACTTCTAATATTACTGAAAATTTAGATAGCCAAAAATTACTTCAAATGTTTAAGACTATTATAAATGAAGGATTACTTCAAGAGATGCTACAAATATTAGCAAATTCCAATATGGCTAAGTTTAACGCAGAGTGTGATGAAAGTGGATTAAAGGTTGTTAGAGGAAATACCGTGAAGATGGATTACTTTGATACTGGAAATCCCGATAACAAGGTCTACTTTCAAGAATTAGTTAATAAAGATGAATCTAAAATGAGTGCTGGATTTTTAACTATTGAAAACTCAAATTTTGAATGGCAATTAACATATGAAGAAATTGATTATGTTATTGAAGGAACTGTAACTGTTGAAATTAATGGTAAAACGTATACAGCTAATGAAGGCGACGTTTTATTTGTTCCAAAGAACTCAAAAGTAGTTTGGGGATCACCTAATAAGGCAAGATTATTCTATGCAACTTATCCAGCAAATTGGGCAGATTTACTTTAATACTTAAGGAGGTCGTATAGATGCAAGCTATAGGAATGATAGAAACTAAAGGATTACTAGCGTCAATTGAGGCAGCAGATGCAATGGTTAAGTCTGCAAATGTTAATATCCTTGAAAAAGTCTATATAGGTGGTGGATATGTTTCAATTACTATAACTGGTGATATTGGTGCTGTTAAATCAGCTGTTGATGCTGGAGTATCAGCAGTAAATAGGTTAAATGAAAAGAGTTTAGTTTCACATCATGTAATTGCAAGACCACATTACGATTTAGAGAGCATAATAGAAACTACACCGGCAATAGATAGAAAAGAAAAAGATTCTAAACAAGTAATTTCTGAGGAAATAGCTTCAGAAGATAGTTATGATAAGGGAAAATTACCTATAGAAGAAATTGATAAGATTGATAAGAATATAGAAGAAAAATCTTTAGTAAATATGGTTGAAAAAGCAGTAAATGAAGTATTACAAAATGAAATAATTGAAGATTTAGAAATTGAATCTTTAGATAATGAAGATAATGGCGAAGAGCTTGAGGCTGATTTAAATAAAGAAGAAATAGATAAGATGGTAGATGAAAAGGGATTAGAAGAAGCCATAGGACTACTGAATAACTTAAAAATTTCTAAGGTCAGAAAATTAGTAAGAGAGTATAAAGAGCTTGAATTAACTAATAAGACAATTTCTAAAATGGATAAAAAAACATTAATTAGTAAGTTAAAAGAAAATTATAAAAAGAAATGATTCTAGCTAAAGGGGAGAGTTATTAATGGAAAATTTTGATAAGGACTTACAATCAATACAACAAGCGAGAAATTTAGCAAGGCGTGGAAAAGTGGCAGCTAATAAAATTGCTAATTTCACAGAAGAACAAATTGATAAAATTATAAGAAATATGGTTAAGGTTGCAAGTGAGCATGAAGTTTGTCTTGCTGAAATGGCAGTAGAGGAAACTGGATTTGGAAAAGTTTGTGATAAAACTGTTAAAAATAATTTAGCATCTACAGTCTTATATGAAGAAATAAAAAACATGAAAACTATAGATGTTATTAATGAAGATAAGGAAAAAAAATTAATATCAATAGCAGAGCCAGTAGGTTTAGTAATGGGGATAGTTCCATCAACTAATCCAACATCAACTGCAATATTCAAATCAATAATTGCAATAAAATCAAGAAATGCAATAGTATTTTCACCACATCCATCAGCAGTAAAATGTACATCTACAGCTGCAAAGTTAATGCACGATGCAGCTGTAGAAGCAGGTGCACCAGAAGATATAATAACTTGTGTTGAATTAACTTCAATAGGAGCTACAAATGAATTGATGAAATCTCAAGAAGTTTCATTGATTATTGCAACTGGAGGACCAGGAATGGTTAAAGCTGCTTATAGCTCAGGAAAACCAGCACTTGGAGTTGGAGCTGGAAATTCACCAGCTTATATAGAAAGAACTGCTGATGTTAAAAAAGCTATAAGAAATATTATAGCAAGTAAAACATTTGATAATGGTACAATATGTGCTTCTGAACAATCAATTATTTGTGAACACTGTAATGAAAAAGAAGTTATAGAGGAATTAAAGAATAATGGTGGATACTTTATGACAGAAGAGGAAACAGATAAAGTTTGTAAGCTTCTATTTAAACAAGGACATGCTATGAATGCTGCATTTGTTGGAAGAGCAGCAGAAGTAATTGCAGAAGCAGCAGGATTTTATGTTCCTGCAGGAACTAAGGTGCTTATAGGAAGACAGGGTGGAGTTGGACCCAAATATCCACTTTCATATGAGAAACTTACAACAGTTCTTGGGTTCTATGTTGTTAATGATTGGCAAGAGGCTTGTGAATTAAGTATTGAACTTCTTCAAAATGGAATAGGTCATACAATGAGTATTCATACAGAAGATGTTGAAATAGTTAAAAAGTTTGCTAAAAAGCCAGCATCAAGAATATTAGTTAATACAGGTGGATCTTTTGGAGGAACAGGAGCTTCAACAGGACTTATGCCTTCATTTACTTTAGGATGTGGAACTTGGGGTGGAAGTTCAGTATCTGAAAATGTTACTCCAATGCATCTTTTAAACATAAAGAAGGTTGCTTATGGATTAATAGATTGCGATAAAATTGTTAAAGCTGATTGTGCTGTTGGAAATAAGGTTACTGAAAAGTGCAATACAGATAATGAAAAAGGTATAAGCAAAAAGGTAGAGGAATGTTTAAAATCTATTTTAGATTTAAGTCCAGCTGAGATTCAAAAGAAATCAACCTCAAATTGCGAAGTTAAATCTGAAGTAAATACAGATGAGTTAGATAATAAAGAAGTAGTAGATTTAGTAAGTCAAATTATAGCAGCTATGAAAAAATAGAGTGTGTAAGTTGTTTAATTGAAATATATATACTATGAAAAGGGAAAATAGACATGGATAATTTACAAGAAGTATTAAAACTTTTACTTAAGGCCGTTAAGGAAAACGAAGAGAAGGAAAAAGTGGTTAAAGAATCTTATGAAATACCAGTAGGAATTTCAAATAGGCATATACATCTTTCAAGAAAGCATGTTGATATTCTTTTTGGTGAAGGATATGAGCTAACAAAAATAAAAGATCTTTCACAAAAGGGACAATATGCATGTAAAGAAACCATAACAATATGTGGACCAAAGGGAGCTCTTGAAAAAGTAAGAGTTTTGGGACCTATAAGAAGTAAGTCTCAAGTTGAATTATCACTTGGAGATTGTAGAAAGACAGGGGTTTCACCTTGTGTGAAATTATCTGGAGATTTAAAGGAAACTCCAGGGGTAACTTTAATTGGACCTAAAGGAAGTGTTCAATTAGAGGAGGGAGTAATTGTTGCTCAAAGACATATCCATATGACATCTAAACATGCTGAGCATTTTGGCGTAAGTGATGGTGATCTTGTAGAAATTAGAGTTGAAGGTTTAAGAGGTGGAATCTTAAATAATGTAAGTATTAGAACTAATGATTTATTCACTCTTGAATGTCACTTAGATGTAGAAGAAGCAAATTCAATGGGAATTACCCCAAAAACAAAAATTAAAATTGTTAAATCTATTTAATAAATGCCATAAAATAATAAATTAATATAAAAAATAAAAATTTTTAGGAGGATTTTAATATGAAATACGATGCTTTAGGAATGATTGAAACAAAAGGGTTAATAGGATCAATAGAGGCTGCAGACGCAATGGTTAAGGCTGCTAATGTTTATTTAATAGGAAAAGAATATGTTGGAGGTGGACTTGTAACTGTAATGGTTAGAGGAGATGTTGGAGCTGTTAAAGCTGCCACAGATGCTGGAGCTGCTGCTGCACAAAGAGTTGGAGAATTAATTTCTGTACATGTTATTCCAAGACCACACTCAGAGGTTGAAGTTATTTTACCAACTGCAAAAGAAGTAAAATAGTAGTTTTTATTTAGAATAGATATTAAAAAATGGTACTCTAAATTGAATTTTATTCAGTTTAGAGTATCATTTTTAATTTTATGAAGAAATTTATTAGAATAATTTGTATATATAAACTTTAAATAGAAAAAAATATAAGGG
>OLNY01002117.1_pt1 | contig 14285 bp, 14 predicted proteins | sample 1671981 | NCBI WGS metagenome assembly OLNY01 (sample SAMEA3136632, study PRJEB25190) | human gut metagenome | biome: human gut; feature: human-associated habitat; material: faeces | place: Austria | collected 2013 | reverse complement strand
TATCTCTTGTTTTCGGTTGCTTGCTTCCTTACCGTACATGAGCATTTGCGCCGGGGTTGTCGTTGCCGTAACCTTCCAGCAGGTTGATGACACCCCAGATGCCGAGACCGGCGCCCAGAGCGATAACGAGGGTCTGAAGAACGGTGATAGCCTGATTGAAGAAAGCCATATACAAAATTAGCCGGAATCACTTGAAAAGTTTGATTTAGTCATTCATAGGCATACAAAAGCCGGAACAATCTGCCGCCCGGTTTCCGGGGGCTGATTCCGGCTGTCCTCCTTTTTTCATTATTTTTGGTGATTGTCCGCTTTGTACGCCGATGGCCCCACCCGGGGCAGTTGAGGCGAATAGATAAGACCACTTCTTTCACAGCGGAACAGATTTAAGCGCCCTCTGCGTCTACTTCATACACGTCATAGACTTCATTGGGCTTGGGTTTCAGCCGTGTGGACAAAAACGCTTCAATGTCAAAGGCGTTTTTGGGGTCCGCATCGGCTGTGAGTTTGAAGTTGGGGTGTTTGGTGATGTCGTACTTGTCCGAAAGGAATGGACGAACACCACGAAGCTGGAGGATGCACTTGCCGCCGTCCATGACGGCCAGCTCGTCCTGGCTCATCAGCTCTTTGCCACAATGTCAAGTGGTAAATTCAAAAAAGGACAAGCACTATCAAAGAAAGCAGTCTTTCATAGTGCTTGTCCTTTTCTTATTCATGTTTTCTGCCTTGCATTGTTCGAAACGCAGAACTATAATATACTCGATGGAGGTGCGAAATGGATTATATGACATTGAAAGAGGCCGCTGAGAAATGGAGCGTGTCACCTCGTAGGGTAAATTATTATTGCGCTGGTGGTCGTATCCCCAGCGCTGTAAAGATGGCCGGTGTTTGGCTGATTCCCAAAACTGCGGAAAAGCCGATTGATGGCCGGACGAAACAGGGAAAGGAACAGAAGCATGAGTAAGATATTACTTTTGGAAGATGATTTGAGCCTGATCAACGGGCTTTCCTTTGCGTTCAAGAAGCAGGGATTTGAATTGAATATTGCCAGAACGTTGAAAGAAGCGGATGCGCTGTGGGCGGATGGCAGGTATGATTTGTTGGTACTGGATGTATCCCTGCCGGACGGCACCGGCTTTGAATTTTGCAAACGGGTGCGGCAGGTTTCCAAGGTGCCGATCATCTTTCTGACCGCTTCGGACGAAGAAACGAGTATCATTATGGGGCTGGATATGGGCGGCGACGACTATATCACCAAGCCCTTCAAGCTTGGAGTCCTGGTTTCACGGGTCAATGCCCTGCTTCGCCGTGCAAAGGATTTCAGCGCAACGGACACAGAACTGCAATCGAACGGAATCAAGGTTCTTTTGCTGCAGGGTCAGGCTTTCAAAAATGGGGAGCTGTTGGATTTGACCGCTGCTGAATACAAGCTGCTGTGCCTGTTTATGCGAAACCCCAATACGGTGCTTACCAAGGAGCAGATATTAGATAAACTGTGGGACTGCGACGGAAATTATATCGACAGCAGCACCCTCACCGTGTATATGCGGCGGCTTCGCATGAAGATTGAGGATAACCCCAGTGACCCGCAGATGCTCCTGACCGTCCGTCGCATGGGCTATAAATGGAATGTAGTAGGGTGAGGCAGCCTATGAAAATACTTGCGAATAAGGATATCAAAAATCTATTTCTTGCGGTATCGGTTATCTGGGCAGCATCCCTCTTGCTGGCACAGGGCTTTTTATGGCTGCGCTATCAAAGGCTTTCTTTGTGCCTGCTGTTTATTTTTTTGTTGGCAGCGGCGGCTATATGGGTGGTTTGCTACTCTTATTTCAAAAAGCAGAATAAGATCATGGAACAGGCGGTATCCCAGATCAATGTGTATCTTGACGGGGATAGCAACGCACGTATTGAATGCGACAGTGAGGGGGAGCTATATCGGCTGTTCCATTCCGTCAATTCCCTGGCGGCGGTTTTGAACGCCCACGCAGATAACGAGCTTCGGGAAAAGGAATTTTTGAAAAATACGATCTCCGATATTTCCCACCAGCTGAAAACACCGATGGCGGCACTGAATATTTATAATGGCCTGCTTCATGAGGAAGATATAGAAGCGTCCTCCGTGAAAGAATTTGCTGACCTGTCTGAGCAGGAGCTTGACCGCATGGAAACGCTGGTGCAGAGCCTGCTGAAGATCACAAGGCTGGACGCCGGTTCCGTCACGCTGGAAAAGGGGGCCGAGAATGTGGCGGATATGCTGCGGGATGTTGAGCTGCATTTCGCATACCGGGCCAAACAGGAGCATAAAGAACTTGTCCTGTCCGGCCCGGAGGAGGTCCTTCTTTTCTGCGACCGCGACTGGCTGACCGAGGCCATTGACAACATCGTGAAAAACGCCCTCGACCATACGGAGAGCGGCGACGCGGTTCATATTACATGGAAAGCTCTGCCCAATGCCGTTCAGATCGCCGTAAAGGACAACGGCTGCGGCATCCATCCGGAGGATCTGCACCATATTTTCAAGCGGTTCTACCGCAGCCGTTTTTCCCAGGACAAGCAGGGAATCGGGCTGGGCCTGCCGCTGGCAAAGACCATTGTGGAAGCCCATAGCGGCACGATTGAGGTGGACAGTGAACCGGGAAAAGGCACGACCTTCGCCATGAATTTTTTAATTCCTACAAAATTGTAGGCTGAGTGTAGGGTTACAGTAATATTTCGGTGCTATCCTTTTCATCGTAGACAGGAAATGAAGCTTACCTGTCTACATCGCAAGAACATAAGAAAGAGGTGTTTGCACTATGAATTTATTAGAGGTCAAAAACATTTGCAAGACCTATGGCAGCGGAGAAACCGCAGTCAAGGCTTTGAAGGATGTCAGTTTTTCCGTTCCCAAGGGGGAATATGTGGCCGTCGTGGGAGAATCCGGTTCCGGCAAAAGTACGCTGCTGAACATGATCGGTGCGCTGGACACGCCCACGACCGGCAAGGTGCTGATCGACGGCAAGGACATTTTTGCCATGGACGAGCGCAAGCTGACGGTATTCCGCCGCAGGAACATTGGCTTTATCTTTCAGGCGTTCAACCTTGTGCCGGAGTTAACGGTGGAGCAGAACATCATCTTCCCGGTGCTGCTGGACTACCAGAAGCCGGATAAGAAATATCTGGAAGAACTTCTTGCGGTACTGAACCTGAAAGAGCGCCGGAACCATCTGCCCAGCCAGCTCTCCGGCGGACAGCAGCAGCGTGTGGCGATTGGCCGTGCGCTCATTACCCGGCCAGCCCTGATCCTGGCTGACGAGCCGACCGGCAATCTGGACACCCAGAACAGCAGCGAGGTCATTGCCCTGCTGAAAGAAGCATCCAAAAAGTATGAGCAGACGATTATTATGATTACCCACAACCGTAGTATCGCGCAAACGGCTGACCGGGTATTGCAGGTATCGGACGGTAACCTCACCGATTTTGGGAGGTGCCGGGAATGAAAAGCTATTTAAGCCTTGTGCCGATCTCTGCAAAGGTGCGGAAACGGCAGAATCGGATGACCATTCTGTGTGTCATTATTTCGATATTTCTGGTGACAGCAATTTTTAGCGTGGCGGATATGATGATTCGAACCCAAAGCGACCGAATGACCGGCAAAAACGGAAGTTGGCACATAGAGTTGGACGGCATTTCTCAAGAAACAGCCCTGAAAATTGCGGAGCGGGATGATGTGGTTTCGATTGGTGCAGTTACGATATTTAACCCGGACGGAGAACTGCCCTACCGCATGGACGGAAAAAGGGTTGTACTTTATGGTATTGATGAATCCTATCTGACAATGAATTCAACTGGTGCCGCCGAAGGACGCTTTCCGCAGGGAATGGGCGAAATCATGCTCAGCAGCAATGCAGCGCGTGTCCTTCAAGTTGCAGTTGGGGACACTGTTACACTACGTACGCCGTCCGGAGACTGGGATTTTACAGTGTCCGGTTTGGGCGGTGTGGAGGAAAGCTACTATTCCGGGCAATATTCTTTGATGGATGCCTACCTGCCGCGCACAGCATTTGCAGCGCTGATGGAGCAGAACAACGTCCATAATCTTCAAACGTCATATTATGTCCAGTTTACCAGCGCGTCTAAGGCAGCTAAAGCAATCCCGGAACTGACGGCACAGCATAACCTGCCGGAAAATGCTGTCTCAGAAAACACCGGTGTGATGGCTATCGCCGGACATAGCGATAGCAGCGCCGCAAAAAATGTTTACAGCCTTGCCGCAGTTCTGTTTGTGCTGGTTCTTCTGGCAGGTGTACTGATGATCTCCGGCAGCATGAACAGCAATCTGGCACAACGAATCCAGTTCTTCGGAATGATGCGCTGTATCGGCATGAGCAAATCTCAAATTATCCGATTTGTCCGTTTAGAAGCGCTTAACTGGTGCAAAACGGCTGTGCCCGTAGGCGTTCTGCTTGGCACACTTGCCAGCTGGAGCATTTGCGCGGCGCTGCATTATGGCATCGGTGGCGAGTTTTCCACAACACCGGTTTTTCAAATCAGTCCTGTAGGTTTAGTCAGTGGCATCGTGGTCGGTATCGTGACCGTCCTGCTGGCGGCAGAGTCACCGGCGCGACGGGCGGCACGGGTCTCACCTGTGGCGGCGGTCTCCGGCACGGGAGAGAATCTTTCCGCTTCGCGTCATGCTTCAAACTATAGCTTTGGAAAAATCGAGTTGTCGTTGGGAGCCCATCACGCCATTGCCGGTAAAAAGAACCTGTTTTTAATGACATCTTCTTTTGCACTCAGTATTGTTTTGGTGCTCTGCTTTTCTGTACTGCTTAAATTTGCCGGCTTGCTTTTGCCAGGTCAAGCTCCGTGGCAGCCGGATATTCTCTTGAACGGGTATGGAAACGAACAGGTATTGTCCCGCAGTATGGCAGAACAGCTGCGTGCGATTCCGGGTGTTGGGTATGTCTGGGGCGCAACCGGTCTTACCAACACTCCTGCCAGCAGTCCGCAGAAAGAGGTAGAGCATGTGGTGCTGGGTTCCTACGATGATTTTATGATGGAAAAAAGCAGGGATCTCGTTGTAGCAGGCAGGATGGCCGATCAGGCAGCCAGCAGCAACGAAGTCATGACGATCTATAATAAAAACAACCCGTTGAAGGTTGGAGATACCGTTTATATAAGCGGAAGAGACCTTACCATTGTGGGGGCTTTTTCGGAGGGAATGTTCCCGGATGATGTTACAGTCATCTGCCCACAGGCGCTATTTGACCGTCTGGTCGGAGCGCAGAACTATAATATGATCGGCGTTTTGCTGAACGATTCAGCAACAGAGCAGACTGTAATGCAAATTGCCCACCTTGCAACAGACGAGATCATTGTATCGGATGTGCGAGAGCGTAATTCGCAGGAAGCTGCTACCTATCTGGCTTCCAGAATTGTCGTATATGGTTTTCTGGCGATTATTGGACTGATTTCTCTTTTTAATATTGTCAACAGCATTTCGATGAGCGTTTCTGCCCGTACAAAGCAGTATGGCGTCATGCGTGCAATTGGAATGGATGGCAGTCAGCTTACTCGGATGGTTGCTGCGGAAGCCTTTACCTATGCTGTTTCCGGGCTGATTGTCGGCTGTATTGCCGGTCTGCTGCTGAGCCGTATGCTGTACGCTCGACTCATTACACGCTATTTTGGCATGACATGGCATCTGCCAGGAATGACGCTCTGCCTTATCATTCTATTCGTATTTGCTGCCGCAGCTCTTGCGGTTCATGCCCCAGCGAAGCGGATTCGAAACATGGCAATTACTGAAACAATCAATGAATTATAATTGCAATCCACTTTGGAAAATTTAATGTAACATCTGCCGGACGACGGCAAAGAAAAAATCCCCATCCCTCATTGATTGAGAGATGGGGATCACTGATTATTCTGTAATCTCCGGGATTTCTCCGACAAAGTTATAAATGATCCTGACTTCCTGCACTTTCTGTCCGTCAATCTTCTTGACTTCACCCACCAGAATCTTGCTGATGAGCCGGTTCAGCACCGCCTCGTCCAGTTCTTCAATGGCGGCGTAGCGCCGGATTTCCCGGATAAAGGTGCGGACTTCGCTTTCCTGTTCGTCAGAGTGTCGCATCATCAACATCAGGTCTTGCAGGCGCTTCTGGTTGGCTTCCTGCTCCTGTTCCAGCGCCGCCGTCAGCTTCATAAAACGCTGCTCGGTCAGTATCCCTTTAGCCTTATCTGTGTAAAGGCTCAGGAACATCCCGTCAATCTCCTGATTTCTGGCTTCCAGCCGCTGGCGTTCTTTCTGCGTCTGGGAAGCGTCTATCAGATACCGGCGCTCCATCCGGCTGCTCAGTCGCTGATAAAATGCGCCGGCATCTTTGAGAGCCTGTGCCGCCAGTTCCTGAATGTCCTTCAGAACAAGGTCATACAAATCCCTTGCCTCAATCTTATGGCTGGTGCAGGCGTTCTTGCCCAGCCGGTTGTAGGTCTGGCAGATATAATACGCCTTGTCAATCGGCTCCCGCATCTCGCCGGTAAAACGGTTTTTTCCGGTTCTGCCCACCTTTTCATACCGCACCTGCATGGACTTTCCGCAGGTAGCACAGTAAATGATACCGTGGAACAGGTTATAGAAGGGACAGGAGTTGCCTTTCATAATGGTAGGTCTGCGGTCAATGATTGACTGCACCTGCTCCCATTCTTCCGGGGAAACGATTGCTTCATGGCAATCCTCAATGATTTCCCAGTCCTCACGGGGGATAATGTCATAGGTGTTGGAACGAATCCCTTTCTGATGTGTCCGGCAGACCAGATGTGCGCCCTTATAGAATGGGTTTCGCAGGATATGACTGATCCTTGCACCGCCCCACGCATAATAGTTGACGTCACATTCCGTATTGCTCTTTACCCTCGTGATAGGAACCTTGTCATCCATGAGCTGCTTTGCGATCCGCATACAGCCCCAGCCGTCCAGCGCCATGTCATAGATTTTTCGGATCACCGGCGCCGTCTCCGGGTCAAGGATCAAATGCCCCCGGTCATCCGGGTCACGCATCAATCCGAGAGGCGGCTGCCCACCACAAAACTTTCCCTGCCGGGAACGGGTCATACGCCCCGCCAGCACCTTTTTGGAAATATCCCGGCTGTACATATCATTCAGGATATTCTTAAAGGGCGTGATGTCCATTTCCTGGCGGGTCAGGCTGTCAACTCCGTCTGTAATGGCGATATATCGTACATTGTGTTTGGGGAAAAAGATTTCGATATAGCTGCCGGCCTCGATATAATTTCTGCCCAGTCTGGACAGGTCTTTTGTGATGACACAGCCAATCTTTCCCGCCTCAATATCAGCAATCATACGCTGAAAGGAAGGGCGGTTGAAGTTGCGGCCTGTATAACCGTCATCCACATAATACTCATACTGGAACATCCCGTTTTTTTCGGCAAAGTCCCGGAGCATAAGTTTCTGGTTGCTAATGCTCATGCTCTCATTATCGCTGCCATCGTCCAGAGAGATACGGCAGTAAAGCGCTGTGATTTTTTGATTGACTTGTTTTTTCCTGCTCATAGTGTTCTCCTTCTATGAACAGGGACACGATACCATTATAATACCATGTCCCCGTTCCTGATTCAACCGCTTTACGCCGCTTTTTGTGCCATTTCCCGATGTTCTAACCATTCCTCGAAGTGTTCGCAGGTCTGGCGCTCGATCAGCTGCTCAAAGGCTTCCCGCATGGTTTTGTCCCCGGAAAACTCCCGAACCACCACGAACCGGACTTTTTTATTCTGCTTCTTGTTTTTCTCCATAGGCTACCTCCATAGTGTGACAGTCCAGATAACCGTGTGCCGGCAACGAAGTCCGGCAACCAGCCTATAAAAACCTGTAAATGAATATCTGACTGTCAATCTTTGCTTGATAAGTTTTCTTGTAAAATCTCGTTGCTTTCGTTGCCGGACAGAAAATACTTGTGAAAAATCCTTTATTTATGGGCTTTTTCTATATCAAAACCATAGATTTGCCAGCAACGAACCCGGCAACCAACTGGCAACAGACCATCATTCTCAGGCAATCCACTCCTTCGGAAGTTCCAGCTGGCGGCATTCTTCCTCGCTCAGTTCCACAAATCCGCCTTCGTTGTCGGACAGTTCGTTGTCGAAATTGTCACATTCCCAACCCTTTTGCCTGCCGTACCCGGCGAACATCCTGGGATTGGAGAAAGGCTTCCAGCCGGTCACGACTGTGTTCATGATCTCGTTGATATTGTGCAGCTGCCACCGCTTCGGCTGGTCAAAGGTATGCCCCAGCGCCTCCTTGAACAGCTGCTTGGAACAGACCATGTTCCCAGTGTAGTGTTCCAGAAAGCCCTGTATCTGCCCGGCCTCCGTATCCTCCGGCATGAAGTCCAATGTGTTGGAAGAACCGCCGAACACACACTGCCGCAGCCGGTCTTTGGGCTGGGATTCATAAGGCGTTCGGTAGGTTTCCTTCTGTCGGCTGATAAAGGAGCGAATTTCTTCAATGCTCTTTGCGCTGCTGGTGGCAAGCATTTCCGACATCTCGATGATCCAGTGGCCTTGCAGCTTCTGGAACACCCGGTCATCGTCCAGCTTTTTCAGGTCATCGGAAAACCACTCGTCCCGGATTGCCAGCAGGCGGAAGAAAGTGGACTTCCCGGCACTTTGGCCGCCTACCAGACAGAGCATTTCCTCATATTTGGAACCGGGACGGAATACCCGGCGGATAGCGCCCAGCAGGAAGTGTTTCAGCATTTCTTCCACATAGTCGCTTTCATCAGCGCCAAGAAAGTGGTGCAGGCAGGAACGGATGCGGGGTGTCCCGTCCCAGACAAGGCTGTTCAGCACATCCTGAATCGGGTGATAGCAATTTTCGTTTGCTACAATGGAAAGTGCAGCTGTGATCTTTTTCTCACTGGTCAGCTCGTAGTTCTGCTCAAAATAGAGGAGAAGATATTTCACATCGGTATCTGTTAAGGCGCTGGTGTTCCTGCGCCAGCCCAAATCCCGTACAATGTCCACCCGGTCGGTCAGGAGATTTAACCGGATAGCATCCCGCAGGAGCGGATCACAGCAGAACACGATCCGGCAGTTGTCGATGGTATTGGCGGTTTTTCCCTTATCGGTGACAGAAAGGCTCTCCCGCACATCTTGGGCGCTCTGTTCCGGCGCTATGGCCTCGGCTGCGCTCATCACAGCCTGCCGGGTGGCTGGCGGTAAATTCTGATATTCGCTGCTCAATTTTCTTCACCTCTTTTCCATACTCAGCAACCACGGAAGCACGTTCTTCTATGCTGTCAGACAGGAGAATATCCAGCAGATATTCGATATATGGCTGCCTGTGCAGAGCCTCCACAAACAGGGGATGCCAGTCATCCTCCGGCTGTTTGGGAGCATATTCTTCTTTCCAGCGTTCCAGCAGACACAGGTAATCGCACAGCACCCGAAAACATTTCTGCTCCGCCTGCCGGTATCGCACTTCCTCGCTGATTTTTCTTTTGATGATTGTCTTTCGTGGCGGACCATGACCTTTGCTGTCAAGACTGACAGAGAAATCCTCTGCCAGCTTCAAGGCAGCTTCCTTACTGCCCAGTCCAAAGAGGCGGGAAGTGAAATCAATCACATCTCCGTCCCCCTGACAGGCAAAGCAATGGAACCGCCTGTCCACCTTCATGCTGGGATGTCTGTCATCGTGAAAAGGACAACAGGCCATCCCGTTCCGTCCTACTGGAATCCCATAAAATTCCGCAGCCTGTCTTGTCGTGACAGACTGCTTTACTGTTTCAAATACATTCGATTTCCCCACCTCCAAACAAAACAAAAGGCACCCGGTTTCCTCAGAAAATCAGATGCCTTACAACTCCATATCCTGTTTTTTTGTCGGGGCGATCCGCCCCTCACGTTCCCATCGCTCCCGGTTCTTCCGGTCAGCGTCCAATTTGCCTTTCGCCAGCTTCTCTTTGATGGATTCTCTGGCTTTTTTCTTAATCTGCTCTTTGCCAGCCTGCTTGACCTCCGGCTTCAGCAGCACAGCCTGCACCTTTTTGAGAATCTTTTCTGCGGACTGCTGTAATTTTTCCCGTACCCTTCCCAGTAGGGTATTTGCAATCTTCACCACTTCCGGCGAATTTTTTGCATTGGGGGATACCACGCTCTTTCGGTATTTCTCGATCACTTCCAAATCCTCAAGCTGGGTCTGTTCCCGTACCTTGTCTGTCACGACCTCCACTGCCTTGTCATAGGCCACATCGGAAACATCCTCCAACAGCGTCTCCACATCCTCGATTTTGAGCGTCAGTTCTTCCAGCTTTTGCTCCTGCGCCGCCATCTGTTCTTTCTGCTTCATCAGGATATAATCCTGCTTTTCCAGATAGTCATGCCCACCATAGGACGGCTCCTGTTCCAGATGAAGTCCATGCCGTTTGGCAATGTCAAACAGGATTGTCCGGCAGACTGCATCGAAAGTCTGTTTCCGGTTATTGTGCTTTCCTTTGGGCTGCTCCGGTTTTGGGAGAGGGATACCCAGTTCCTCCAGCGCCTTTTCCTGCTGGGGACACAATTCTCCATACCGATTTTCACAGTCGAACACATGGCGCTCGTGAATATGCGGTGTTCCCTCATCCAGATGGAGCGCCCAGTCTAAAATGTGGATATGAGAACCGAAACGGCGCTCAAATTCTTCATAAAATTCACTGACGATGAGCGCCAGCGTTTCCGGTGAGACGGATTCCTCTATCGTGCCGATCTGGTAGATGCTTTCTTCCGGACAGGTCTTGTTATTTTTCAAGAGGTCATCCACAGTACGGTTGCGCTCAATATGCCGGGTTTTCTCATTCCGGGCGTTCTGGGCATTTACATGGTCGGCATAATGCTCGTAGTAATACATCCGCTCAATTTCCTCAAAGCTGAAATCCGGCTGCTCCGGGTTATCCCGAAAGTCGTGGGTGGTAAATCCCCGGTAGCAGTCCCAGTACACATTTTGTCTGGCACGCTCAGCGTCAATGTGTTCGCTGTTTTCTACATCGAACCGGCGGTCATTGTGACGGGGATTGTAAGTGCCGTGCTTCCCGGAGCGCCCATTGTGCCTTGTTAATTTCAAACATTTTTCCTCCTTCCTGCAAAGCTGTTCCGGGCTGGGGAGGGCGGCGAAGCCGCCAAACCTGCGGAATTTTGCGTCAGGTAATACCCAGTACAAGTTGACGCAGGCATCAACTTTCCCTGGGCAAGGCGTTTCACCCTTGACCCGATGGGACTGCCGCCCTCAACCCGCCAAGGCACTTCGTCCTTGACCCGATAATGGCTGCCGCCCTTAACCTGCCAATGGGCGTTGCCCCTTGACCCCAGCAGTGCGCTGCCGCCCCTGCACCCAGCCACAAAGGGATTGCATCCCTCTGTACTCCTGCACCGGAAAAACCGGCATCCACCGCTGATACGGTGTCCGCCAGCTTTTCCGGCTCCGTATCCATACATCTGCACCAATCGCAGGAAGTGGATACGGAATACGCCTGCGGGGTTTACCGTTCAAAATACTGGGTGCAGACCCGGTATTTTTTGGTAAATCGCCCTCATTTCAAGCAATTTTTTCTTCTGTCTGTATGACTTGAAAGCCATGTTCCTTTGCGTACTCCCTTGCAGCCGCCAGCCGTTCTTCACTGTACGGCGGCACCAGCCGGATAGAAAGGCGGGATTTGTCCAGCACATAGGTCGCGCTGCCTTCCGGTGTGCTGCGCTCCAACCTACACAATAGCGGATACTTCCTACTGAAATCTTCCAGCCTGCGTTTTAAGCTGGCGTTGAAGGTGTAAATACTGGCAATGTTCTCGCCCTCGTTCCAGTTGATGATGGTTTCTTTTTCATATTTAGACAGCTTCCTCATACAGTTCCTCCTCATAATCGGTGTTTGCTTTCAGCACACGCAGGCGGTGCTTGATCCGGTAATACTCATCCATCTCCATGCGTAGGCAGTGATAGAAGCTGTCGTACCAGCTTTCGTCTGTCTCTGCCTCAATTTTCCTGGTCAGATGAAGCATCTGCCCTTTAGCCTCCGGGTCAACGGTCAGCGCTGTCAGCCATTTCAGCCTTGTCACTGTGTTGTGATGGCTGGGGCAGGCGTAAGCGTAAAGAATTTTCTTTTCCTTCATATTCAGTTTCATAATGATCTACCTCCATTCATTTGCTGCGGTGCGGTATGCCCCGCATGGTTTACTTTTCTATCTGCCGGTCTGTCTGCAAGCCGCTCCTGCCCGGATTTTCTCCCGGCGTATTGTCCTCTTTGGTGCGCTCCCGTCGTCACAAAATCCATGATTTTGCGGGAACCCTTTTATCGCGTCACTTCCCCGGAGGTCATACCCCTTGCAGCCGGTCATTCGATTTTCAAGGTTCTGTGTCTCCTGACAAGAACCAGTTTACCGAAAAAAGGGGGCTGCTCCCGTATGTCCAAGACGTTGGAATAGCGCACAAAAACCGCATATTTCCACGCTCTCGGAAACGTGCTATAATGAAAAAAATATTGAAAAATGTTGACGAGAGGGGGTGCTTTGATGTACACAAAACTGTCAATCCCGGAACGGCTCAAAGACCTGCGGGTGGTGGATAAGCACCTGACACTGGAACAGCTGGCAGAACAAACCGGCCTGTCCAAGTCGGCGCTGGGGAAATATGAGGGCGATGACTACAAGGACATCAGCCCATTTGCGATTGCAACGCTGGCAGAGTTTTACGGCGTGTCCACCGACTATCTGATGGGGCTGTCGGAAAATAAGACCATCCCTAATTCTGATCTCCAGTCGCTCCATTTGAGCGATGAAATGATTGAGCTATTAAGAAGCGGCAGGATCAACAACCGTCTGCTCTGCGAGCTTGCCACCCATGAAGGTTTTCCCCGGCTCATGACGGACATTACCGTTATCGTTGACCGTATCGCCGGTATGCGTGTCAGCCAGATGAATCTGGAACTGGAAGCTGCCCGGCAGAGCGTCATGGAAAGCTATGCGCCGGGAGACGATGACCTTTATATGCGAACCCTTGAAGTCGCACAGATAGACGGAGAGGATTATTTCAATCACATCGTCCATAAAGACATTGACAAGATCGTAAAAGACATCCAAACAGCACACACAAACGACGCTACCACCGCTGATGAACGGCAGGAAACCGTAGCCGAAGTCCGGCAAAAGTTTGAAAAGCTTGTGCAGACGGGAACCAGCGGAGAGGAAGCCTTTATTCAGGTTTTCTGCGACCAGATGGAAATTCCTTATGAGAAACTGACTTCTGCGGAATTTACTGCCTTTTTGGGAATCCTCAGAAAATCCAAAAAAGCAAAACGAACTAAAAGTATGCGGGGAAAGGGCAGCCCAATTCCTCCCAACCGGAATGGCAGACAGAAGCGTTAATAAAAGAACCACCCGCTGGGTAATCCAGTGAGTGGCTCAAAAAAGATATGCTGTTATTTCTGACAGACATCCTACCTTTTTCAGAATCCAGCTGATCGTGTCCCTGTTCATGTAAAATTCAAGGCAACTGAACTCTTCATCAACAAGTATGGCATATCTTTACCGAGCTTTTGATAATTGAGCGAGTGGGAGGTTTCCCGCCCGCGGCTCTCGCCGGTGTTGTAGGTGTCGATGGTTTCCTTGCCCAGCACGGCGGCCAGCTCCTTGAGGGTAGTCGGCTCTTTGCCGCCCAGGAAGATGGACGTATCCATGTTGCCAATGATGGTGTCGGCGTTGTCCTTGTAAATGGCTTTGAGCTGGGATTGTGCCTGCAATACCAGGCAGGCGGAGATCTCACGGCTGCGGATGGTTGCCACCAGCTTTTCCAACCGGGGTATCTGGCCGATGTTGGCGCACTCATCAATCAGGCACCGCACATGGACCGGCAGCCGCCCGCCGTACACATCGTCCGCCTTTTCGCAGAGCAGGTTGAACAGCTGGGTGTAGCACATGGAAATCAAGAAGTTAAAGCTATCGTCTGTGTCGCTCATAATGAGAAACAGTGCGGTTCGCCGGTCTCCCAGGGTATCCAGTTCCAGCTCATCGTAGGCCGTGACCTCCCGCAGCTCCGCAATGTCGAACACGGCAAGGCGCGCACCGCAGGAAATCAGGATACTCTTGGCGGTTTTGCCAGAGACGAAAAGTCAAGGACTTTTTCATCAAATTCAAAAAGAAGTCACATTTTGCGGACTTCTTCACGGAGCATACGCTTGATTTTGTCCTCCATCGTCTCCTTGGCGGTCTCGCTGAAATGGACACGGACGATATAGGTGGTCTTGCCAATCTGCT
>OLNY01002109.1_pt1 | contig 14315 bp, 19 predicted proteins | sample 1671981 | NCBI WGS metagenome assembly OLNY01 (sample SAMEA3136632, study PRJEB25190) | human gut metagenome | biome: human gut; feature: human-associated habitat; material: faeces | place: Austria | collected 2013 | reverse complement strand
CAAGTGATACAGGCCCTATCAAAGCCTTGGGGCACATAGGTTTTTCCTGTATCACTTCATCTGATACAGCACTGATACAAGTGATACAGGCCGCTTTGCAGTTGTGATACAAAGTGATACAAAAACCACGTGTCCGACAGCAGATGTGATACATCACGATTCCCCACTCACACGGCGAAAACGCTTCTGCAATCCATAGATACCACAGCGCTGCCGCCCCTTCTCTTCAGCCCATCCAGGAACACGACGCAAGATAGCTGCTACCGCTTGACTGTCCTGCCGGGACAGCTTCTCAATATCACTCTTGAAGCATTCATTCCAGATTTCAGCCACACAGACTGTATCCCGGCGGACAGAGCCTTGGGCCGCACCGAAGTCATCTGAAAACCAAACCCGGCGTTCCAGCTTGTCTTTTCTCTCCCAGTCTTCCGGCAGCAGGCGTTCCAGGAACAGCTGTACCTCCCCGGCCCGTGGATCTTCTTCGGTAAACTCGCTCTGCTGCTCACGGGCTACCTCCTCCAGCGCCCCGGTCAAAATCAGCTCTTCGCCCTCTTGATACCGAATCACAGCCTCCGCCCATAACTGATGAATGATGTCCTCGGTCAGATCATCCCAGACTGTACGCGCTGGCGCTTGCTCCCCCAGTCGGACCGGCCAAAACCGCCGGTTGCCGGTATCATCTCGAAGAAATGCCGTGCTGTTGGTCGTACCGAAAAAGACGCACTGCCGCTTATGGTCCTCCACCCGGCGGCCATACGGGGCACGATAGCTGTCCACCTGTTTGGAAATGAAGTTCTTCGTGACCTCAATCTCAGTCTTCTTCATGGCCGCCAGCTCGCCCAGCTCCACCAGCCAAAAGCCCTGGATGCCCTCATAGGCTTCCTTGGTCCCGATCCCAGCCAAGCTGTCCGTATACCAGCCGCATGACATTTTATTGATGAGCGTGGACTTGCCACGCCCTTGGGGACCTGCCAACGTGAGCACATAGTCGAATTTACAGCCAGGGTACAGGATACGGGCCACCGCCGCTGTGAACGCCTTGCGGGTCACAGCACGGGTGTAAGGGCAATCCTCCGCGCCCAGGTAGTCCACCAGCAGCGTGTCCAGGCGCTCCACGCCATCCCATTCCAGGCTTTTCAGAAAGCGGCGGACAGGGTGGATCGTGTTGGCGCGGGCCACACTGCTCACTGCATCCAAGATGCGTTCCTTGCCGGTGATCCGATAGGCCAGCTCCAGATAGCGCCGAAGCTCACTGTCATCTGCATCTATCCAGGCGTCGCCGTTTACCGTGTCCTGCACCTCCTTCCAGGGCAAGCTGCGGACACAGACCAGACGGTCCTTGAAAGAGTTAAAGGCAAGCGCCCCCTTGAGCAATGGGTCATTGGAGAGAACGATATAGGCATTTTGAATCGTCTGGAGTGGGGTGCCACGCTTGTCCACTTCCAGCTGAGTCATCCAGGCATCACCGGTATCATCCTCACCGGGAATGTCAAAGTCCCCTCTAGCCTGCTCAAGCCGTTCACGGGCACTGGTCAGCTTGACCGCCTCATCCATGCGGGCCAGCTCCACCATAGCCGTGTAGGACGGCAGTTTGTTCACTGGGGTATCCGCCGCAGCTTCACTGTCCTGTTCGCCGTACAGATGCAGGCGAACCAAATCAAACGCATTGCACAAGCGTCCGCTGACTGGGTCGGTCGCATGATTGGAGTAGGCAAACAGGCCGCCATCATAGATGACCAGACCAGCCGACGTGGAGCCGCCGACGTAGGTATAGCGCCCAGGCATCTCGCAGGGTGTGTATCTGTCCGGCAGAAAGCGCTCTATCGCCTGCTCTACATCGTAGGTACGGCAGAAAGCGCCCACTACACCGGGTTTTGCCGTAGGGTCGCCCTGGTGCTTGGCTGCGCTATGCCGGACTGACACAGCACGGCTGCTCTCCGGCCAGTACGAGGTATCCCTCCAATCCGGATACCTCGCCAGCAGTGCGTCAGGGTCTATCCACGGGCCGTCCGTATAGTCGAAATAATATTCCTGGTCCGTTGGGGTACTGGGCCAATACATCAGGCGGGTCGGCTGATATGTCGTATCATCGAAAAGATCCATGCCCAGGTCAGAGGCCAGCATACGGGCTGCCGCCTGATACTCATCCCCAGAGAGCTGCCGGGTCAGTGGCACCAGCAGGCGCAAACGTGGGGCTTCTGTGCTGTGCTTATGGGTCGAGTAGACCGCGGCCGCACACCCATAGAACATAGAGAGATTCTCCAGAAGATCCATAGTGGCAAAGTCAGCATCCAGGGTGAACATAGATCGGTGTTCCAGATTCTCCGCTTTTCGGCGGCCCTGCTTGAGCCATCCGCCTACAAAACCGCCTACATCTTTGATGGTATCCTGCTTGCCCTTCGGCATCTTACGATACTCGGCCAAAGTCTCACGGGTCTGTGTCGTGTTCTGAATCATGCCCAGGAACTCACTCCACTGCATGGTCTTATTCTTCCAGTGCGCCGCCGAGCGGGACGCACCAACAGCCAATGTGATCGGGCCGTCATACTGTAAGTTCATGATAGCCCTCCTTTAGTCCTTCATATAAAATGGGGCCTCAAAGCCGGCTGCCTTAAGCGGCAAGCCGAAGGCCCAGCGTGGGCTATGGCCCATGATCTCCAGTACGTCCTCCAACGAGCCTCGGTCCTTGGGAGTATCAAGGATGACCTCATCATGCACATGGAACACAATCTCATAGCCGGCTTCCCAGAGTGCTCGCATGGTATCCCGCAAACAATCCCTCGCCGTGGCCTGGACGATGTTCTCCACCAGCTTGCCGCCATAGGTCTTGAGCCTGGACCAGGTCTTTTTCTCCTGGTCCACTCCCATATAGGTGATACCTTCCTTATTGAACTTAGGTTCCGGTTCCAGTCGGGGCTGGAAATACGCCAGTCGTCTCCCGGAAGGCAGCTGGATAAAGAGATACCCCTGGTCACAGAAGAATTTGAGTCCGTGTCGAAGTGCCACCCGCTCCCCCTGCACCGCCCGAATTGCTGCATCCTCTACGTCGTACCAGTACCGGACAATGTGCGGATTCGCCCGACGCCAGCGGTTGACAATGCCGGGCAGTTCCTCTTCTGGGATACCGCTTTCCAAAGCCCCCATACGCTTGAGGGCGCCCACGCCACCCTGATAGCCGCAGGCCAGCGTCGCCACTTTTCCCTTCGGGCGAAGCTCTGCAAGAGGACCACCTTTGCGGATGTCGTTCTTGGCCTTGTGGAACATCATGGCAGCCGTGGCCTCATAGATCAGGCCGTCGCCTCTGAACTCTTCCAAGACCCACGGCTCATTGGCCAGCCACGCGATCACGCGGGCCTCGATTGCGCTATAATCCGCAATGATAAACCGGCAGCCATCAGATGGAATAAACGTGGTACGGATCAGCTGGGACAGGACGAACGGTGGAGAACCGAAGGCCATTTCCAGAAGTTCAAACTCTCCCTCACGCACCAGCTCACGAGCCAGGGCCAAATCTTTGAGCTTGTTCTGTGGCAGGTTCTGTACCTGCACTAGGCGGCCGGCCCAGCGACCAGTCCGGTTGGCCCCGTAAAATTGGAGCAGGTTATGCACCCGCCCATCCTGGCACAGGCCACGCTCCATGGCCTCGTACTTACTCACAGAAGTCTTCGACAGTTCCGAGCGGATCGTGAGCATCCGCCTGGCCTCCTGGCTCTGTACCTGGGACAGAAGGCCAGGCATCGCCTCCTTGTTGAGACTGGGGACCTCTATCCCTTCCCGCTCGGACAGCCAGCGCTTGAGCTGCGGCGCACTCTTAGGATTATCCAATCCGGTAAGGTCTTTGGCCTCATCCATCAAGCGGGTATTGTACTGATTGCTAAGCTCCTGCGCCTGGCGCATGAGCACCTGATCCACGCGAACGCCCAGGTCATTGATATGCTGGTCCTGCTGCCACGCCAGCCGTTCGGCCTCCGGAATGAAAAAATCGGAAAGCCGCTGCCGAATGTCCACCTCGACATCAACATCACGGATATTGTATTTCTTGAACAACTCCCACTTTTCCGGTGCATCACTCGGAAGATTGCGGGTACGGCCGCCGTTGGCTTTGGTCGGTCGGCAGGGCTTACAGAAGTATTGAATCAGCTCTTTGCCTTCGGTCATTTTCTGCTTGTCCAGGCCCAGAGCAGCGCCGGCACCGGCCAATGTACCGGGCAAGCCCAGATTAGCCGCCAGAACCATCGTACAGCTCCACTGCTCTGGCGGCATCGGCAACTGAAACCAACGGGCCAAACAGGTGCGCTCGAACGCAGCATTGTAAGCTGTCTTGAGCACAGACGGATCTGACAGCAAGGCCGTAAACTCTGTGCCGTCAGCCGTCTCTCCACTGGCCAGATCCAGCACCTTGGTCGGTTCATCGTCTACCTTATAGGCGATGAGCAGGATCTCAAAGTCTTCCGCCTCGCTGTATGGGCGAACACCGGAAGAGACCAGATCAACGCTGGAGTAAGTTTCAATATCAACAGCCATCATTTTAGGCATAGGATATTCCCTCCTTACGGCAAAGGCCCCGCCGCCTTCGCAGCGGCGGGGCCTAGTCTGCACTTAATCGAGATCGCCAAAGTCCTCATCTTCATAGTCATCGTCGAAGTCATCCTCTGCACGGCTACGGCCACCCAGCGGCGCACCGTCTGCCACCTTCTGGATGTTGTTCAGACCGGCAGCCACACCATTGTTGCCAGAGGTCGAGAATGGGTAGAAGTTGACGGAAAAGCGGCAGTAGCAACCGCTATACTCCTCAGAGGTATCCATAATCTCGTGCTTAGCCAGATCAATGATACCGGGGCGAATCTTACTGTTGGCGTTCAGGAAGTAGCAGCCCGCAAAAGCCTCATCATCAGGGCGCTCCTCATCGCCGTCACGCAGCGGCAGCTTGAGGTTGGCCGGCTTCTTACCCCTCCACTTAGACTTGATGCCGTCCTGCACAGCCGCTTCCACAGCGGCCCGGATCTTCTTGACGGTGGCCTTGTCGCTCTTGGGAACGATGATGCAGGCACCGAACTTCGGCTCGGAATTGCCGTCGATACTGACGGCATCCCACACATGGGAGTAAGACAGGCGGCACTTGCCGGTGATGACCTTGGTCGGCTGATTGATCGTAGACATAGTATTTTTTCTCCTTTTATTCATTTGGCCCGCTGGGGCCTTTTCTATTAAAATTCTGTCGATATAGGCGTCTGCGATGTCACCCATGACACGCCTCAGCAAGAATATCTTGCCGTTTACGCAGACACTCATAATGCCTCTTGGCTTTTTTCACAGCACAGGTGAGCCACCGATTTTCCGGGATACAGCGCCTACCGTGATACTTCGGGTCTTTCCACCCGTTTGCAAACTCCCTGGACGCTGTTTCCCACGCTACTTTGGCGTCTTGGACTGCAAGAGAGAACCAGTCTCTCAACTCCTGTAGGCTTTCCTGGTTGCGCCAGTCCGCAGCCGCCAGCTTAACCAGCTTACGCCAGTTCTTGACCGGCATCTCGTGAAGCAGCATCGGGTCCAGGTTGATCTCGCAGGAGCCATTGACGATGTGAATGATGTTCGGCATAGTATCACCTCAAAAAGAAGGGATCTCTTCCGCAAAGTCCTCAGCAGCCTTGGCAGCGGTGTTCAGCTCCGGACGCTTATCGCTCTGCGGGACCAACACGGGAGCACCAGCCGGCTTCTCAATCAGGCCGCCAGCCAACTCTGCTAACTTCTTGGTGCCCACCAGCTTCTCCAGGGCAGTAATGCCCAGCAGTGCCTTGGGCTTATAGATGTCAGCCGTGGTAAAGCCGAGCTTTCGCAGGCGGCGGGCAATGGCCGTCTCGTTGACATAGCGCCGGTTGGCCCGCCCTTCGACCACCTTGAATCCGGGGAACTTTTCGCCATGATTGATCGCTGCGTCTTCCGCATACTCTTTGACCTGCTTGGCCCAGGAGAGCAGACCTGGCAGCCGTTCCAACACTTCGGCAACCTCCACATTGTCCATAGTCGCAGGCTCCTGGAAGTCCTTTGCGGCCAGCTCCAGCTGATACGCAGCGCGGGCCTTGCAGACTGCGCCGGCCTTACACCACCGACACGTCTCTTCGCTGGGGGCAAACTCCCCCTCTCCAGCATAGGCTAGAGCTGCACGGGGCTTGAGGAAGCTCTCTGCCCAGTCCAGCAGGCTCCCGCGGTCAATAACCGAAGTAGAGATACTGTCCAGGCGAGGCTGATAGATGGTCATGCGGATGGAGGCGATGTCATAGAACAAGTCAAATGCCAGCAGGCAGCCAAGCGCATAGATCTTCATCTGGGGGTTTCCCTCTGCGCTCACAGCATGACCAGCCCCATACTTGAGGTCGATCACGTCCATCAGGCCATCTGCGATGATAACGCAGTCCGCTGTACCGAATCCATCCGGTACATACTCTGTCACATCCACTCGCTGCTCTACGAAGATCAGCGGGTCCTTGCACCGGGTACGGGCCTCTGCCATGCGTTCGCCCACAAAGGCAGCGTAGCCCTCCATGTGCTCCCGCATGGCGTTGGAATACTGCGGGTCGGCCTGCACCTCAGCCAGGCCGTCGGCAATGTCAGCCCCCTCATACTCAGCCCGTAGCAGAAGCTCCCCCAGCCGATGGGCCAGGGTACCCTCAGAGGCGTAGGCGCTGCCGGTGTCCGGCAGTCCTTCCTCCAGGCGGGCGCTCCTGGTGCAGTGGCTCCAGCGGAACGCGCTGGAAGGCCCCAGCAAAGCATGTTTACTCGGCATGGATCTCACCCAGCTTTCGCATAAACTCAGGGTATTTCTCCGGGGGCAAGGTGCTCATGCCTTTGGTGCCAAGGCTGTGAAGAACATCTTGTACCGCTTGCTTTCCGTAAGATTTGGCGGCGTCGATGCCAGCCTTACGGATCTCTTCCAGAGTATAGCTGCGAACGCCTTCCTGTACCTCTGGGCAACTGCCGAGCCTCACGGCAGCTGCCTGAACAGGAGTGGCCGTCTCCGCCTCTGCGGGCGTTTCAGGAACCGGCTTTGGGGTTTCCTCCGTCTCCAGTACAGCTTTACTTTCCTGCACCTCGACTTTCTTCGTCAGGCTATGTAGCTCAGCCAGGTCCAGCAGCAAGGCCATGTGAGCCAGATCACCCAGGGCCTCCGGCGCACTGTCGCCGGTTATCTTGATCTCAACCATCGTTCTCCTCCTTCTGTTTCTTTCTAGCATCCCGCAGACCCGCCGCATACGCCTGGTTCTGCAGGTTGACGATGAGCTTCCAAAGCTCCCGCTCGGCTTGGCTCAGAGGCCCATCGTTTTCCTCTGCCCTCTTCAAGAAGGCAGCAACATCGATAGGATACATCTTGCTTTTTCCTTTCAGATGCCATATAATAGGCATGGTTTTATTTACTTGCCGTCCTTGGAGGTTCCAGCTCTGGGGGCGGCCTTTTTCTTTGCTTCGGTGGTCCGGTCCTTCCTGGGTCGTCCACCGTGGGCGTTGGGCGGCAGCTCGTTCCGCTGACGCCAGTAGCGGATCATGGTGCTGGTCATGCCGACAGCCTGGGCAATCGACGGGTCCGAGTAGCCCTGGGCGTACAGCTACTTTACCTTCGCTTCCACCTCTTGGCTCATCCCGCCGCTGCGCATCCTCCGCCCCTGTGTCTCCTTGACCGTGCAGGCCGCACCGAATCCGCAGGGCCGCCGGTGGCCGGTGATGAGGATGTAGTCGCAGGTCCCGTTGTAGCCGTCATTGCTACCGACAGCGTAGTACACACAGCGTTGCGGCTTCCGGCAGTGCCGGGTCCGTCGCTCGTTGTTTTGGTCCTCTTTGCTGATACTCAAGCGCTTCTCTCCTTTCTCCTTGCCTGCCGCGCTTTCCAGTCGCAGATCGGGCAGATGTAAATCTTCTCACCGGGGTCCAGACAACTGACGTTCCAGCGCTGCCCGCACCGGCGGCAGAGCCGATACACAGGACCCATCACAGCACCCGCAGGGGGATGCCCGCCCGCTGCAAGGCCACGTTGACCTTGTTCTTTCGGCCTTTCACACGGATGGCCTTCTTTTGGGCCTTGACCTTACGGACCTCTTCTTCCCAGCGAGCCTTTGCGTTATCCTCCAGGATAGGCTGCATCACGCGCATGATGCCCTCGATGTCTGCCCAGACTTTTTCTTCATGCCGGGCCTTGATCTTTTGCACTGCATTCATCACGATTCCTCCTTATGCTGTTTCTGCCAGGTTTCAAAGGCAGCCAGGTTCTTCGGGTCCTTATAAAAAGCCTCGACAGCTTCCAAAATGGTGCTGCACAGCACCTTGACCTCGATCTTCGGCATCGCCGCCGTGTCGATTTTTACAGGGTTCATTGATCTTCTCCCCTCCATTCCCACTTTTCACCCCGCATACAGCAGGTGCAGGGCGCGTCATCATAGCCTACTGTCTTGTCGTGCCGGCAGGTAGCGCAGTCTCCCAGGCTCTTCAAGTCCTGGTGCATGGCTCGCAGCACTTTCTCGGTCTCTTGCAGAATGGCACAGCCTTTGGTGGTACAGCTGTGTTCCCACCCACAACCCAGGCAGGCCAGGCTGCCAGTTTCGGCCTTGAGACGGTGCAGGGATTTCAGTAAGCCGTTCAGATTCTGTATCATTCACACCTTCTTTTCTCTTGGGGTACGGTGTTTTACCGTACCCCTAAAAATTAGCGTACCCAGGGGTGTAACGTTTCGTTATCCCCCCGCACGCAGAGGATTTTCGCACATTTTTGTGCGAAAATCCTGGCGGACACATCGGTATTGCCGGTATGACCTAAAACAGGGCGTATCCTCACATTCCCTGGCACAGCAGCCGGAACGTTTCTCTACCCTTGGGCGTCACCAAGGTCTGGGTCCCGGCCCACTGGGTCGCATTATTGAAGCACTCCTTGACCTCGAAAAGGCCGTCGTTCTTATCCGCGTAGGGCAGCAGCTTGCCCCGTTTGTCGCGGTAGATGAACTTGCGCTCCATCAGAAAGTTGATGAAGGCTTTCTGCTTCACGCCCAGCTGCTTGGCCGTCTCGCGGAAATTCGTCAATGTGTTCCGCTCAACCAGCTCATCGAAGTAGTCAGCCTTGGGCGCCATGATAGCGTTCTCCACCTGCCTGCGGGAAAGCTCAGCCTCTTTCTCTTCGATGGTCTTCTTGGCCACCAGAAGGGCCTTGGCCATGAGTTCCTCAGCGGTCATAGCTTCCTGGCCCACAATGTAGCCGCCGTTCTTGCGGATGCTGGGCAGGACCTCATCAAACACCCAGCGCTCGAACTGCTCCGCGCCAGGGAGCTTACTGCGGGCAATCAGGCGGTAGACGTCGCCTTCGGGGATGAAGGTCATCTCTTGATTACCACCGGCAGTAAGGATGCCCCGTTTTAGGGCACCCTTACAATGGGTGCCAATCGCATTTCTGGGTTTTGCATATCCTAGTGCCGCGGCAACATCACTACCGCAGAACAGCACAGTGCCGTTCTCTTCCAAAGTTCTGATCTCTCCGAAGTCAGGGTTGGTAAAGGTTTGAAGTTCGTTCATACATTCTCCTTTCAAGTTTTAGGCGTCAAAATCTTTCAGCTCGAATCCAGGTCGAGCGCGAAGACCTATCACGATAAGGGCCAGCTCCCGCCGGGTCAAGTGCAGTCGATCCAGCAGAGCATAGAGTTCCTCTTTCTCTTTGCCCTCTACACACAGCTCAAATCGAAGCCATGTCCGCTCCCTAGGCCGTTTCCGGGGAGCGGATAACTTTTTCAGCCACTTAAACATACTTCACCTCCTTTGAGGTAACTTTTTAAGTTACTATCAAGCAAAAAAAATAGCAACTGGGTTGTCGATGTGCAGAAGCCGAATCATAAGCTCGATTTCATCACTCCCGAAAACGCCACGGTTCATCTTTTCGTAGAAGGTTTTCGGAGAAATTCCAATAGCTTCCGCTACTTTTGCCTGGGAATACCCGTTTTTTGCGATGATTCCCCGCAGTTCATCGGTCCGAATCACGTTCATCACCTCCGTAACTTTTTAAGCTACCAAGATAATACACCCTAAAAAGTAGCCTGTCAAGCTATTTTTTGGTTGACTACTCACTTTTTTGTGATATAATAAAGTTACCGCTAAAAGCGAGGAGATTGATACCATGACAAAAGGCGAAAGAATTAAAGCCGCACGGGAAGCGGCTGGACTATCACAAACAGATTTGGCCGCCGCGACAAACACCTCAAAGCAAACAATGTACAAATACGAAAGCGACGTTATCACAAATATCCCATCAGATAAAATTCAGTCCATTGCATCCACGCTCCACGTATCCCCTTCTTATTTAATGGGCTGGACCGAAGACCCAACACCAGAAGCCACAAAGGACCCAAATGACAGCTTTGTCATTCTGAGCCGGAAGGCCAAAAAATTGACCCCTGAGCAACAAGCCAGATTATTAGAAGTGGCCAGTCTTATGTTTGAGGAGGAATTTAAGGATTGAGTGGAGTAGCGGACTACCGACGGGCAACGAACAAAGCCTCCGAGCTATTACTGTCATTGCCCTCCTTTTCCCTGACGTTAGATGTTTTTGCAGCAGTGAAGCTGATGCCTGATTGCGTGGTCATCTCCTACCGAAAGGCAATAGAGCACTACGGTATCGACCCTGAGCTTTTAGCTTCCAACAGTGACTACGGTTTTACATTCCTAGAACCTAAAACAAAGCGGCGAATCATTTTATATAATGATGCGTTGCCAGTAGCCTGTATCCGTTTTACCATTGCGCATGAGCTAGGCCATTATATTTTGGAGCATCTTCCTAAAGATCAGATTGCCTCAGACGCCGCAGAGAAAGAAGCAAATTGCTTTGCCAGAAACCTACTTTGTCCTGCCCCAATCGCCAAAGAACTGGCTCTTACCTCAGCGGAAGAATACAAAACCTTATTTCAGGTCAGTTCAGAAATGGCTAGTATCGCTGTTCAGTACAGAGCGATAGATTTATATCATATTTCTGACTGTAATTATAGAGATATTCTTGACCTACTCTACGCATACCACATGGGCTTCAATAACTTGAATGAGTTTATGCACTATCTGTACGCCTAAAATCGGAGGATTCCCTATGAACAGCGTCGAACGGGTGAAAGCCCTCTGCAAAGAACGGAAAATACCAATTTCAAGGCTCGAGCGAGATCTAGGCTTCGCCAACGGCTATATCAGCCAGCTGAGAAAAGGTGTCTTCCCATCGGATCGTCTTGCAAAAATTGCGGACTATCTTTCCGTCTCAACAGGCTATCTATTGAATGGGGAGGAAGAAACAAAAAGGTCCGTCATCCAATCGGACAACGGACCAATCTATCTAGAAAATACCTATCTACGCCTAGCGCAGGGGGCAAAAGAACTTGGATTGGATGACGATGACGTTTCTGCCATCCTAGACTTTTTCCGAAAATTGAAGCTGTAACACTTGTATCACTGTATCACTTGTACTATTAGATTCCCTCGCGTGCGCCCCTACACATGCACCTATATCCCTATATAACACTTCCATACTTCCAGAGAATTTATATGATACAAGTGATACAAGGGTCCGCAAAGCCTTGGGGTGCTTAGGTTTTTCCTGTATCACTCTATCTGATACAGGGCTGATACAACAGATACGCACCACCCCATGACTGCAACTCAACCTGATACAGAACTGATACAAACAAAAAAAGATGCCCCCAGCGGCTGCAACCACTGAGGGCAAATTTCCAAGGGCAGTAAATGTTGACCGGATTCACTGCCCTTCTATCTTACAACAGAATAGGAGGTTTCGCAACATGAAAAATTACATGCAAAACGACAACCGGACGGCCATCACCTACTACCGCTATTCCAGCCACCGCCAGGGGGAGCAGTCCATCGAGGGCCAGCGGGCCGAGGCGGAGCGCTGGGCCAAGGCCAATGGCTACACCATCGTCAAGGAATACGCGGACCGGGCCATGACCGGCACCAACGACGACCGGGACCAGTTCCAGCTGATGCTGCGGGAACTGGAAAGACTGCGCCCCGCTGTACTGATCCTCTGGAAAGTGGACCGCATGGGGCGCAACAAGGAAGAGATCGCGTTCAACAAGTACCGCTGCAAGAAGAACGGCGTCAAAGTCGTATACACCGCCGAAAGCATCCCGGACACCCCGGAAGGCGTCATTCTGGAAAGCGTGCTGGAGGGCATGGCGGAGTATTACTCCCTCCAGCTCTCCCAGAACGTCCGCCGGGGCCTGCGGGTCAGTGCCACGAAGTGCCAGAGCACCGGCGGCAATCGCCCGCTCGGTTATCGTACCGGACCGGACAAGAAGTTCGAGATCGACCCAGAGGGTGCTGCCATCGTCCGGCAGGTGTTTGAGAGGTACGTTCGCGGAGAGACTCAGGCCGAGATCGTCCATGCCCTGAATGCGCAGGGACTGCGGACCCTGCACGGTCGCCCATTCACTCACAACAGCCTCCGTACAGTCCTCCAGAATGAAAAATACATCGGGGTCTATCAATACAAGGACGTGCGGATCGAGGGCGGCGTCCCCGCTATCATCGACGTAGAGACATTCCAGAAGGCCCAACGGGTACGGAAGCGTAACCGGCGGATCAACTGGAAGCGGTGGTCCGTCGCAGAGTATCTCTTGACCGGGAAATTATTCTGTGGCTCCTGCGGCGATATGATGGTCGGCGTCAGCGGCACCAGTAAAACCGGAGCCAAACACCATTATTACGGCTGTTCCAGTCGCTATGGAGACAAGCGTTTCCGAAGCACCTGCCGAAGAAAAGCCGTCCGAAAAGCATGGATTGAGGGAATCGTTCTGCGCGAGATCAGCCAGCTTCTCCAGGACGATGCCTTGCTGGACTTCATCGCAGAAAACACCTACCGGTATTACGTGGAGGCCAACACCGACACAGCCTACACCGATGCTCTCCAGGCCAATCTGCAAGAGGTCGAGAAATCCTTAGCCAATATCATGCGAGCGGTCGAGGCTGGTATCTTCAACGACACCACTAAGGCCCGCATGGAAGAGCTGGAAATGCAGAAACAGCAGATCCAGTCATCGCTGAATATGGCCAAGCTAGACAATGGCCTGCATCTAACCAAGGACCACATTTTTTATTTCCTTCGACGTTTTCGTGAATTAGATATAGAAAACGTCGACTGTCAGCGTCAATTGATCAACACTTTCGTCAACGCGGTTTTCATTTACGACGATCATATCACTCTAACGTTCAACTATTCGGGGGATGACCGGACCATCAGCCTAGCCGAGACCGACGCAGCTGTCGAGGGGGACAAGTTCATTTGTGATGTATCTTGTCCCGCCAAACGAAAAACCGTTGAGTTTCAAGGATTTCCTTTGACTCTCAACGGTTTTTTGCATGATGAAGGGGCCAGGTTCATCACCTGACCCCAACTTTTATTATCCTTTTCCCAATGCTGCGCTCTTTTCGTAGGCAGCAATCACAGCGTCCATCATCGCTGCCCGGACAGAACGTTGTTCCAAAGTACGTACCCCCTGAATGGTACTGCCGCCTGGACTACACACCTCATTTTTCAGCTGCTCTGGATGCTTTCCTGTCTCCATAACCATCTGAGCAGAACCAAGCAAGGTTTGCGTTGCCAGTTGAAGAGCATCTGCCCTGGGCAAACCGCAGGCCACGCCGCCATCTGCCATAGCATCTATCAGCAAGTATGCAAAGGCTGGGCCGCAACCGGAAATCGCGGTCCCTGCATCAATGAATGACTCCGAAAGATGGACCAGACGGCCGGACTGGGCCAGCAGTTCCAAGAATGCCGTCTCATCCTCTGGCTGGACACCGTTTCCGCAGTCGTACAAGATTACCCCCTGGCCCACTGAGACCGGTGTATTTGGCATGATGCGGATAACAGGGCAGGTCCCTCCCGCCATTTCTTCTAATTGGGAAATGGTTAGGCCAGCAGCCATAGAGACAAGAATAGGTTTCGTTTCCCGCGCAGCTAAGACAGGTTGAAGCTCTTGTAAAACATCAGACATCAAATGGGGCTTTACACCCAAGAACAGGAATCGGCTCTTTTCTGCCGCCTCCGTGTTGCTGCCCCAAGAAAAGGAAAGTTGCTCCGCCAGTTTTTGGGCACGCTGTGGCGTCCGATTCGCTAAAATTCCGTTGTGGGTCACTTGGCTGACAGCGCGGGCTACTGCACTGCCCATATTGCCACAGCCGATCAGGCCAAAGGTATAGTTCATAAAAACCTCCTAAAATGGTAGACAGTTGGAAGGGATCGATTTGATTTTACCACAGTACAAAACCACAAACAAGGGAAGTCAAGGCATA
>OLNY01002091.1_pt1 | contig 14413 bp, 11 predicted proteins | sample 1671981 | NCBI WGS metagenome assembly OLNY01 (sample SAMEA3136632, study PRJEB25190) | human gut metagenome | biome: human gut; feature: human-associated habitat; material: faeces | place: Austria | collected 2013 | reverse complement strand
TGGTAACGGAGCGGATCATAAACCAGTTAGAAAAGGGAGAGATCCCTTGGAAGAAACCGTGGGCTAAGTGTCTGGATGGCACTTTTAATCGTGTCACCAGAAGACCATACTCGTTGCTCAATAAGTTATTGCTATTACATGGCGGTGAATACGCCACTTTCAAGCAATGGGAGCAGGTTGGAGGCAGAGTTAAGAAGGGCGAGAAGTCAGAAATTGTGGTGTTCTGGAAAATGCAGGATCTGGCGGAAAAGAATGAAAGTGGAGAAATCGAAATCAAAAAAATACCGCTATTGAGATATTATAACGTATTTCACATTTCGCAGGTTGACAATGTGCTGCCATTGATCAAGACTGAGAACTTCGGTACGAAGCCGATTGATCAGGCAGAAAAGATATTGCATGATTATATTGAACGAGAAAACATAGCCTTATCGGAGCGAGAATCCGATGAGGCTTTTTATAATCCGATTTCTGATAGCATTACTTTGCCTTCAATTACGCAATTTAAATGTGCGGAAGCATTTTACAGTACGGCATTTCATGAATGTGGACACTCTACACTAAAGGCAAGCAGATGTGATCGTGAGGCTGACAATAAAACAGCACGGTTTGGCTCGGAAGATTATAGTAAAGAGGAACTGGTTGCAGAAATCACAAGTGCTGCTATTATGCATTATGTTGGGTTGGAAACACCGACAACCTTTCAGAACTCGGCTGCATATATTCAAAATTGGCTGAATGCATTGCGAAACGATAAGAAACTTATCGTTTCTGCATCTGGTAAAGCAGAAAAGGCAGCGAGATACATACTTAATATCAATGATGAAAAGGAAATGGAGCGTAATTATTATGAGACAGGAAAGATACGACAAATTAAAGAAAATGTATGACAGCAAGCACTTGGAAGATGTATGTGCTGATGCAGTCGAGGCAGTAAGGAGTGAAAAAAAGATCAAGGAACTTAGCAAGGAAATTGCGGACACGCAACAGAGACTGATTGATATGATTGGTGGTTTTGATTCCGAAGCAAGTTCATTACTGGAAGATCTTCAGGATCTCTACAATCAACGCGAGAGCAAATTGTTTGAAGCGATCTATATTCTGGGGGCCTGTGATGCGGAAGTGTACCTATAGTCATTAAACAATAGCCATGGAATCTTGTTAGATTTCATGGCTATTGTATTGTCATGTTGTGACATTCTATATATAGTATAACAAAGTATAACAATGTATAACATTAAAAAAGAGAGGAAGCGAGACTATCAGCATATTCTTGAACTGATTTGGCCTTTTCAGATGTTACATACAAAGTATTGTCTAGCAATTTGGCTGATGGATCTTTGATGCGAGCATAACTCATTACAGTCTTTTGCAAAAATTTAGAACATGTGATTTCTACATATCCTGAATATTTTTCTGAAGATACTTTTTCTACATCTTTTATATCTACGGGTTCAGTTTTCAGAACAATTTCTTCTTCTTTTTCTTTTTTTATTGGTTCTTCTTCTGGCTTTGAAGCCTCTTCTTTTTCTTTTAATTCAGTAACATCTTCTTCAGTAGTTACTTTTGAACTTGGAATAGGAAAGGGGTTTTTGCCGTAGAATTTTAACACGGACTGATCTGCTAAGCATTTGATTAGATTTGGATTACCGTCAATCTTCAACTTATCAATGCTTTTGATTCGTGAAATTCCAACATAAAACTGCCCATATGTAAATATTTCAGATCCATCATTTCCTAGTACTAGTACAGCTTTATCAAGCGTCTGCCCCTGTGCCTTATGAATTGTAATTGCATATCCAAGTCGAATGGGGAGTTGGCTGTAAGTTCCAATTTGTTCCTTTTCAACCTTCCTTTTCCCATCCCTTTGTTTTATAACATAACGTTCAACTGACCAAGTGTACATCGGAATATCTAATTCATTGTCAGAATCCCAAATTTTGACGTGAATATGATCAGGATACATAGCTGTGATAGTAGCACTGCTACCGTTGGTATATTCCTCTGTGTTTAAGAGCATGACAACATGTGCGCCGCATTTTAAAGTAAGTACTTGAGGTGCAGGTTTATCTTGTTCGCTGACATCTCCAGTAATAACAGCACGATATTTACGCTCTTTTTTATCAGATAATTTTGAAAGTGCAACTTCGTTTATTTTTTCAGCGGTTTTTTTCTTTCCACAAAGATAAACAGCATCGTTATTAGCATTAACTCTTTTACGCTTTATAACACATTTATCGAAATAGCTCAGCGCAGAAAAATCACCAAAACGAATTCGATTTTCTATTGAAATTAACTCCTTATCAGACTGACGAAGCACTTCAGTTAGTTCGCAAGTAATAAAATTGCAACGTTTCCAAGCAGGAGATAAGAAAGCATATCCGGCATCAACATCAAAACCGTAATACTCAGACATTAAGCTGCCATCATCTGGAGTTCCATCGTTAGGGTTAGAAATAACAGGAGGCAATTGACAAAAATCACCAACCACGATGATTTGTATTGAATTTCTTTTCTTGTGTTCGTATTCAGAATCTTCTTTTCGAAGCTGGTTAACCTTTTCGATTGACTTTACGATAAATTCAAATGCATCCATACGAAGCATTGATACTTCGTCAATTAGAACTACATCAGCCTCATAAACAGGACTATCCGTTGTAATCTTTGGCTCACATTCCCATGTGGACTTAATTGGGATGCGAAAAGCCCTATGGCAAGTAACACCTTTGACTAAGAGAGCAGCTTTTCCTGTGGAAGCAGTAACTAATACGTTTTTATTTTCACTGGATAAATCGTCAATGATTTTTTGAATTAAAAAACTCTTTCCGACTCCACCACTACCGGTAATAAAGAGATTCTTTCCAGATAAGGCGAAATCCAATGCTCGTTGCTGTCCTGATGTTAATGGCATAATAAATCTCCTTTCTCACTTACTTATTGTTTCGTAACTCCTTGATTTGAGCTTTCAACTCACTTATTTGTTCAGCGGAAGCTTCCAGTTGTCCCAAAGCCTTGTCAGCTCGTGAACGTTCAGCCTGAAGTATCTCTTGCATTTCCTGCTCTTTTTTCATGACCGCACGTTCAATGTTAAACTCGTTACTATTTTTTAGCAACTCAATTTCTGAAGAATGTTGCTGATTTAGCAATTCAATGGATTGATTTAACTTGCTGATTTGAGCAGAACTTTCTTCGTGTGCTGCTTTAAGACTATCATATCCATCGAGTTTTTCCTCGGCTTCGGCTAGTTTTGCGGAAATCATGATGTTAATCCGCTCGGTATCAGAAGCGCTTTTCTGAGCAGCTTCTAATTTCTCCAAAGTTGCATTCTTTTGATCTTCAGCAATAGCTTTATTGGCAATAGCTTCCTTTGCGGATGTTTCCAAGTCGGTCTTTTGCTTCTCTAAAAAAGATATCTTTTCGCGAAGCTCATCAATTGTTCTGTCCTTTCGATCCAGATCTGCTAAAAACTGCTCTTTCACTCTAGCTTCTGCGTTATCATTAAGTTCTAAGCTGGTTAGATAGAGCGCTTGAAGAGTCTTGATCGATTGCTCAAACTGCTTAACTTCTGTGCCACGTTCTGGCATCTGATTTTTTGCCTGATCTAACTCTAATGTTTTTAACAAGTAGGAGAAACCTTCGGATTGACTGTATCCCTGTTGATCGCAAAAGTCTCGAAAAGCTTTTGCTGCATCCGTGTCGATTCGAAAGTTAGCTTGCTTAATTTCCCCCATATCGTACCTCCATCATTTAATTTTTTATTTATGCATTTAACATATCACAACTCTCAATATTTGTCAATATGTTATACATGTGTTATACAATGTTATTTATTGTATAACATAATGATGTGCATAAAAAATCTAGTCATGAACTTATTTTAAAGTTCATGACTAGATTTTGTTCAGTGACTATGATTATTGCTGTCTATGTAAGAATCTAAAATATCAGGATCAAAGATTTCTTCAATGTAGATAATCGCATCTGCCAGTGTTACGTCATCGGTAATATAATATTCCAAGTTATTCATTCCCCTTTCTTTTTGTCGATAAATTGATTATAATGTAATCTTTGAAATTTTTAAAGAAAAATCCTACGCAGTTTTCGACAAAAAATGTCGGTAGATATTTAATCTTCGAGCCACTTATCAAGCCATGAGCTGAAGGCAGCATGAGCTTCTTCACGGCTCACATTTGGAGCTTCAAGTTTACTAGCAACGTTAGCTAATTCTAACTTGTTCATATTGTTTTTTGAATTGCCTCTCTCTTCGACTCTTTCGAAATTCCTCAAATAATTTTTTTAAACGCATCAGCAAATCCCTCCATTTTTATTACAAGTATAGTATACTTATTGCTTAAAAAGCAACATATTATTACAAAATTAGATATTTTAGTTAGAATTTTTGCTTGTTAATGTCAAAATAACAATCTGTGATATATATAAGATAATAGTGTCAAAATATAATTGACAAACACTTAGATTGATTATATGCTAATACAGTCAGATAAACGTTCGTTAAAATGACAGTTATAGGAGGAACCGTTATGGGAAATTATTTTTCATACATGCGAATCAGTACAAAAGAGGAGCGAGGAAAACAGAAGTATACACGTCAAGAAAACTCTTTACAACGGTATGCTAGAACCAAGAATATTGATTATGTATTTGAATTTAAAGAAGATGTATCAGGAAAATCTTTCACTAACAGATCTGAATGGAATCGGTTGGAGAAGATTATTCAGTCTGGTGATACAGTTGTGTTCAAAGACATTACGCGATTTACACGTGAGGCTGAAAATGGATATACGAAGTATATGGAGTTAATGTCAAAAGGCATAAATTTGGTATTCTTGGATAATCCAACCTTGAGTACAGATTACATCAAAAATCTTATTGTTACAGCAAAAAATATGAACTTCTTAGAAAAAACGATTAGCGAGATGTTAGTTAAAGTTCTTCTTGCGGCAGAGCTTACACGTGCTGAACAAGAGAGACTTACAATTTCACAACGAACAAGAGACGGTATGGCGGCAAGCCCAAACAAAGCAGGACGCAAACTTGGACAATTGGACAAAATGTCAGATGCTTTAAAAGCTGATATAGAGGTATATCTGTCGGATCGAAGCATTAAGCAAGTGGACTTGATGAATAAGTACAAAATTAGCCGTAACACTCTGAAAAAATATATTAGCTTGATTGTTGATACAAAGATAAACTAAATCGTACAATTTAATACTTGAAAGATCTGTATTATATGTATAAATGTATTGAATTATAAGAAAGAAATAGTATAATATATGAAGAAAGTAAAAGTGTATGAAAAAAATAAAATTCCAATTGGCATGAGGGGAGTTCCTGAAGCTAAAAGAAAGATGGTAAATATATTACCATCTTTCTTTTATTATTGAGGATATTACAATGAGATTAGTGCTTGAGAACTTATTCTAAATATGATATAATTCATTGAACGCTGAATTTAATTCAGCTAATTCTGATTTTTTTGAAAGGAATGAGTATTTATGATACTTAGTTATAAAAAATTATGGAAACTGTTAATTGATAAAGATATGAAAAAGAAAGATCTTTGTGAGGCGGCTGGAATTAGTCATGCTTCTATTGCGAAGTTGGGCAAAAATGAAAATGTCACTACAGATGTACTTGTTAAGATATGTACAGCACTAGAATGTGATATTAGTGATATTATGGAGGTAGTGTCAGAAAAAGAGATTAAAGGAGACGAAAATATTGGTAAAGCAATCTAATAAAGTATCATCTGTAAAACCAATTTTGAAATGGGCTGGGGGAAAGACCCAAATGTTAAGTGAACTGATGCCTAAAATTCCAAAACATTATGGAAAATACATTGAGCCATTTTTGGGGGGTGGTGCAATGTTTTTTGCTTTGCAACCAGAGGATGCAATTATATCAGATAGTAATCCAGAGCTTATCAATATGTACGTGGAGGTAGCGAATCATGTTGATCTAGTAATCAGTTGTCTTAGAAAATATGAAAATACTTCTGAAAATTTTTATGCAGTACGCGATCAGGATTGGATGAGTCTTCCTAATGAAGAGGCTGCTGCAAGAACTATCTTTTTAAATAAGACATGTTTCAATGGTTTGTATAGAGTAAATAAACAAGGAAAGTTTAATGTTCCATATGGAAAATATAAAAATCCCAAAATATGTGATGAAGAGGGACTAAGGAAGGCATCTGAAGTGTTAAAAAAAGCTAAAATTATATGCGGCGATTATGCTTGTGTACTTGACCAATATGCACAAGAAGGTGACTTTATCTTTTTAGATCCTCCTTATTTACCAATTTCTAGTTCATCTGACTTTAAGAGGTATACAAAAGAACAATTCTATGAAGAGGATCATATAGAGTTAGCCAAATTAGTTATGCAATTACAAAAACGTGGATGTTCTATTCTGCTGACAAATTCAAATCATCCACTGGTGCATGAACTTTACTCAGAGTTTCAAATTGATATTATTCAGACTAAACGTCATATTTCTTGTAATAGTAATACCCGTACAGGAGAAGATGTGATTGTTACAATTCCGCAAATAGTATCTGGTAAGTTATCACATCAAGTATCAAATTACCCATCAACTCGTTTTATGGGATCAAAGGCGAAACTTCTTTCGGAAATATGGTCAGTAGCATCTCGATTTAACATAAATACTGTAGTAGACCTATTTTCAGGTTCTGGTATTGTGGGGTATATGTTTAAAGCTCAGGGAAAATCGGTTATTAGTAACGACTATATGGCAATGTCATCTGTTTTTACAAAAGCTATGATTGAAAATAACTCAGTAACATTGCCGATAAATGAAGCAAAGGCACTTTTGATTTCTAATACAAAGGAAAACGATCATTTTGTAGCATCTACGTTCAAAGGACTTTATTATACTGATGAAGAAAATGAATTGATTGACGTGTTACGGACTAATATTGCTGGTATGGCGAATGAATATAAACGTGCCATTGCAATGGCAGCACTTATTCGAGCTTGTACTAAAAAAAGACCACGTGGGATTTTTACATTTACTGGAAATCGTTATAACGATGGACGTAAGGATTTACAAAAAACATTGACACAACAGTTTCTTGAGGCAGTGGAAGCTGTAAATAACGCTATATTTGATAATGGAAGATTTAATGAATCAAAAAATAGCGATGCAATGGAATTGGAAGTAGCACAAGCAGATTTAGTTTATATTGATCCACCATATTATTCGCCATATTCAGATAATGAATATGTAAGGCGATATCATTTTGTTGAAGGATTAGCACGAGACTGGAAGGGGGTAGAGATCCAAGAAAATACTAAGACCAAAAAGTTTAAGTCATATCCGACTCCATTCTCTAGTCGAAAAGGTGCATCAGAAGCTTTTGATAGATTATTTGAGAAATATTCAAAAAGTATCATATTAGTTTCATATTCATCTAATAGCTTACCAACAGAGGAAGAAATGATAATGATGTTGGAAAAATATAAAACACATGTAGAAGTAATTCCAATAGATTATAAATATTCATTTGGAAACCAAAATGATGCAAAAACACATAGAAACTCTGTTAAAGAATATTTGTTTGTTGGATATTAAAATGAAAATGTTTGGAGAAAAAATTATGAATGAAAAAGTTAATATTTGGTTAATGGGCAATACTGGTGTGAGAACTCCTAATCGTATTCAAGAAGCTTTACGTATTTTTTCTGAATCGCCGTTTGTGGGAAATTTGCGTAGTGATAATGAAGGTGAATTTATGAAGCTTCTTAATGAAAAAGGAATTATTCATAATAATGAGGGAAAAGATCCTAGTTCAAGTTATGCGAGAAAATGGAGACTAATGTTTGCGAGACATGGTTTTATTTATCCGAAAATAAAGAAAAACCAAGAAATGCTTGGAAGAGAGGATGATATTACACCGTTTGGTCGCCTTTTTCTTACTGCAGATACTTATTCTGCTGTACAGGAATTGTATTTAAGAGCAATGAGCGTTGAGCAATATTCTATAGCAGATAGAAAACAATATTTTTCCCCGTTAAGATGGATATTGGCAATAATGTTAAAACTCGAAGAAAAAACAGACTCTTCGGAACTAAAACGAACAGAATTTGAAATATGGGGACAAGCAACAGATCCTAGCTATGATTTAGATGAAATAGTTGACAATATTATTGATTTTAGAAAGAGAAAAGAAAAAGCTCAGTTTAAGGGTCGTTTTGATAAAGCTGAAATTAGATTAAGAATCCCAAATTACAATGAGAATACTGTTCATGATTATAGCGATATGAATTTGAGATATCTACATATTTCGGGAATGTTTCAACGTAAGGGGAGAGGTATTGTAATTGAAGAATCAAAACATATATTAGCAGAAAAACTTGCAAAATATACGGTTAGTGAAGTTCCGTTAATAGACCAATATAAAATATTATGTACTGGTGCACCACTTCCTAGTGATGATATAAAAATTGCAAGTGAAATATTTAATCACCTAAAAGATCAACTGAATAAAAGGCATATTGAATATGATATTTCTGATTTACCATTAACTACATCTGCAGAAATAAACCTTGCAAGACATAAATTAGAAGAAAGGCTTTTTCAAGATAACGAAGTTAAATATGCTAAGGAACAATGTAAACAATGGAATGAGATAGCAGATTACATGAGCCTTATTATGAGAGGTGGCGGAAAGATACCATATGATGAAGAAAATGTAATCGAGGTACCAAAGACTGAACTTCCAGCATATTTTGAATGGACACTATGGCGAGCTTTTTTAGCAATTGATCATATGGTAAATAAACCTTATGAAGTTCGAGGGTTTAAATTAGACTCTGACTTTATGCCGGTATCTGTTGCAAGCGGTGGCAGGGGAGATTTATGTTGTGAATTTAATGATTTTGTAATATTAGTAGAGGTTACAATGTCGACATCGTCGCGACAAGAAGCAATGGAAGGTGAACCTGTTAGACGTCATGTTTCAGATGCTGTTCTGCAATATAAAAAACCAGTATATGGAATCTTTATTGCTAGGTCTATTGATAATAACACCGCTGAAACTTTTAGAAATGGTATATGGTATGCTAAGAATGGTGAAAAGCAAAGACTTGAAATCGTACCATTAACGTTAGCTCAATTTCAGAAATGCTTTGTTTCAATGTTCAAAAGTAATAGTGCATCGCCAGAAAGACTTGTTAATATCCTAAAAAGATGTGAAATATACAAGGATTGTTTTGAAGCTCCAGAATGGAAACAGCATATTGCACTCATGGTTGATGAAGATGTTGATGAACTTACAATTAGTAGTGTAATTCCACAGAAAAAACAAGTTATTCCGCCACATATTAAAATACATGATAAATATTTGGGAACTGGCATAATTGTAAACGCTATAGTCAAATTTTCAGATTACATATGTTGTATCAATACCCCCTATTATAGCTTTAAACTTGGAATGTATAATGTGTATGATGAACTGCATGGAGCTGGCGTGATAGTAGGGTATGTTGTTAGATTTCAACAAGATAAACTAAATGAAAGAGTACTATCAGTTGAGCAAGTAGAAAGACTAGGGATATAAAAATAAAAAAAGTCGGAAATATAAATGAGCAAGTTTATGTGTAAGCGATTAGTAACCGCACGTATACGACCACTAGGGAACCTTAACTTAAATTGAAAGGTTCCCACGGTTTTCAGAAAATGTCCTGTTATTCGTAAAAAATCTCTAAAATCATATTGACAAAATAATATGGAAAAGGTATTATAGGCACAAGATAGACATAAAATAAACATAATATAAGCACAGGAAATAGGAGGAAAAATGGCAAAAGTAGTGACATATATCAATGAAAAGGGTGGAGTTGGAAAAACATCTATTTGTTACAATACTGCTTGGCAATTTGCTTCAGAAGGAAAGCGCGTTTTAATGGTAGATATTGACGGCCAAAAGGCAAATCTTACTTTCTTTTCAGGAGTAGATAAATTTAACGGTATGAAAACCATGATTGACGTTTTGAAGAATGGATGTAGTTTGAAGGGCGCAGCGGTTAAAGTTAAGGACAATCTTTGGATTGTTCCAGCAGATGCAGCAGTATCTGATATCGGAATGGATGCTAAAGTATCGCGTTTCAGAAGAGAGCTAAAAGAGATTGAGGCAGATTATGATTATATATTTATTGATGTTACACCGTCACCGGGATGGAGTCATTATTTATCGCTATCAGTATCCGATTATGCGGTTGTTATCATGCTACCAGATATTGCATCTTTGGAAGGAAATTCAGGAATTTTGGAATCAATTCAAGAAATTCAAGAGACTACCAATTTTAAACTTAAGATTGCAGGAATCCTTTTCAATCGTAATAACGAGAGAACCACTTTGAGTCATCGGGTACAAGAAGTAGTTGAAAGAATGGCCTATGATGCAAATACATCAATATTTGAAAATAAAATTCCACAGGCAATTTCATTAAGCGAATGTGTTGCTGCACACGTTGGGATTACTGATTATGATTCAGGAAGTAAAGCTGCGGAATCAATAATCAAATTTTCTAACGAGTTAAAAGAGAAAATTCAATGAAAAAAAAGATAAAGCACATGATAAACATAATATAAGCACAATATAAACACAAGATATAAAAACTTTAGTGAAAGAGAGGAGATAATAAAATGGCAAAGAAAAAAATTGATCTTTCAGGAATGTACACAAGTAAAGCGCAGCAAAAGCACAAGATAGACACAGAACAAGCACAAGATGTTAAAACTCATGGGAAGTATACCGCATATTTGAAAGCAGAGAAAGAAGAAAGTGAAAAAAATGAGAAGGCAAAAAGAATAAATATGGCATTTTCTGATGCCGTCTATGAAAAAGTGCAAGCAGAATCCGAAAGATATGGAATAAGTATTGTATATTACATCAATACATTGCTTCGTCAAACGGAAGAAAACCAAATTAATTCCTATTATGAAGATCAACTGATAAAGCCATCAAAAGCTAATATACCCAGAAGAAAAGGAAAACCAGCGCATCGAATTACGTTAAAATTCGATCCCGACGTTTACAAAAAAATAGTTTTTGGCGCAGAGCGATATAATCAAACATTAACTCAATATGTCAACTTAGTCATAGAGGCAAACGAGTAACAAGGAGAAGAGGAATGGAACATGATATGTTTGATGTAAAGGTTGATATTGAAGGGGAGAAATGGCTTGTAAGTGGTGTTTTGGATTATGTAGATATAGCGCCAGATTATGATACTGAAGATACATGGTGGTATATAGATCCATATGGGATGCTTCATGTTCAAATGCATTATAAATATAAAGAGCAATATGGGCAACTTTCTGAGAAAAACAATGAAAATAATGAAGAGTCAATTGAATTTATAAAATCTTCAAATAAAATTTTTCAGAAAGCTGCTGAAGAAAGTATGCATAGAAATCAAACAGATTTGATGTGTGCAATAAAATTAAAAACAATAAGTGTAGAGGATATTGAAAGCAATAACGCTTTGATGAATGCAATTAGGATCATTGCTCATAATTTATCCCAAACAGAGAAAAAAAGAAGTAATAGAACAGAAAAGAAAGCGGGAAATGTTGCTGTTATTCCAGAACAAATAGCAACAATTATAGATCCACGATATTCTAATTCTACACGTCTGTACCAAAAAGGGAAAGCTTACCTACAACCATTAAAAACTGTAGGAGGTTTGACGTATCAAAACAATACTCTGTGCATAGAAGGAATACCTGCATCAGAAGTTAAATTAAAAGATTACTTTTCTGATTCTGTTCCAGAAAATTTAGATTTGGCTTTTTTGCAGCTCTGCTTTTCCATTATCTTGAATAATTTTGAAGAAACTATGGAAGAAAATAATACTGTAGATCAGGTGATAAGTATATATTACCCGAGCATAGCGAAAGCAATCGGTAAATCTCAAAAGATAAGTAGGACAGATGTAGAGTATTTTATTAATAAAATATTATCTTTTCAAACTATTATGGGAATTATCGATAAAGAGATCCAGCCAGTCCTTATATACGCAGGAGAGGACAGATCCAGAAATATTATCTACTTATCCAGTCCGTATCTAATTAAAATTATACGTACGCTTTTTGGTGTGAGTATTAGAAGGAATAAACAAGGAGAACCCAAATTAAAGAATGATGGAACATTTGAGGTTAAGCAAGTATATTCATATTTGATCAACAGTAGTATTGCGAAGGAAAGAAACAAGAAGGCAGTAGAAAATGTAATTATGCTCGTAACATTGATTGAACAATCAGGAGATCGAACAGCTCGTATTACAGCAAGGGAAATTATAGATCGAAATCCACAGTTAAAGCAAGCATTAAATGGGAAATCAACGGCACAAGTAAATGTTGTGCTGAGTAGAACATTTAAAAAAACATGGGAATTGCTTGCTGAACAAACAAGATTGAAAGAGCAGTATAAAAACATTAAGCTTCCGAGCAGCGATATAAAAAATATTCCAACAAAAACAACATTGGATATGGAGTTTTCATTTCCTCATGATGGAAAAAACAACGTATAATTTTCGGAGAAGTGTTATAGGCATTTTCGGAGAAGTGTTATATCTTTTTCGGAGAAGTGTTATAATTTTTTGAATAAAAAAAGTTGCGAAAACGTTGAAAATACTTGATTTCTGAACTACTTTACAATTTTTTAGCCTGAGTTCAAAGTACCTAGCCTACTATACAGCCAGGTACTTTTTTTTGTATAATAATTTTGCGCTAAATGTGAGCGTTTGCACAGTTGCAATACTAGCAAAACGCACTTGCTTCGTAGTAAACGGAGAGGACGGCTTCATTTTTTTGGGCATACTACTCAGAGAAGTCTGTTATCTGGAAAGACGATACCAGTATAAAAAATGGTGGTTTGGCACAGCCCACTCAGTAGAATGTGCTCGGGCACAACTGGACTGGATCATCCCAGTTGTGAGACGACAGAGGTTAGATGTGGAAGAGTGACCTTGTTATGCCTAATCCGATATATTTCTATATCGGTACATTGGTTAAAACTATCCCACGGGACAGCACGCGGAGCAGATCGAATACGATGTGTAAACCGCACGGAAATCCGCTTGAGTTATGGTATTAAGGCTCAAGGGAGCGCACAGACAGAACCGAAAGGTCACGCTAGTGGACAGGCGGTGGAAGCTAGCAGAAAGTGTGTGGGAACCTATCCAGAGTAGCAGGATGCAAAATGGATATGCTAACTAAGTCAGATGATCAGAACACGGATACCTGCGAGGTGATATACGACTTGTGTGTACCTGCTCAAACGTTGACTCTCTATCAATTTTGATAGGGAGAGTGCGCCCTGAAGCCGTTTCCTGTTCAGTTCAACCGACTTATATCTCGACCAGAAGGAGCTTGTCAAGACCTTTTTGTTTATGTTTTCGGTGTGCGTTAGAATGTATGCTTGATTGCTGCCTAACGACCAATGGCGATGGGAGCCGCTATAAGGGCTATGCCCGTTAGCTACTCCCGAGCCGCGGTAGGGAGAGGAAGAGTGAATCGCGCGTTGCGCGAGAGGGAAAACCCACTCGGTGGGTGTCCCTTAATAAAGGTTAATCGTCAAAGAAAGATGTCTTCTGAGCCTCAATGTACTTTCCTTGGTAATAGATTGCGACTGTCTTTTTGTTTGGCAGATTACCAAAGTCGTCTGGAGCGAAGATTGGTTCGATAGCTTCAGCAACAGATCGGCCAGATGAGCTGCGATCAGAAATCTGTTCAGAAGTGCTTAATTTCAAGACTTTCCGCGTACCGAAAAGGCGGCTTGCCCAATCTCTGGTGTCTGGGTCCATGATGGACAAGAAGCAATGAACTTTTGTGCAATCCATTAGAAGCTTGCGTCCAGCGATGCCATAGTGCTTTTCAATCATGGCAAGTGACTGACAGGACAATAGGAGTGAACAGTTGTAGGCGCGGAGAAGGGCTGCTGATTGTGAAATAACAGGCATTTCTGGCAACTGCCCAAACTCGTCAATAATGAATGCAATTGGAGGGTTTTGACCCTCATGTCGATAGAGCATTGCGCTCATGAAGGTCTGGTAGATCATTGCAACAACTGGTGCCATAAGTTCTATTTGATTCGGATCAACTTGGACGTAGATGTCTGTGCAGCTTTCTAAGTCTGCAGGTGAGATTTGCGTACCTTCATTGCTTAATAGCGTATGCATAATAGGGCTACTGAAAAGGCGAGTTGCGGAGACTAGCTTGCTGTAGGTTCCGGCTACGTTCTTTTCGTTTTCACCATAAAAATGATTGGTGTATGCTTTCGCTGCCTCGTCATCAGAATCCTTAATTTCAATCACCCACTTGCTGAAAGTTCCGACAACAATTTGCTGAATAATCTCTGGAAACGAAA
>OLNY01002086.1_pt1 | contig 14446 bp, 11 predicted proteins | sample 1671981 | NCBI WGS metagenome assembly OLNY01 (sample SAMEA3136632, study PRJEB25190) | human gut metagenome | biome: human gut; feature: human-associated habitat; material: faeces | place: Austria | collected 2013 | reverse complement strand
ATAGTTGTGTATCCTGATAAGTCGGTGGAAATATTTATGAAGTAAAATATAACGTTGATAAAGGTAAAAATTTGTGTTATACTTACATTATACGAATACGGGAGGCGAGAATATGTTATTGACAAACGGTAAAAAGAGAATACCCATAGGCTATGAAGATTTCAAACAGCTTATAGACAGTGGCTTTTATTATGTTGATAAGTCAATGCTTATCTATGAACTTCAGCATAGCGTCGGACAGAATAACTTAATAATTCGCCCAAGACGTTTTGGAAAACACTAAATTTCAGTATGCTTAAATATATTTCTTTGATATAAATGAAAAAGATAATGCTTATCTTTTTGACGGACTGAAAATATCGGAGCATTATGAAGAATTGGCTATGTACAGAAATACTCACCCTGTTATTACGTTGTCTTTGAAGTGTGCGAAGCAAGGTGATTACGACAAGGCGATTTACAGTCTACGACATGAAATTCAATACCAATTCAAAAAATACAGCGATGTATTGAAAAGTGAAAAAATAGATGTGAACGACAGAAAAAGAGCAGAAGAAATAATGGCAAATGATGTGCCGGATACTGTTTTAGGTGATTCAATAAAGCTTTTGTGCTTATGTCTAAAACAGTATTACGGTGTAAATACGATTATTCTTATTGATGAATATGATGTCCCGCTTGAGGACGCATATTTTTCGGGATATTATGATAAAATGGTTCAATTTATTCGTTCATTGTTTGAATCGGCTTTGAAAACAAATCCTGCATTGGAGTTTTCTGTGATGACAGGTTGTCTTAGAATATCAAAAGAAAGTATTTTTACCGGACTTAATAATCTTGCGGTAAATTCAATACTTTCAAATAAATATTCTGAAAGTTTCGGATTTGTGCAATATGAAGTAGACGAATTGATGGAATATTATAATATAGAAGAAAAATCGCAACTTATGAAGAAGTGGTATGACGGATATTTGTTTGGAAAATCCGAAGTATATAATCCATGGAGCGTACTTAACCAAACAAAAGAGTGGTTTGATGATAAAGATATATTGGCAATGCCATGGTGGGCGAATACAAGTTCAAATAATATTATCAGAACATTAGTCAGTCAGGCAGATAATGAAACAAAGGATATTATTGAAAATTTAATTCATGGCGGAAGCGTAGAAACTGTATTAAAAGAAACAGTAACGTACGGTGATTTGACTGAAAATAATGAAAATATATGGAGCTTTCTGTTCTTTACCGGTTATCTGAAAATAAAAGAGGTAGTCAAAATAGGTGAAGTGATAGGCGAGCCTACAATCTATTCACTTGTCATTCCTAATCTTGAAATAAAAAGCTGTTATACAGATATAATAATTCAATATTTTGAAATATATAAAAAGGCAATTAATAAAGATAATTTGTATAAAGCTTTGCTCGGACGTAATTCACAAGGTTTTGCAGAGCAAATAACGGATTTGTTGAGAAAAACTATGGGCTATTATGACAGTACAGAATCATTTTATCATGGCTTAATATCAGGATTGCTGTCGGGCAATGTGTATTATAAGGTAGAATCAAATCGTGAAACCGGTGACGGACGCGGCGATTTGGTTTTATATCAACAAGATGTGGCACAAAATGCAGTGATTGGATGGACGAAAGTTGATGAAATTCAACCACAGAATGGTGAATATACGTTGTATGAGGCATCGGCTGCATATAAGGATGAAAATAAGAGACAGGCGATAAAGGTAAAAACTCCGTTTTCTCCGACTGAATATTTTGATATAGAATATCGTAAAAAGGGAGAAAGATATAAGGATGAGGGTAATCTGAGAGGTAATGATTATATCTATGTGTATCGTACAAATGATACAAGTATTACAGCATCAGCAGGTTAAATTAGAAATGCACAGGTAGGATTGTCGCAATATCTTGCAACAAGGCAAGAAATAGGAAGTCTTGATTTGGATAAAACAATAACAGATAATGCTATCTGTTATTCAGACGGTCGAAATTCCGGTATACATATTAAAGTAACAGAGCAGACGGCGGATTCAATTAAATTTAGTATTGAATTCCCGGATTATGACAATATGGATATATGGCAATCAGTTTCAAATTCAGACGGAAGTAATCTATTGTCAAACATTATGGCATCGGAAGTAAAAACAACAGCGGATAAAAATAACATGTATGTACTTGCGCAGGACTTTTCGTCATCAACTGTAGTAAAGTATAGTGGAGATAAGTGGACGAATCTTGGTAAGTGTTCAACGTCTGCCGGAAATGGAGCAATAGTGATATTTAACAATGAAGTATATGTACTCTTTGTCGATTTCAAAGGGAAATGCAAACTGAAAAAATATTCAAATAATAAATGGAATACAGTGTCAACACTGAATATCGGATCAAATAAAATTCAAGCACTTTTATGGAATAACTTAGAGGATATTTCACCACTTTGCAAAGCGGCTGAAATATAAATGATTTATTATACAACAAGGATTTTATATGATTTTATTACAAATATATTATACGAAAGAAGGCGTAAAAATGAAAAATAAACAAATTAACAGAACTCTGTCTTTGCTGCTCTCTGTTGTTATGGTATTGAGCTTATGCCCTTTAATTGCTAAGGCGGAGGGAACAAAACCGAATATCAAAATTGGAGATTATATTAAACTAGGTACATATGAGAATGAACCAATTTTGTGGCGTTGTGTGGACATAGATGACAACGGTCCGCTAATGCTTATGGATAAGGTGTTGGGAAGTATGCCATATGATGCCAAAACCAGCGAGAACAGTGCGACAAGATCCCATAGCCGTAATAGTTTTAGAAGTAGTTACGGTTCCAACCACTGGAGGGATAGCAATATGCGTTCGTGGCTTAACTCAGATGCTGATGCAGGCAAGGTAGATTGGCTTTGTGGCAATCCACCGAAGAGTGATTACGTTGGATATGGAAGTGAATATGACAAAAAAGCCGGATTTTTAAATGGTTTCAGTAAAGCTGAAATAGCCGCTATCAAAACTGTGACACAGCGTTCTATTGTGTCTCATCCGGAGTATAGTGCTGGTTATATAGCAGGACCGGGAGCTGATCTTCCGTATAATACAGATATTGCGTCAGTAGCATATGGCTTTGAGAAGGCGTATTATGAAAATATTATAGACAAGGTGTTTTTGCCTGATGTTAAACAACTAAACACAATTTATAATAACAGTAACATACTGGGAAATTACTATCTTGCGAAGAATAAGGATGGGATCAGGTGGTCATATTGGCTACGTACTCCGATTACGGATTGTAATCATGATATGAGGTATGTGGAAACTGATGGAAATATTTATCGTGTTGCACCGTACTTTGGACATATCGGTGTTCGTCCTGCATTCTATCTCGATACAGATTATTATATCGTTTCGGAAGGAAATGGCGAAGTGAATTCACCCTATGTCGGTGATGCTGCAGATAAACCCGGAGATGACATTAGTATTTCAGGACCTGATGAGGAAGGTGGAGATGGAGACTGGGATATTGATACAGATCAGAGTATTCAACTAAATCTTGGCCCATGGTACTCATCGGATGGCGAGTATGCAAACTCGACCATACCAGTGCAAGTGATTCAAAAGACACGTAGTGATTTGGAAAACATGGTTATTGTCATTTGTGGTGAGGGCTACACTAAAGATCAGCAGCAGAAGTTTATAAATGATGTTAAGCGAATATGGGCAGGTGTTTTGAAACATGAGCCTTACCGTAGTATGGCAGATAGATTCAATGTTTATGCTCTCTGCACGGCATCAAAGACCAGTGGGTTTGCCAGTGAAAACACATTCTTTGATATAACAATGTCAACAACTAGTAGAAGCCCAATGATATCACTTTATAAGAGTGTGCTGAAAAACCAGATTCTCACACGTTGTATTGGACCTGCATTTATTGAAAAAATTCACGATGCACATATCAAAGAAAAAACAAATCCTAATGAAATAACAATAGGCGACGAATATGCTCCTTATTATTATGTCAATGAATACATCAGTCAGTTCGTTGTACTGGTAAACAGTGGACAATATGGAGGAGCATCAATGAATAATCTTGATGTTGGTCTACATTATGTTACTGCAACGGTAGATAATATACAATCTGAATATACTTTGGCTCACGAATTGGGCCATGGTCTGCTGCATCTTGGCGATGAGTATAATGCATATGGTGGAGCATATACAATGCCAGAACAGCAAGATAAACAGTCGTTAAATATAGCAGGGCTAAGGGAAAGTCCTATAACAATAAAATGGAAAGATATGCTAGGCTTTCGAAAAACATATACCTGCCGCGATAGTAATACTTCGAACTCAAGTAACATGGTTAATTCTAGCTGGCAGTGTATGATGAGGACGCAAAATCAGGAACTGTGTGATGTGTGCCAGTTGCAGGGATTTAAAGTCATGAGCCAGTTGATTAAAGATACGGATGATATCTATATAGCAATCCCGGAGGTTAAGTTGTATACCGGCAATTACAAAAATCCTTTTGAGGATTATTCAGCTTATACTGAAGCTGAATATTATGGATATTTGGCCTATGCGAGCGATCGGGCACAACGTCTTTTGAGTGGAACAAGCAAAAATAAGTTTACCAAAGATATGAAAGGTCAGGAGGTTGAACTAAGGACAATCGCTCAGAATCTCTCGGGTATTGAAGAACAAGAGATTACACTACAACTGTGGGTGGAACATGAGGATGGGACAAGGGCCGTCACAGAAAATGGTGAGGAAATTTTAAAGGAGCAAACTTTTACCATTCCTGTCTGGGATGAAAAGGAAAACTTCTACATCAAGGGGATGAGAAACTATAGTGGTACGGAATTTGATTCAGGTCTTATGAATTGCTCTCTTATATATAAGATTCCGGAAAATGCAGACTTGAAGGATGGGGACACTATTAAGTTTTCAGTAATAGACAAAATGGGTAAAACTTTGGCTGATGATAACACAGAGACACAGAATTATGCAAATGTTACAATTAGCTATCAGCTTGAGGATAGCAACGAAGTTCCAAATACACAGACTGCTGTAATCCCTGTTCCGATTGGTACAAAGATGGATATTGAACCGCCTGGGGAGCTGTATGGATACAAATTTGTTAAGGCAGAAGGTTTGGGAAAGATTGTTGGTGATGATGGTCTGAACATTATTTGCTATTATGAGGATCCATCTGTCAAACTACCTGTTGAATATAAAGTGGAGTATGACTGGGGAACAGATTATCCGACAGACACGACATTGCCTACAGATAATACAAAATACGACAGTATCGAAAATGCAAAAGAAGCGGTAAAGAATCAGAAGTATGATGAGAACTCAACGTCTACAGTTAAGAAGAATGACAAAGACGGTACGTGGACATTTAGCGGTTGGACTGCAACAGTAGAAGGAACAACAGTAAAGTTTACTGGTGCATGGACATTTACAGCAACCCCAATTATTACTTATACTGTTACATATGACTGGGGTACTGATTTCCCGACTGGTGAAATGTTGCCGGTTGACAGTAAGACATATAAGAGCGAGGAAGATGCTAAAGCTACAATGGATGGCAAGTATACAAGTTCATCAACCTCGACAGCTGAGAAAGACGGCAAGAGTGGAACTTGGAAGTTCTCAGGTTGGATTGCAACATTGATAGGAACAACAGTTAAGTTTAATGGTATGTGGACGTTTACTCCGGATGCACCGGTGGTAGATGCGGATACTCCGACCAACATTAAATTGGTGAGTGACGAATATAAGATTGGTGATAAAGCTACAGCATTGGACGGCAAGGCTACTGTCAGTGATAATGGTGTACTATCTTATCAGTGGTATAAATCTGATAAGGCAGACAACTTCAACGGAACAGCTATAGACGGTCAGAACGGCGAGACATTTGTGCCGGATACGAGCAAAGCGGGAACCTATTACTATTATGTAATTGCTACTAACACCAAGGCAGATGCAACAGGTAAAAAAACTGCCAGTGTCACAAGCTCTATGGCAATTATCAATGTTAAGGAATCTGTCAAATACACCGTAGTTTATGATTGGGGAAGCGATTATCCAACAGATGTAACAGTGCCTAAAGATGATACAAAGTACGAAAACATAGAAAAAGCCAAAGAGGCGGTGAAAAATCAGAAATATGATGAGAACTCAACATCAACAGCTGAGAAGAACAGCAAGAGTGGCAAATGGTCATTCAGTGGATGGACTGCAACAGTAGAAGGAACAACGGTAAAGTTTACCGGTGTATGGACATTTACAGAGAATGCCATACCTGTAGTAACCAGAAAGCCAAGTTCAGGCGGTTCGGGGGGCTCTGGTAGTTCTACATATAATATCAAAGTGTCACCAGAGATTACAAATGGTTCTCTTTCAGTCAATCCAAGCCGTGCTTCAAATGGTAAGAAAGTGTCAGTCATTGTAAAACCTAACAATGGTTATGTATTGAATTCTGTAATAGTCAAAGATAGTAATGATAAGGAAATTGCAGTTACAAATCAGTCTGATGGCACTTATACTTTCATTATGCCATCTAGCAATGTAACGGTTTCGGCTAAGTTTGACACTGAGATAGCGAAAGATGTTGTAACAGAAATTGAAAAATCAATCGAGTTTAAAGATGTAAAGAAGGGTGACTGGTACTTTGATGCCGTTCAGTGGGCAGTTAAGAATAACATAACAGAAGGTAGTGGAAAAGATACTTTCAGTCCTGATGTGATTTGCACACGCACACAGATGGTGACTTTCCTATGGCGAGTAGCAGGTAGTCCGGAACCAAAGATTACGAAGTGTGATTTCAGAGATGTGGATAACAGTGCATATTATTATAAAGCAGTTCTTTGGGCTGTTGAAAAAGGTGTCACGGTCGGTACAAGCGATACAACATTCTCACCAAATGAAAATGTAACTCGAGGACAGACGGTTGCGTTTCTATATCGTGAGGCAGGATCACCGTTTGAAACCGGAGAAGACGTTTTCAATGATGTAAATAGTAATGGTTATTACTTTAAGGCTGTATCATGGGCGACGAAGAACGGTATCACAGTCGGTACAGGCAATGGAAAATTCGAGCCGGATATGGACTGCAATCGTGCTCAAATTGTAGCAATGCTATATCGTACCCAACGATAATTTTGCTAATTTGCTTTTCATTTATATTCGAAAGATGTGGAAGAAATGACTTATATCTTTCGATAATATGTTGGAATTGAAGTAGATATAGTTGTTAAATACTTAATGCGATATATGATTTTTCAATATATAACATAATAAATAAAGAAAGGGGTGTAGATTGATAAAAAAGTATGAACGTGAAGTATGTGCATACGTATATGATCCGGAACTGGGTGATCCTGATGGTGGCATTGCACCAGGTATAGCGTGGAAAGATTTTCTGGAAGATGGGGTTTGCCCATTATGTGCAGTCGGAAAAGAGCAGTTTCGGGAAGTTGAATAACTAAGTAATATTTCTGAACTGACAGTTGAAAGTGGAACAATAGAATTACAATCACTTACAGCTGCGAAAAACGGATTCAAGCTAAATGTTCATAATGGTGCTAAGCTAAATTTGAAAAATATATATAGACCTGTCGTATCTGATTTTAATGGTGGCGGAACAATCGTAATTTCAAATTCTGATATGTTGACTATTACAGGAAGTGTGACAGGAACAACTGCATTTGAAACAGCAGGAGGATTCGGAGGCGAGTCTGGAATTGCACAAGCAGGGCATACATATATAACAGCTCCTAATTCTAATGAAAATTCTGAAGAAGGAAACGGTTCGTTAATTGCTATAACGGATAGTACCGGAAATTCTGTAATAACGATAAATGCCGGCAGTTTTTCGGCTAAAGCAGTGATTCCAACCAAAACAAATAAATCAACTGTTATGATTGCAAAATACAATGGTGATGAGTTGAAGAAGATAAGAATATACAGCGCAAATGTAATAACAAATGAAAATTACACAGTAAAAGAAACAGATAGTATTTCAGTTTCTGAAAATAAAGTATCAAATGGAGTTGGGATAAAAGCATTTATATTTGAAAATTTAGAAAATGTAAAGCTATTATGCAAGCCAGAAGAGATTTAACATTATGAAATAGAAAGAAGGAAATAGTGATGTTAAAGATAAAAAATATTTTAACCTGTGCCATAAGCATTTCCTTGTTTTTAATGTCATCAACAGCTGCTGATGCAACACAAACAGCGGAGGATTTGCGAAATAGTGACATATCAAAACTAGTGAAACAATCAAAATTTGACTCGAGGGATTATGGCATTGTTACTCCGGTTAGAGATCAAGGGGATACTTCGCTTTGCTGGGCGTATTCTACAGCAAGTGCATCAGAGACATCAATACTTAGAAGTGGTATTGATAAAAGTGTAGATAAGAGTTCTCTATCACTTTCCCCGCAACAGATTGGATATGCAAGACATAATCGAGGAAGTGACCCTCTTAATAATACAACTGGTGAAATAACAAGCAGTTCAGGAAATTGGAGCTATGCGGGTGGAGGAACTAAATATGCAGCGGCTTTGCTTTCTACATGGTGTGGGCCTGTTAAATCCGATAAGGCGTATAATGTGAATGGTTGGAGTAATGCCGCCTATAAGTTGGAAAGTGCAATATCTGTTGATGGTAAGAATCTTAATAAGGATGCGGCGGCAAGAGAAAAAATGAAACGAGCTATAGTCAAATATGGTGCAGTTACATTTTCGTATAATAATGTGAGAGAAGCATATTATTATAATCCAAGCGAAGAAAGCGGAAGTTCACCGCATGCTTGTACTATAATCGGATGGGATGATACCATTCCGGCAGAAAATTTTTATCCGAGCAAAACAACAACTGACGGAGGATGGTTGGTCAAGAACAGCTATTCTTCGTTGCCTTACTTTTATCTGTCTTATGAAGTAACCTGTGAACAGATATATGCTTTTGATTATGTAATGAATGATAAGTATGATAATAACTATTTTTATGATGCGTCAGCAACTGATAGTGGCATAGGAAGTCTTTTGAAAATTAAACAGGCAGCCAATGTATTTAAAGTCAAAGGAGATACTGAAAATGAATGGATTAAGGCAGTAAGTGTAGGTATTGTTGGAGAAAATACTGATTGTACGGTTGAAGTTTATAGCGATGTACAAGACGGAAGTTTTAATCCTCAAAATGCAAAGCTTGAAACAACAAAGACAGTTTATCTTGAATATGGTGGATTTAATTGCATTGAACTTGATAAACCTGTAGAAGTAAAAAAAGGCAGTACATTTGCAGTTGTTGTTAAAGTCAATAACGCGTACATAACGCTAAGTGAAAATGAGGGGGAATCTTATGTATACCGCGGAGGTTGGACACCATCACAGGCAGTGAGAATAAAGGTATTTACCAAAAACGATGAAAAAAATCAGAATTCTATTGAGTTTATGGATGAAGGACAAGTTAAGGTGAGAGGAAATAGTGGTATAAAGCAGTTAATTATCACCATGTCCGAAAATGAAGAATTAAAAGATTTTTATGTTGAATCTATAAATTTTGATGAGAATAAAGAAAAAATAGTGACATTGCCATCAGGATGGATAAGGATAGAAAATATACGCTATAAAGCATTTCTATGGGATAATTTTGAGAATATATCTCCTGAGTGTTCAGAGATAGAATGGTAGAAAAAAGAAAGGTGGCAATATGATATTTCATCGCATAAATATTCCGACAGTTACAAATACGATAGGAGAACCTGGAAAACAAGATTCGACGCAGAATAGTTCAGACCATATTCAACAAAAACAAACTGATGAAAATAAAGAATTGAATATAACACTTGAACAGGCAAAAGATATAGCGTTACAGAAGGCAGGTGTATCTGAGCAAGTATATTTTAAAGAAGCAAAGTTGGATTTTGAAGATGGAAGATGGAAATATGAAATTGAGTTTATGCAAGACAATGTAGAATATGAGGCAGAGATAGATGCTCAGACAGGAGTATTCTACAAATGGGAAATTGATAGAGATTAATAGAAATGGAGATGTATTATTATGATTAAGAAGGTAACTTTATTAACAACATTAGGGGCAATTACACTAGGTATTGCTATAGGAGTATCGGCAAATGGGATTGTACAAAAAGTACAATCGGAAATTAGAGGTGATTTTGTAATAAAGACAAATGGACAGATTCAGACATTGAAAAGCGTAGATGGTGAAACTGTATATCCTATGCTTTATGAAGGAACAACGTATCTTCCGGTTAGAGCTATTGCTGAACTGAACAACAAAGAAGTTGTATGGTATGAAGACACAAAAACTATAGATATTGTGGATAAAACAAATTCTACAGTAACAGATGCTGATAAAATCGTAAATGGTGATATTAGTAAACAAACACCGGTACCAAGACAGACATCACAACCGTCACAAGGAGGATATGACATTACAAATAGCACGAAAATAACACTTGATAAAGCAATAGAAATTGTGGTAAACAAAGCTGGAGTTTCGGAAAACGACTTGTATTCAAAAAATGCAAATTATGATTATGATCATGGACAATATATCGTTGAAGTGGAAATAGATACAAAAAGCACAGAATATGATGCAAAAATAGATGCAGTGAGTGGAAATGTGCTTGAATGGAATTCGAAGAATGAAAGAGTAAATTCATATATTAATTTAAACGGAGTAATTTCTTTAGACAAGGCAATAGAAATTGTTGTTGCTGAAAAAAATATAGATAAAAACAAGATTTTAGCGAAAAAAGCAAGTTACGATTATGAAAGAGGCAAAACAGTTATTGGTGTTGAAATCTATGTTGATGGCTTTGAATATGATGTAGAGCTTGATGCAATGACCGGTGCAGTGCAGAAATGGAATTGAGTAGCAAAATATAACTTTTGAAAAATAAATCTATGATAAGGAGATATAATGAAAATAAAAAGAATCATATTAAGCATTGTAGTGAGTTTGTTGTTGCTTTCAACAGTTGCTCTTGCAAAAACATCAGAATACAAATTGCAACTGTTTTTTCAACCGGCTATTATGGACGACATAACAGGAGATGTATTAACAGGCATAAACTTAAAAAATGTTGATTTAGCAATTCCACAAGATAAAGGTAGTATATGTGGATTGAATTTTGATTTTGAATATGATGATAATGTATTTAATGTGCTTACTAACAATAACGGAGAGGTTGTTATAATTACTGATGAAAATACATTAATCAAGGACAGTTCTAAAATTCATGCAACAGTTGAAAATGGTGTAATACATATAAGTTACAACGATGATAAAGATTTAATTAAATATGATGGTACTTTATGCCGATTTATACTAATTGCAAACAATGTTAATGCGTTATGGAATTCATTTGACTATTATCCAATACGATTTGTGGAAGATTCTATTTCTGTAAATACATACAACGAAACAACAGAACCGTGTTATAATATTGAGGGGATAGATGGTAAAGTTGGAGCATATAATAAACCTCCTGTGTTGGAACAGGTATCAGTCAATAAGAGTATGGTATTTTCGCTCAGGAAGTCAGATATTCAGGTGAATGGTGAAGTTATATCAACTGATGCTGTACCATTTGTTGTTGATGGAATGTGGATGTTACCGATGAGATACTTTGCAGAGGCGACAAACATGGAGGTAGAGTGGAATGCAGAAAAAGCCACTGCTTGTGCTTATGGTGAAAACAAAAATCTTAAAGTTTCTATTAAAGGTGATAAAATATATATAAATTCAGCATTGTGGAATGGAAAGGAGCATGCCATTGAAATGAATGGCAGAATATATATACCACTATCTTTAGTTCAAGAACTTTATCCAAACGTATCAACTAATGCATTGGAAAATGAAATATCAATATATGTGCCATAAGGAAGATGTGTAATTTTATGAAAAAGAGTGTTAAAAAATTATTGACAGGAATGATAATTTGTTCAATGTTGAGCAGTTCATTCAATGTTTTGGCGGCGAATAACGTAGAGATTAAGGGGATATCTGTATTGGAAAATGATAAGGTTGTTGCAACTTTTGAGCCGACAGACGGAAATATACAGCTTACTCCTGAACAAATGCTACAAGTAACAGTTTCGGTAAAGGGCGACGAAATGGAATCGGTATATGCTTCGTTTTTATCTAATTCAAATAATAAAGATATTAGTAATGCGACGGTGCAATATGTCGCACAAAAAGCAATAGGTGAAGATAATACTGCAACATTCAAGTTCAGACCGAGAAAGTCAGTAGGACAAGGATCTTTTATTGCAAAATCAGGTGCGACAGGCGCAGAAAAAGCGGCAACATTCAATTATATGGTCAAAGAAGAAGACAAGACAATGACATTGACTGGAAAGAATAATATCATAAAAGCTAACGAAATAGCGGATGCTACATTTGTTGTTACACCTACAAGTTTTACAGGAGAAGATTATACTGGATTTAGTGTTTATATTGATGACAGTTCGACGGCATTGGCAACAGATAAATATAAAATCGAGAAGGTTGAAAATGAACTGATACTTACAGTAAAACACGAAAATTTTGCTAATAAGGTATCAGGGGACAAAATAAAGGTAACAGTAAAACATAACGGATATATGGATGCAAGTGGTGAAATCACAATATTAGATGCTGTATATAATGTGACATTAAATACAAATGGAGGCGTTTTGGCAAACGAGAGTGATAATATAACTCATTATACACAGGGAACAGTCGTAACACTTCCAACACCAACTAAAGTGGGTTATAAATTTGAAGGCTGGTATGAAAATAAAGATTTTATCGGCAATAAAGTTACAATGATTACGGCTGATTCAGAAGGTGATAAGGTATATTATGCGAAATGGATAGCTGAAACATATGCAATCAGTTATGAGCTTAATGATGGAATTATTGCAGATGGAGAAAATGTGACTAGCTACACATATGGAGTTGGTGCTACACTACCAACACCAACAAAAGCTCACTACAAATTTGGCGGTTGGTATGAAAAATCTGATTTTAGCGGTGAATCAGTGAAAACAATACTAACTAATGAAATCGGTGCTAAGACATATTATGCAAAGTGGATAGCGGATACATACAAAGTGACATTGAATACACAAGGTGGAACCATTGCAGATGATAAAAATATAACAAGTTATGAATATGGAACTACTGTCAAGCTCCCAACTAGTGAAGATATAACAAAGGCAGATTATCATTTTAATGGTTGGTATGATAATGCTGAATTTACAGGAACGCCAATAACAGAAATTACTATAAAAGAAGTTCCTGAAACAGGCAATAGCATGATATTCTATGCGAAATGGACTAAAAATGAGCCGGATAAGTATATGGTTACATTTGAAAATGCAGACGGAACAGTATTGCAAAGTGGAGACGTGGAAAAGGATACGATGCCAGTGTATGCAGGAGCAACTCCGACAAAGGAACAAGATGACAGGTACACATATGTGTTTGATAAATGGGTTCCAGAATTGACAAGTGTAACAGGTCCGGCAACATATAAAGCGACATATACTTCGACTTCAAGAGTATATCAAGTAACACTGAATGTGAATGACGGTACTATCGGAGAAAATGTAACAGACTACACATATGGAACTGCTGTAACATTACCAGTGCCGACGAAGAACGGATATAAATTTGAAGGTTGGTATGATAACGCTGAATTTACAGGTGTTACGGTTACTGAAATTTCTGCGGCGGCAACAGGAGATAAAACATACTATGCAAAATGGGTAGCAGAGCAATATACCATTACATTTAATACAGATGGTGGAGCATTTGTAGAAACACCTATTTCAAGTTACATATATGGAACAACCGCAACATTACCGGTGCCGACAAAGAATGGCTATAAGTTTGAAGGTTGGTATGATAATGCTGAATTTATAGGTACAGCTCTCACTGAAATTTCGGATAGAGCAATAGGAGATAAAGTTTTCTATGCTAAGTGGCGTAAAGAAAGTATTGTAGAAAACCTTGAGGTTTTGGACGCGTTCAAAAATAAGGTAGATGTCACAAAACTTATTGATGAACAAGGCAATACAACAGTTACAGTCATGGCAAAAGAAAATGTTACAATGCCTGAATTAAAACTTTATCGTGCAATATACAAGGACAATAAACTACTTGGAACATTGGAGGAAATGAAACCTAACATGGTAGGTGGAAACAGCGTATTCATATTTGCACCTTTGACACTTAAAGACGGTGAATCATCAAAGATAATGCTTTGGGATGAAAAAAATGCGCCTACAATAAATGCGATTATAAATCCTTGAATTTACAATATAAGTGCAACAAGTAAAAAAATAATGACCCAAAGGGAAAAATCCAGTATAATAGAATTGCAACGACTATTATTGAAAGGATGAT
>OLNY01002077.1_pt1 | contig 14498 bp, 5 predicted proteins | sample 1671981 | NCBI WGS metagenome assembly OLNY01 (sample SAMEA3136632, study PRJEB25190) | human gut metagenome | biome: human gut; feature: human-associated habitat; material: faeces | place: Austria | collected 2013 | reverse complement strand
TAAGGAAGATCAGGCTGTCGATGGTATCTTAAATAAGTGTACCCCTGCATTAAACAGCTTAGTAGAAATTTCAAAGAAATTAGATGCATTGACTGATAAACAGAGAAGTAAGGCTGTCCAGAGCACGATCTTCTGTGCAGTTGCCGGTATTGCAGTGATCATTATCTTCCTGCTCCTTGCATGGGCAATCGCAAAGAAAGTGAGCAGGATGGTACTTGAAACCATTCTGGAACCATTACATGCGATCGAGGACGTGGCGAAGGAACTTACGGAAGGAAATCTGCACAGCCAGCTGGAATACCACTCCGAGGACGAGATCGGAAGACTTGCACACAGCATGCGTAAGTCCATCCATATCCTTGGAACGTATGTCGATGATATTGACCGCTCCATGAAACAGTTCTCAGAGGGCAATTTTGATGTACAGCCAGAGGTAGAGTGGAGAGGGGACTTTGTTGGTATTTTACAATCCTTTATGGAGTTCCAGAACAGCATGTCTGATACGGTAAGAGGAATCCAGAGGGTTTCCGATGAGGTATCCAACGGAGCAGAACAGGTGGCATCCAGCTCGAACGAGCTTGCAGACGGCGCAACGAATCAGGCAGCAGTTGTCGAGGAACTGACCGCTACCGTTACTGGTGTTTCCGAACAGGTGGCAAACAATTCACAGGCAGCAAAGGAGATCAGCGGAAAAGTGGAACAGCTTGGACAGGCGCTGATCGAGAGCAACGGAAAGATGCAGGAGATGGTTGTCTCCATGAACGAGATCAATGATGCATCGCATGAGATTGACAAGATCATTGCGACGATCAATGAGATCGCATCCCAGACCAACCTGCTTGCCTTAAACGCATCTATTGAGGCTGCAAGAGCCGGTGAGGCAGGAAAAGGTTTCGCAGTAGTTGCAAATCAGGTAAATGTCCTGGCAGATCAGAGTGCAGAAGCGGCAAAGGAATCAGCGGCACTGATCGAGCGCTCTGTGAATGCTGTTGAAAAAGGTATGATAGTTGCAAAGGAAACAGCAGCACAGTTAGAGGAAGTGGCAGAGAATTCAAAAACGATCACAAGTGAAGTGACAAATATCGCAGACACCTTAGAGACACAGACAGCAGAGATCCATCAGATCAATGAAGGAATCGAGCAGATCAATGATGTGGTACAGACGAATTCAGCTACTTCAGAGGAATGTGCGGCTGCAAGTGAAGAGATGAGCAGCGAAGCAGACAATTTACGTACAATGATCCGCAGATTTAAAGTTGCAAAGACGGAAAAATAATATCAGACCAGATAAATTCAATTGGATGCGCAGGAGTATAAGCGCAAAAGAAAGAGGAAAGGTTCTCTGGTTATGAATAAGGATGTATATGGAATATTAGGAGATCTGACAGCAGAGATCTTATTGGAGATCATAGCGGAATGCATGGATGATTACCTGTACGTAATCGATCTCCAGAATAATAAGATGGAAATTTCCCAGTCTGCCCTGGATCGGTTTATGATTTCTGAGACACATGTGAGGAATGTAAAGCAGGAGATCATGTCCGTTGTCTACGAAGAAGACCGCACTATGTTTGCAAAGCATATGCAGGCTGTGATGGATGGAAAGGAAAAGGTGCATGATATCCATTACCGGTGGCTCGACAAAAACGGGCTTCCGGTGTGGGTCAACTGCCGCGGAGTAGTGATCGATGATGAAGATGGGAAGCCGGGGTATCTGGTGGGATGTCTAAATGAGACCGGAAACCAGCGGCGGGCTGATAATGTGACCGGGCTTTTAGGCGGAATGGAATTTTGTGCTTATCTGCGGTCACAGAAGAAACCTGTGACGACCGGATTTCTTATGCATATTGGAATTGATGATTTTGCAACGGTGAATGAAACACATGGCAGCAATTATGGCGATTATGTGTTAAAAAGTGTTGCAGACTGTATGAAAGAGTGTCTGTCCGGAAATCAGCGACTCTATCATCTGGTCGCAGATCAGTATGTGATCGTGGATCTTGACAGTACTTCCATGGATGATGCCATACAGCTCAAAAAAAAGATCGGTGAGAAAATAGACGAATTCATCATCTCTGAAAAATATGAAGTTGTATTTTCAGCTTCTGCAGGAGTGATCGATGCCTCGACTGTGGCAGAAGGCTACGAGGAATGCCGAAAAAAGTTTGAATTTTCCCTGAAAAAGGCAAAACGGATGGGAAAAAATAACATCTATTTTTACAGGCAGGAGGATTACGAGAAATTCCAGCGGAATGGAAGAATCATAAGTGCACTGAGAAGTTCCATCGCTAACGGGTGTGAAGGCTTTGAAGTATATTATCAGCCGATCGTGGATTGTGTTTCCGGGCGTGTGATCGGTGCAGAAGCACTCATGCGGTATACCATGGTGACAGAGGAAGGTAAGGAGTGGCTGTCTCCGGTCGAGTTTATACCGCTTCTGGAAAAGACAGGACTGATCATTCCGGCGGGAAGGTTTGTGTTAGATGAGGCAGCAAAAATGTGCCGTGAGATACAGCAATATATACCGGAATTCAGTGTGAACGTGAATATTTCCTGTTATCAGATCGAGCATGGAAAGATTGCAGACAAGATACTCACTGCGGTCAGGGACAATGGACTGACGCCGGATCGCATCTGCATAGAAATGACTGAAAGCGGCTTCATGGATATGACACCGGTCTTTTGTAAATTCAGGAAAGTGCTTGAGGAAAATGGGATTCAGTTCGTGATCGATGATTTTGGAACCGGATATTCCAATCTCCACTGCATCAGTGACATGAATCCGGGCTATGTGAAAATGGATAAGGATTTCACAGCAAAGGCAATGAGCTGCGAACGGGATTACGAGCTGTTTAAAAAGATCATTGAGATGGTTCACAGCATCGGCATCCGCATCTGTGTGGAAGGAATTGAAAAAGAAGACTGGCATCTTAAGATGAAAGAACTGCAGGCGGATTATCTTCAGGGGTATTTTTTTGGAAAACCCTGTGAAAAAAAGAAGTTTATGGAAGAGTTTGTTTGCAATCCGCATAATAATGGCGTATGGTGAGATAGTACCTCTCAGGAGGTGCTATTTTACTATACAGATTTTTATAGAAATTTCATATCTGCATGAAACGGAGTATAAAGAATGAACGAAATAGAAGTTATCTGGAAGTTTTTAGATAATCTGGATGAGTACGTGTACGCAACAGACATAGAGACAGATGAGCTTGTTTATATGAACCGCAAATTGTTAGAGGTGTATGGATTACAGTCCATAGATGATGTGAAAGGGATGAAGTGCTACGAGGTGCTGCAGAAATCTTCTGTTCCCTGTGGTATGTGCAATAATGACAGGCTTTGTGCCGGAAAGTTTGTCGAGTGGCGTTATTATAATCCGGTGATCGATAAATACATGATGTTGAAAGATACCCTGGTGGAAGATCCTGTCACAAATAAAAAGTACCGGATCGAGATCAGTATAGATATCAGCGAGGAGCGTTCACAGGACAAGATGATCCAGAAGTACAGGGATATGGAGTCCTTTGTCAACGAGGCATTGAAGGATGCGCTTTCTGTCGAGTCGCCGGACGAGACGATCCGTATTATTCTGGAATATCTCGGAAAAGTGCTGAACGGAGAGAGAACATATATTTTTGAGAAGAACAGAGATGGCAGGGATGATAATACATATGAATGGACGGCGCCGGGAGTGCCACCGGAGATCGACAATCTCCAGAATCTTCCGCCGGAGATCTGTGAGAACTGGTATCACATTTTTGAGGAGGGAAAATATGTCCAGATACCGGATATTGAGGAGATGCGCCTGAGCGATCCGTTTCAATATGAAAATCTGAAGCGGCAGAATATCCATTCCATTGTTGCCATGCCAATTTATGATGCGGAAAAAGTCATTGCTTTTTACGGAGTTGACAATCCGCCGGCATTTTCATTGGAATATACGTCGGATATGCTTCAGATCATGGGTTCTTTTCTCAAGTCCTGCATCAGACGCAGGAATCTGATGAGGCGTCTGGAAGATCTAAGCTATAAGGATGCGCTGACTCAGCTTGGAAACCGCTTTGCGATGGAAAAGTATGTGAGACAGATCGATCCGGAGCAGAGCGTTGGCGTAGTTTATTGTGACGTTACTGGTTTAAAGGGTGTGAATGACACACTGGGACATAAGGCAGGGGATGACCTGATCCTTAGAGCCGGTGCATGTCTGGAGCAAGTGTTTGGCGATTACGGCGTATTCCGTATCGGGGGAGATGAGCTGCTTGTATTGTGCGCGCAGATCGATCAGGACACGTTGGCGGAACGCATAAGGCAGTTAGAGTGTCTGACAGCTGAGAAGGACGTAAATATCGCAGTAGGAGTGATCTGGCAGGACAGGGCGGACACACATCTGGAGGAACTTCTGCAGGAAGCTGAGAAGCGCATGTATGAGGATAAGGCAGAATACTATAAGAAAACAGGGATTGAGCGGAGAGGTGCAGACAAAAAAGGCTGAATCTGCTCTCACTAAATGAGAATAGATAAAAAAGTGATAATAATTTTGTCTGAAAACGGTATTTTCCTAGGCGAAATGTAAAAAATTTTAAAATAGAAATAAAATGATTGTGATTTTGCCATGAGGTACAGTATAATAAGAAATGTCGGTTAAATGTAAAAATCATGTAAAAAGTATGTAAATAAAATTGCAGACAGGGATACGTTAGGATGTATAACGTGGTTAGGAGTACAAATGACAACATTTACTATTATTTTATCGCTGCTCAGCGGAGTGGCACTGTTCCTTTTTGGTATGTCCCTGATGGGAGACGGACTGAAGAAAGTAGCGGGTAATAAGCTGGAGCTGGTTCTTTATAAGCTGACGAACACACCGTTGAAAGGAGTGCTGCTTGGAACTGCTGTGACAGCGATCATCCAGTCCTCCTCCGCAACGACTGTTATGGTTGTCGGCTTCGTAAATTCCGGAATGATGAAGGTTGCGCAGGCGATCGGTATCATCATGGGAGCTAACATCGGAACGAGTGTGACAGGCTGGATTTTGTGTCTGTCGTACATTGACGGTTCGAACGGGATTGCACAGCTGCTGTCCACAGCGACTATCTCAGCGATCGTGGCGATCATTGGTATTATCTTTAAAATGTTTGTAAAAAAATCCGGCTTTAAAAATGTCGGTGACATTATGCTTGGGTTCTCCATCCTGATGGTGGGGATGCAGACCATGAGTGGGGCAGTTGCACCATTAAAAGATAATGAGCATTTTGTGAATGTATTGACAATGTTTAAAAATCCGGCGGCAGGTATACTGGCAGGTATTTTATTTACGGCGGTATTGCAGAGTGCATCCGCCTCAGTCGGTATCCTTCAGGCGTTGTCCATGAGTGGAACAATCACTTTTGCAGCGGCGCTTCCTATCACCATGGGTATTGGTGTCGGCGCAGCCTGTCCGGTTCTGCTCTCCTCGATCGGAACGAACAAAAATGGTAAGAGAACAGCCCTGATCTATCTGTTTAACGATCTGTTCGGCATGCTGTTCTGGTCAATTGTATTCTATTCTGTCAATGCTGTGGTGCATTTCCCGTTTATGAATGCCACCATGAGCCCGGTACTGATTGCAATGTTAAACACGGTTTTCCGTGCGGCAACGATTTTAGTACTTCTTCCATTTATCAAATGGATTGAAAAAATTGTTTATCTTGTTGTAAAAGATTCGCCGGAGGACGAGGAGGATCAGGCAGACTTCGATCTGCTCGAGGAGCGTTTCCTTGCTTACCCGGATCTTGCGATCACACAGAGCCATCTTGCGATGAACGGCATGGCAAAGAAGGCAAGAAAGAATATTTTACGCGCGTTAAGCCTGTTCCTTGTGTATTCGACAGAAAAGTTTAATAAGGTACAGGAAAAGGAAACGCTGATCGATAAATATGAGGATAAGCTGGGAACCTATCTGATGCAGATGTCCACGCATGAGATGAATGGAAGCCAGGCGAAGCAGGTATCCAAGTTTTTGCATACAGTGAGTGATTTCGAACGTCTGGGCGACCATGCGGTGAATATCTCAGAGGTTGCGGCGGAGCTGAACGAGAAGAAAATTGCATTTTCGGACGAGGCACAGTATGAGCTGGATGTGCTGGAGAATGCAGTAAAAGAGTGTGTCAGTCTTGCGGTGGATGCATTCTGTGCGGATGACCTTGAGATGGCGGCAAAAGTAGAACCACTCCGCGAACTGATCGGTATCCTCTGCGATGAACTGAAACTGCGTCATATCGCAAGACTCCGCACCGGAAAATGCGAGATGAAGCAGGGATTTGCGTTTAATGATCTGCTGACGAACCTGGAACGAATCGCAGCACACTGCTCGAACATCGCAGTTGCCATGATCGAGCTTGAGGCAGCAGACTTTGATACCCATGAGTATTTAAAGAGTGTCCGCGAGTTAAAGAATGACACTTACATGGCATACTTTGATGAGTATGAAAGAAAATATGACATCAATGGTTACCGGAAGAAAAAGACAAAAGCACAGAAATAGAGATCAGTGATTACGGCTGTCGTACTGAAAGGAGAAATTCCCGGATTGTATGGCAGCTTTTTTGTTCCATTCTTTTGGAGAAATTTTCTGATGGAAAACATCATAAGCCGGGAACTTTATTCTAGTCAAAAAAGATAGAATGATGTACTATGAAAAGGAACAGAAAACGAAAATTAGAATTTGAAAAAAGTTAGGGAAAAACATGTCGCTGCAATTTATTTTCGGAAATTCAGGAAGTGGAAAATCATCCTATTTATATAGGAACATACTAAAAGAGGCGGCAGAGCATCCGGAGAAAAATTATCTGGTGCTTGTGCCGGAGCAGTTCACCATGCAGACACAGCGCGAGCTTGTGCGGCTTGAAAAGTCACATGCTATCATGAACGTGGATGTGTTAAGTTTTGCGCGCCTTGCATACCGTGTGTTTGACGAGCTTGGGAAACAGAACCTGCGCGTGTTGGAGGAGACCGGAAAGAATCTGGTGCTCCGCAAGCTTGCAGGGGAGCAGAAGAAAAACTTAAGTGTGCTGGGCGGTAACTTAAACCGGATGGGGTACATCAGTGAGGTGAAATCCCTCATTTCCGAGCTGACGCAGTATAACGTGTCACCAGAAAAATTGGATACATTTTTGGAGACGGAGGATGTCGGGGAGACATTGCGCCTGAAAATGCAGGATATCTCGGTCATGTATCACAGTTTTTCTGAATATCTGCAAGGGCAGTATATCACCTCTGAGGAAGTGTTATCGCTATTGTGCGATGCCGCAGAGGATTCGAATATTATAAAAGACAGCGTGATCGTGTTTGACGAATTTACCGGTTTTACACCGATACAGAATCAGCTTCTTAGAAAACTTTTAGTGTTATCAGAGCGTATCATTGTCTCCGTGACGATGGATGCAGGCGAGGATTTTTACCATTGCAGGGGCGAGCAGGAACTTTTTTCCATGAGTAAAAAGACGGTTTCGGTTCTGATGAAAATGGCAGAGGAACTTCATGTCACGGTGGAGGAGCCTGTTGTGTTATCCGATGGAAAAAATCACAGATATAAAAATGCTCCATCCCTGTACTTCATGGAGCAGAATCTGTTTCGACCGTATTATCATAAATGGCGGCAGAAGGAGGATGAACTGCGGATCGTGAGCCTTAAAAATCCGAGGGAAGAGCTTCACTTTGTGGCGCGTGAGATCACGAAATTTGTGCGTGAGAAACAGTACTGTTATAAGGATATCGCAGTGGTGACCGGGGACGTCAGTCTTTACGACAACTATGTGGATGAGATTTTTGCAGCGTATGATATTCCGTACTTTCTCGACCAGACGAGAACCATTCTGTTTCATCCTTTTATCGAGTTTATCCGTGCGGTGCTTGAGGTGGTGGAACTTGATTTCTCTTATGAGAGCGTGTTCCGTTTTCTGCGCTGCGGTCTGACCGATATCACAGAGCAGCAGATCGATCTGCTGGAAAACTATGTGCTTGCCAAAGGGATACGCGGCAGAAAAAAATGGGAAAAACAGTGGACGTTTGTGTTCGATGATACCGAAAAAGAGAACCTCACAGAAATGAATGAGGTGCGGGAAAAGATTTATGGCTTCTTTGCACCGTTATCGGAAGCGTTCACACAGGGAAAGACTGTGCGTGACGAGACCACTGTGTTGTATGAATTAATTGAAAAATTAGAAATAGAACAAAAATTAAAACAAAAAGAACTGGAATTTGAACGGCAGGGCAATCAGGTCAAGGCGAAAGAGTACGCCCAGATTTACAAAATTGTCATGGATCTGTTTGATAAGGTTGTGGACTTCCTGGGAGACGAAGTGCTTCCGGTCAAAGAGTATGCGGATATTTTAGACGCCGGATTTGAGGCTGCAAGAGTCGGCGTGATCCCGCCGGGAAATGATAAAGTGACGATCGGTGACATCGAGCGAACCAGATTGAACCATATCAAAATCTTATTTTTCATCGGTGTCAATGACGGTGTTGTGCCGAAAGCGGGCAATGCCGGAGGTATCATCTCGCAGTTTGAACGTGAGAAAATGGTGGCATGTCATCTGGAACTTGCACCGGGTGCGCGTGAAAAAGTGTTCATCCAACGCTTTTATCTATATCTGAATGTGACGAAGCCATCTGATTTTTTATATGTGACTTTTTCAAAAGTGAATGCGGACGGAAAAGCACTTAGAAGGTCGTATTTTGTTGGAACGCTCTTGAAAATGTTCCCGGAGAAAACGGTGGAGGAAATCGAGGAGACAACTTCTGCGGACTGCATCATGACGCCGAAGAGCAGCATGGCGTTTTTCCTGGAGGGACTGCAGGATGATGACAGGGCATCTGATTTTTCTCAGGTAGAAAAAAGAAAATTATGGAATGCTCTCTCAAAATTCTACCTCACAGATTCCGAGTGGAAGCCGGAAACGGAAAAACTTTTAAAAACTGCCTACGAAGTGCACAGCGATGAGCCAATCAGCCACGCAGTGACGCAGGCACTTTATGGAACCGTGTTGGAGAACAGCGTCACAAGACTGGAGCGTTTTGCGGCATGTGCCTACGCGCATTATCTGAATTACGGTTTACGCCTAAAGGAGCGTCAGCTTTTAGAGTTTGCAAGCGTGGACATGGGAAATATTTACCATGATGCGCTTGAACATTTTTCCAGACGTGTGGAAAAATCAGAGTACACCTGGTTTAACATCCCGGAGGATGTGCAGGAGACATTTATAGAGGAGAGCATGAATGACGCGATTGCCGGGTGCAAAAATGCCGGAGCGTTTGAGAACGTGAGAAACCGTTACCTGACCGGTCGGATGCGCCAGACCATCAAGCGCACGGTGTGGGCACTTACCACCCAGATCCAGAAGGGAAAATTTGTGCCGAGTGATTTTGAGGTGTCCTTTTCGCGGGCAGATAAATTGGACGCCATCCGTTTTCAGCTGAGTGATGAGGAAAAAATGAACCTGCTCGGCAGGATTGACCGTGTGGACACTTACGAGACGTCGGATAAAGTTTATGTGAAGATTATTGATTATAAATCGGGAAACACGAGTTTTTCACTCGTCAATCTGTATCACGGACTGCAATTACAACTTGTGGTCTATATGAATGCGGCATTGGAATTAGAGGAAAAACGCCATCCGGGCAAAAAAGCGGAACCGGCGGGTATTTTCTACTATCACATTCAAAATCCGATAGTAGACGGACTTGGAAATGAGACAGAGGCAGAAATACGAAACAGCGTTTTGGAGCAGTTAAAATTAAATGGTCTGGTGAACGATGATCCGGAAATCTATGAGGCGATGGATTCAGATTTTGCCGGAAATTCTTCGGTCATCCCAATCGGAAAAAAAACGGACGGAAGCTTAAAAGCAACTTCCAAGGTTGCCAGTACTTACGATTTTTCTGTGATGTCTGATTATGTACAGGAGAAAATCAAAGAGACCGGGAAAAAAATCTTTGCCGGAGATATTTCGATTCATCCATACTCGCTGGACGGAAAAAGTGGCTGTGATTACTGTCCATACCATACCGTCTGCGGTTTTGACATTCGGATGCCGGGTTATTCCTATCATAAACTGGAAAAATTTGACAGCGCGGACGAGATATTAAAGCGTATGGAAAACGAAAAGCAGGAACAGTAAATAACAGGAGTGAGAAATATGGGAGTTTCATGGACCACAGAGCAGCAGCAGGTCATTGACTTAAGAAATCGAAATATATTGGTATCTGCGGCAGCAGGTTCTGGAAAGACCGCTGTTTTAGTAGAGCGGATCGTGAAAATCATAACAGACAAAAATCATCCGGTCGACATTGACCATCTGCTGATCGTGACGTTTACCAATGCGGCAGCGGCAGAGATGCGGGAGCGGATCGGAAATGCGATTGAGAAAGCGTTAGACGAACAGCCGGGGAATGAGCATCTGTTAAGGCAGCTGACCTTGATTCACAATGCACAGATCACGACCATCGACAGCTTCTGTCTGTATGTGGTGCGCAATCATTTTCATGAGATCGATCTGGAACCGAATTTCCGTATCGGGGATGAGGGTGAGTTAAAATTACTGCGCGAGGATGTTCTTGGCAGAGTTTTGGAGCAAAACTATGAAGAGCCTTCGGAAGCATTTTCCGATTTTGTGGAGGGCTATGCTTCGGGAAGAACCGATGCTGCATTAAATGAGATGATCCTTCAGTTATATGAGTTTTCCAGAAGTTATCCGTGGCCGGAAAAATGGCTGGATTCGTTTGTGGGAGCCTACCGCATCGAAACCAGGGAGGAGTTAGACCGCGCAGAATGGCTTGCTCCGCTCACGGAAAATATCTGTTTTGTCTTAAAAGACTGTGAACAGCTCTTAAAGCAGGCGCTTGCAATTACACAGCAGGATGCCGGACCGGATATGTACGAGAAAGCAGTGCAGAGTGATCTGGAAAAATATGAGGGTTTGTCGAAACGAACTTCCTTTTGTGAACTGTTCGAGGCACTTTCGGATATCAAATATGACAGACTTGCGAGCAGCAGAGGGTTTGAGGGAGATCCTGATAAATTGGAGCTGGTGAAAAGTCTCAGGGAGCAGGCAAAGGATGTGGTGAAAAAACTCTGCAGACAATATTTTTTCTGTTCGCCGGAGATGATGATCGAGCAGTTAGAGCGCACGGAGCCGATGTTAGAGGAGGTTGTCCGTCTCACAAAGCAGTTTGCAGATGAGTTTGCAGCCGCAAAACGCCGGAAAAATCTGGTGGATTTCCATGATGTGGAACATTTTGCATTGCAGATCCTTGTGGATGAGGAGACGGAGAAGGTGAAAAAGACTGCGGAAGAGTTCCGGGATACCTTTGAGGAGATCATGATCGACGAGTATCAGGACAGCAACGAAGTGCAGGAGACACTGCTTCGCTCCATTTCCAGAGAGGAGCGTGGGGAAAATAATATTTTCATGGTCGGGGATGTAAAGCAGAGTATTTACCGGTTCCGTCTCGCAAGACCGGAACTTTTCATGAAAAAATACGATTCCTATTCGCTGGAAGAGAGCACCACGCAGCGTATCGACCTGCACAAAAACTTCCGAAGCAGAGAGGAAGTCTTGACCTGCACAAACGATATTTTTTATAAAATTATGGCGCGGAGTCTTGGAAATGTGGAGTATGACGCGGAGGCTGCACTGTATCCGGGGGCAAGCTATCCTGTCAGCGCGGACTTCATCCCGGAGATCCTGCTTGCAGACAGCAACGACGAATTATTGGAGGACACCGAACTTACGGATAAAAAGACACTGGAAGCGAAAATTGTGGCAGAAGAAATCAAGCATCTGATGAAAACGCAGCAGGTCACGGACAAGGCAGCCGGAACACTTCGGGCGGCGCATTACTCCGATATTGTAATTTTGCTCCGTAGCCTGTCCGGCTGGGCGGATTCGCTTGTGGAAGTGCTGAACGGAAATGGGATCCCGGCGCACACGGTTTCTTCAACCGGTTATTTTTCCACGGTGGAAGTGCAGACGGTACTGTCCATGCTGAGGCTTTTGGATAACCCAAGGCAGGATATCCCGATGGCGGCAGTACTCCGCTCGCCGATGGCAGGGCTTACTGATGAGGAGCTTGCGGTGTTAAGGCTTGAAGATGGCAGTGTGCCTTTTCATGAAGCGGTGCTCGAACTGGCAGAAGGACTTTATGAAGAGGACGGGCAAAAAGAAATTTCAGATTCAGAGGCAGATCGGAAGCAGGGAAGAAACGCGGATGAGAAAACAGAAAATCATATAGAGATAACCGCTCACCGGAAATTACTCAAATTTTATAAAAAATACAAGCAATTACGGCAGCTCGTCCCGGACACTCCGATCCATGAGCTGATCGAGATCATACTGCGCGAGACCGGATACGGTCATTATGTGGCGGCAATGCCGGCAGGAAGCAGAAGAACAGCGAATTTAAACATGCTTTTGGAAAAAGCCGCAGCCTACGAAAAGACGAGTTACAAAGGACTGTTTCATTTTGTGCGTTACATTGATGAACTGCAGAAATATGATGTGGATTTCGGTGAGGCAGACATGGTCGGGGAAAACGAGGACGTTGTCCGAATTATGAGTATCCATAAGAGCAAAGGTCTTGAGTTCCCAATTGTGATCGTGAGCGGTATGGGCAAAAATTTCAATAAACAGGACACACGGAGCAAAATGGTACTTCACCCGGAACTCGGCATCGGTCTTGACTACATGGACGGAAAAAAGCGTATCAAATCACCGACTATCGCAAAGAAGGCGATTGCAAAGCAGATCGAGCTGGAAAATCTCGGCGAGGAACTTCGTGTACTTTACGTTGCCTTAACCCGTGCAAAAGAAAAGCTCATTCTCACCGGAACCTTAAAAGATGCAGCCGAAAAACTGGAATTTTACAGACAGCAGGCGAATCTTTCGAAAGCAGCAGACAGACCGCTTTCCTACCTTACAAGAGAAGGGGCTTCCGGTTATCTGGACTGGATACTTCCGGCAGTGCTTTCCTATGGGGACAAATACCCGGTTCGGATCGTGGAAGCGGCAGAGCTTGTCTTAGACGAAGTGGAAAACCAGTTAGAGCAAAATGAAGATCTGACAGAGCGGATCGAAGAGATTGAAGCGGCGGACACACAGCTGGTCGGGCAGTTAAAACAGCGATTTTCGCAGCGTTATCCATATCAGGTTGACGTTTTGAGGAAAAACAAATATTCCGTATCCGAATTAAAGCACCGTGCGATGCGTGAACGGTTTGAGGCAGAACAGGAGGAGACGGTCCCGGCATTTTTGGAAGAACCTGTGACACCAACGATCCCTCTTTTTATCCAGAGAGAGGAGAGTGTGGAACAGGAAACAGCAAACCGTGGTGCGTTGAGAGGAACCGCAGTACACCGCGTCATGGAGTGCTACGATTTTGCCTCAGAAAAAAGTGTACATGAACAGATGGAAGCTATGGAAAAAGAGGAGAAAATCACTGCGGATATGCGTGCACTCGTGAAAGAGCAGATTGTGGCAGATTTTGTTTCCTCGGAAACAGGAAGGCGGATGGCTCTCGCACAGCGCGGGGGAGCACTTTACCGTGAGAAACCATTTGTCATGGGATTTACGGAAGAAGAGCTGGAAAACTATGGTTTCGGAGTAGGCAGTAACACAGATTCCTGTGAGAACATCTACGAAAAAACAGACAGCGATCAGGAAAAGGAAGAACAGAAAAAAGTCCGACATGAAGAGGACTTAACCTTAATTCAGGGAATCATTGATGTATTCTGGATCGAGAAAGACGGAATCGTCCTGCTTGATTATAAGACCGACCGTGTGCAGCAGGCAAAGGAACTCATCGACCGCTATGAGACACAGTTAAAACTCTATGCGGATGTATTGGAGCGTGTCTTTGGCGCACGAAAACTCAAAGTGAAGGAAATTTTGATTTATTCCTTCTCTTTGGAAAAATTGATTACTTTATAACAGGAGAACAAAATGGGACAGATCATACTTGCCTCGGCATCGCCGAGAAGAAAAGAATTGTTAGAACAGATTGGACTGGAATTTGAAATCTGCCCGGCAAAGGGAGAGGAAGTTATCTCCAAAAGCGTGCCGGAGGAGGTTGTGATGGAACTTTCCGAGCAGAAAGCAAAAGAGGTCGCAGGCATGGTAAAAGCTTACGAGAGCGGACACGAGAAACTGATGACACCGCAGGACATCTTAGTGATCGGGGCGGATACCATCGTCGCATGCGATGATACCATCCTTGGAAAACCGAAGGATGAAGCGGGTGCAAAGCGGATGCTGAAGCTTTTGTCGGGAAGAAAACATGCCGTGTATACAGGCGTTACGTTTGTGTTTTTGGACAAAAATGGACGAGCGGGCGCACATACCTTTTACGAGAAAACAGAAGTTACCATGAAGCCGTTGTCGGAACCTGAGATCGACCGTTATGTGGCGACCGGAGAGCCGATGGATAAAGCCGGTGCCTATGGGATCCAGGGAAAATGTGCC
>OLNY01002071.1_pt1 | contig 14519 bp, 9 predicted proteins | sample 1671981 | NCBI WGS metagenome assembly OLNY01 (sample SAMEA3136632, study PRJEB25190) | human gut metagenome | biome: human gut; feature: human-associated habitat; material: faeces | place: Austria | collected 2013 | reverse complement strand
CTTTGTAGTACATATACCACATCCGATACACTTGTTAGGATCTACCACTGAGGCTCCACATCCAAGACATCTTGCTGTTTCCTTCTTAACCTGTTCTTCTGTGAATGTAAGCTTTGCATCCTTAAACGACTTCTTGTGGTTAAACGAAGTATCTGTTCCTGGCACCTGTCTGCTGCTGTTATCATAGCTTTCTATGCTGATATTATTCTTATCAAGCTCTATGAACTCTCTTCTGTTACGTCCTATAGTAAGCGAACTATGTGGCTGCACGTATCTGTGAATAGATATCGCTGCTTCCTTACCTGCCGCAATAGCATCTATGGCAAATCTTGGTCCTGTATACACATCACCACCGATAAATATATCTGGATCTGTTGTCTGATATGTAAGCTTATCTGCTTTCACTCTCACTCCATCAACCTGAACCTTAGTACCTTTAAGAAGCTCTCCCCATATAGTAGACTGGCCTATACTTAAAAATACATGACGACAGTTTATTGTTTTTAAATCGTTCTCATCATACTGTGGATTGAATCTTCCGTCTGCATCTTTTACAGAAATACATTTCTTTAAAACGATTCCACGTACTTCACCGTTGTCATCCACAAGAACTTCCTTTGGCCCCCATCCCGGATTTACAACAATTCCCTCGGACTCTGCTTCCTCGATCTCCTCCACGGAGGCCGGCATTGTCTCTCTGGATTCCAAACAGAACATGTTGACTTTTACCATGTCACTGCCGCATCTCTTGGAATCTCTTGCAACGTCGATTGCAACGTTACCGCCACCGATCACAACGACATCACCTTTGATGTCATATTTCTCATTTGCATTGACTTCTTTTAAGAGGTCAACTGCGGAAGAACATCCTTTTACCGTATCGTTTGGAATGCCCGGAAGTCTTCCGCCCTGACATCCGATCGCAATGTAGAACGCTTTGTATCCCTGCGCACGGAGTTCATCTAATGTGATGTCTTTTCCAACTTCCACTCCGGTTCTGATCTCAACGCCCATCTCCTTGATGATATCGATTTCTGCCTGCACAACGTCTTTCTCTAATTTGAAGGATGGGATACCGTATACCAGCATACCGCCGGCGCGCTCATTCTTCTCAAAAATAGTAGGTTTGTAACCTTTTTCAGCCAGATAGAAGGCACAGGATAAACCGGCAGGACCACCTCCGATGATCGCGATCTTCTCCTCAAAATATCCTCTGACAGATGGAACGACTTTCTCTGGAATGTAACGTGTCTCAGCCTTCAGATCCTGGGCTGCGATAAATTTCTTTACCTCATCGATCGCAATTGCCTGATCGATCGTTCCTCTGGTACATGCATCCTCACAGCGTCTGTTACAGATATGTCCGCAGACTGCCGGGAGCGGATTGTTTTTCTTGATCAGCGCCAGCGCATCCTGATATCTTCCCTGCGCTGCCATTTTCAGATAACCCTGAACTGCAATGTGCGCCGGACAGGCTGTCTTACATGGAGCTGTACCAGTGTCATAGCAGTTGATGCGGTTGTTATCACGGTAGTTTTCATCCCACATCTCCGGTCCCCATTTTTTCTCAGATGGAAGAACATGTTTTGGATATTCTACCTGGGAACCATCTTTTCTGCAGAGTTTCTGTCCAAGTTTTACTGCACCTGCAGGACAGTATTCCACACATCGTCCGCAGGCTACGCAGTTCTCTGTCTCAACCTTAGCAACATAGGCAGAGCGGGACATATTCGGTGTATTAAATAACTGTGAAGTACGGAGTGCATAGCAGACATTCACATTACAGTTACAGATCGCAAAAATCTTGTCCTCACCATCGATATTGGTGATCTGGTGGACAAATCCATTCTCCTCTGCCTTCTTTAGGATATCTAATGCTTCCTCTCTTGTGATGTAACGTCCGCCCTTATTCGTCTCAACAACATAATCCGCCATATCACCGACTGCGATGCACCAGCTCTCCGGGTCATCCGCACATCCTTCTTCATACGTCTGGCGGGAGCGGCGGCAGGAACATGGGCTTGCTGCATACTTTCCTTCATACTTATCCAGCCAGTGTGAAATATGCTCAATGGAAATAGACTGGTTCTCCATAGAGATTGCTTTCTCGACCGGAATAACATGCATACCGATGCCGGCTCCTCCTTCCGGTACCATAGGTGTTACCTTTTCCAGTGGCAGACGGCTCATTCTCTCGAAGAAACGTCCTACTTCCGGATGTTCCTCTAACATCTGAAGGTTCATATTTCCAAACTCAGCACTTCCCGGTACAAACATTGGAAGTACATACTGTTTCTCATGCTGTGGATTTTCCCAATTATACTCGATCACACCATTCACAGCCATCTGCTGTAAAACCTCTTCCAAGTGCTTTTTCTCAATGCCTGTCAGCTTTACCATCTGATCTAATGTCTTTGGCTTACGAACACCCATTTTCAGTGCGATCTCTGCCATCTCATCTGTACACATTGCAGATAATCCCCAGTACTCCGGATCATACTTTGTGATTTTTTTCATCCCAAGCTTCTGCGGAACACGGTCTGTGATCATTTTAGCAAGCTTTACAATAGCTTCTCTCTCTACTTCGTTTTCAATAAATTCCGGTACAAAATTTCCCAATGGATCTGCCATTTCTTCCTCCTTATATGCAAAGCCGTCACTCTGCCGGCTCCTGTAAAAAAAATATTTTATTCTGCTTTCACTTATTTCTGATATTTAGAAATCTCAGTGCGGATCCAGTCCGCCCACTCATCAAAACCTTCTCCTGTCTTCGCTGAGACAAAGAAAATCTTTGCATCTGGATTTAATTTCAAGATGCGTTCTTTCACAGCCTCTTTGCTGAAATCATCAAAAACACTTAATGTATCACATTTGTTAATGAGGACCACATCACAGATAGAAAACATTAATGGATATTTTAAAGGTTTGTCATCCCCTTCCGGCACGGAAAGGATCATGGCATTCTTTGTACTTCCGGTATCAAACTCTGCCGGACAGACCAGATTGCCTACGTTCTCAAGCACAACAAAATCAAGGTCTTTTGTTCCGAACTCCCGGATTCCCTGTCTTGTCATGTCCGCATCCAGATGGCACATTCCACCTGTATGGATCTGGATGGCACGCACACCGGTCTCACTGATCGCCTGTGCGTCCACATCAGAGTCAATATCTGCTTCCATGACACCAATCTTCATCTCGTCTTTGAGCATGGAGATCGTGCGTTTTAATGTCGTTGTCTTTCCTGCGCCCGGAGAAGACATAAGATTTAACAAAAATGTCCCCTCTGACTTTAATTCTGCGCGTAATTTGTCAGCATCCGCATTGTTGTCTTCAAAAATACTCCGTTTTACCTCAATCACTTTAAAGTCTTTCATCTGTTCTCCCTCTTCCCTTCTTCTATGTTCCGGCTATCCCATGTTTCCATGTCAGATCCCAGCGTCTGTCCTCTGGTATAACCAGATTGTTATTTATAAAACATTCTATCTATAACATACATTGCATAAGTATTATTGTCAATGATTTTGTTAAAAAATACACAATGTTTTGTCACTGGTATGTCCACAATTCATCTGCGTAAAAAAAGAAACTCCCTTCACATCAGGAAAGGAATTTCTTATTCACTGTCTCTATTCTGTTATTTTTACCCAAGAGCCACATCCAGCGACATCATCACCGTAAATCCCACTGCAAAAAAAATCGTTCCAAGGTCGGAATGTTCCCCCTGGGACATTTCCGGGATCAGTTCCTCCACAATCACATAGATCATCGCTCCGGCTGCAAAGCTTAACAGATAAGGCAGAGCCGGGACAATATATCCTGCTGCAAGGATTGTGAGCATTGAACCGACCGGTTCCACAATCCCCGAAAGCACACCGCCTGCAAAAGCTTTTGACACTTTCATCCCTTCTGCCCTGAGCGGCATGGAAATAATCGCCCCCTCCGGGAAGTTCTGTATTGCGATCCCTATTGACAATGCCATAGCTGCCGCCACTGTGATTTTTGCATTTCCAGCCAGATATCCTGCATACACAACCCCGACTGCCATCCCTTCCGGAATATTATGCAGCGTGACGGCCAGCACCATCATGGTGGTTCTCTGCAATCTGCTCTTTGGTCCCTCTGCGCTGACACTGTACCTGTGCAAATGTGGGATGATGTGATCTAACAGAAGCAGAAACAGAATGCCACCCCAAAATCCAGCTGTTGCTGGAACAAACGCAAACTTTCCCATCTCTTCCGACTGATCCATCGCCGGAATCAGTAAACTCCAGATGGATGCCGCCACCATCACCCCCGCAGCAAACCCGGTAAGAATCCGGGACAACCGTTCGCTCATATCATGTTTCATAAAAAATACGCACGCTGCACCGAGCGACGTACCCAAAAACGGAATTAAAATTCCATAAAATACTGCCTGATCCATAAGACACCTTCCTCTCTTATTATTAATAAGTAATTGCAAACTTTATTTCAGTTATTTTCTTTAAGTCCTCAATCAATTTTACAATTTCGTATTCTATTCATAATGTATGTATTTTATTGGTTAGTATCAACTAACTTTATTGTAATAATAAGAGAAAAAATGTCAATAGGTAGAAAAAGAGGTTACTACACAAAGCTGACATTCTTTCTGTAATAACCTCTTTATCCTATCCCGGTATTATAAAGCAAGTACCGCAACAACATACACCAAAATAAACAATATCGACAATAATATTCCGAATATTCCTGTAATAATCCCTGCAATCGCAAGTCCTTTGCCCGGCCGCTTCTGCACAAGACTTACAATTCCCTGTGGCAATGCGATCAGTGCAAGAATAATTCCAATATAAGGCAAAAAGCTGAATACAATCGCAAGAATTCCAAGTACCAGCGAACAGATTGCAAGGTTCTTGGTCGTTCTCTTATCCGGAACCGGTTCCCCGATCACGATCACCTGCTGTCTCGGTCTCGCCTGCTCCTCATATCCTCTGTCAAAGTTTTCTCCATAGTTTCCCTGTTCCATATGTAAACCGTCCTTTACTATGCAAGCTGAAGAAATACTACAATGACCATGATCAAAAGCTGTATTACCGTACATCCAACAAAAGCCCCGACAACATTCCCCATCTTACCTGCCAGTCCCTGTCTTACATAAACTGTTCCAAATAAAGCTCCGATCAGTAAACCCAACCATCCGCAAAGAAGAAATCCAGCGATACAACTGATCCCGATAAACACATTACACATTGTCGGTGTTTTATGCAATGGCTGATACTGCTCGCCGCTGCCCTGATATACTCCGTTCACAGCAAGATCAACTTTATTTCCGATTGCCACAACACGAATTTCCGTATCATCGATCATAATTGGATAATCCACCATCATCACCCACCAGTTCTGTGATTTCACCTTGTACGCCTGACCATTCACCAGAATCTTTGCTCCAAATCCTGCCTTGTACTCAATCACATTGTTTGTTCCATTTACCGTTACTTCCCATTTCTTTGTCATTTTCATGCTACTCCTTGTCTCCACGGTCTTTCTGCCGTATTCTTTATCATTTTACCACATAAAAGTATAAAAGAAAACCTTTTTTCGACTAAATTAGAAGGATTTTTATGTAACTTTGATTTCTTATTGCAAAACTGCGTTTCTATGTATCAGGAACATTTCACCGTAATTTCCTGTTACACGAAAAAAGCTTCGAGAAAATCTCAAAGCTTTTTGTTAGTAGCGAGAGGGGGAGTCGAACCCTCGACACCATGGGTATGAACCATGTGCTCTAGCCAACTGAGCTATCTCGCCATATTTCTGCCTGCGCTATCACGCAGTGATGTGTGCATCAGCATCGAAGATGCGTCACACATTTTCCACTCCGACCAATAACGTCCTGTCATTGTCTTCTGTAGAAATGGGACCTATAGGGCTCGAACCTATGACCCTCTGCTTGTAAGGCAGATGCTCTCCCAGCTGAGCTAAGATCCCATATACTTGCGAGTCGCTTGCGCAACTCGCTTTGCTATTATATAATGAATCACATAAAAAAGTCAACACTTATTTTTGTGTTTCTGCAATTTTTTCAGGATTGCTTTTTTTCATCCGCTATTCTTCCAACAGCCGATCCACCAGTTTTACGCAGTCTGCTGCATCTTTCGAGTATCCGTCCGCTCCGATCTCATCTGCAAAACTTTCATTGATCGCCGCACCACCAATAACGATCTTGCTGTCGCATCCCATTTCTTTTGCCAATTCCACAACGTCTTTCATGCGCATCATCGTTGTTGTCATAAGGGCTGACAGACCAATTACTTTTGCATGCTCTTTTAAAGCAGTCTCAACGATCAGCGAAGCCGGAACATCTTTTCCAAGGTCAATCACATTGTAGCCATAGTTTTTCAACATAAGAACAACAAGATTTTTTCCGATATCGTGAATATCTCCTTCTACTGTTGCAACTACAATTGTCGCCTTTTGTTCCGCATCATTCCGCTCTAACATTGGCTCTACGTATTCGATCGCCATCTTCATCGTGTTGGCAGAGGAGATCAGCTGTGGCAGGAAATATTTCTGTTTGTCAAACAGCACGCCAACTTCATTGATCGCCGGGATCAGATGATGGTTGATGATCTCATCCGGTTTTTCTCCGTCGGCAAGCGCCTTTTTCACCTCATCTAAAATGCCACCCTTATTTCCTTTTAAAACAGCTTCAAAAATAGCACTTCTTCCTTCCTGTGATCCAGGTTTTGCCTGATCATCCGCCGCCGCTTTTTTTACCGGGACAAGCACGCGCTCCTGACCTGCGTACTTTTCAGCGAGCATGTTCATACGCTCAATATAGCGGATATCACTCTCTTCTCTTGCAAGAAGCAGATCAGACGCAAATGCGGCATTCATCAATAATTCCTGCGATGGATTTGCAATAGCCATTGTAAGCCCATGTGCGATTGCCATCGTAAGGAACGCTGTATTCACATAAGTCCGCTCCGGCAGACCAAAAGAAATATTGGAAAGTCCACAGGCTGTTGGCAGTCCAAGTTCATTTTTACAATAAGAAAAGGTTTCATAGCACTCAATGGCAGCTCTTGGATTTGCTCCGATCGTTGCAACCAGTCCGTCTACGATAATGTCCTCTTTGCTCATTCCGATCTTGATTGCCTGCTCCATAACCGTGCGGATGATCGCATGTTTTTCCTCAGAATCATTCGGAAGCCCTGCATCCGATAATGGCAGCAAAATAAACATTGCTCCGTATTTTTCTGTAATCGGAAGAAGTTTATCCATTTTCTCTTTTTCCATGGAAATCGAATTGATCAGGGCACGTCCCGGATAAATACGGAGCGCCGCCTCAATAATATCTACATGGCTGGAATCAATGCACAGCGGACAATCAACCGTAGAAGTCACTTCGTAAATCGTGTTGATCATCATTTCTTTCTCATCAATTCCGTTCATTCCCATATTAACATCAAGAATCGCAGCACCGTTTTCTTCCTGGTCTAACGCCATCTGACGCACCATGTTAAGGCTGCCCTCCCGCAGTTCTGCCTGAAGTTTTTTCTTACCGGTCGGATTGATGCGCTCACCGATCACCATAAAATTACCATCCAATGTAATTTCCACCAGTTTACGTTCAGAAGTCAGAATTCTTCTTTTTTGCGTCAAAGGTTTATGCAGCGGCATATCCTTCACTGCTTCTTTCAGTGCACGGATATGCTCCGGTGTCGTGCCACAGCAGCCTCCGATAATGGACGCACCGGCCTCCACCAGTTTTTTTCCACAGGAAGCAAACTCCTCTGGTCCCGTCTTGTAGACTGTCACACCATTCTCCAGCTCCGGCAGCCCTGCATTCGGCTTTGCAAGGATTGGGATTGTGGCATACTCTGCCATTTTTTCAACCGGTTCTATCATATCCTCCGGTCCTGTTGAACAGTTGATCCCGATCGCATCAGCTCCGAGACTCTGCAGTACGACTGTCGCCGTTGCCGGATCTGTTCCATAAAGGGTTCTTCCATCCGGGTTATATGTGAGCGATACCATGATTGGAAGATCACATACTTCCCTGATCGCAATGACTGCCGCCCTGCATTCCTGAAGACTCATCATGGTCTCTACCACAAAGAGATCAGCGCCTGCATCTGCAACTACCTCTGCCTGTTCTTTGTAGACATCCACAAGATCTTCAAACATCAGGTCGCCGATCGGATATAACTGTTGTCCGGTCATCGTCATATCCGCTGCCACCAGCGCTTTTCCCTGCGCCGCTTTTTGGGACAGGGCGATCAGTTCCCGGTTCATTTCTTCTAATCTGTCTGCAAGTCCATACTCTTCCAGTTTTATACGGTTTGCAGTAAATGTTGGTGCATACAAAATATCAGTTCCGGCCGCCACATAATCTTCCTGTAACTTTATCATAATATCAGGATTTTCAAGAATCCACTGTTCCGGGCACACGCCAACCGGCATGCCTGCCTTTTGCAAATTCGTTCCTGTCGCTCCATCCAGAATAACCGGTCCGTTTTCCACCAGTTTTTTAAATTCTGCTTTTGTCATTGTCTTTTGTCATTCCTTCCGCGGATTTGTTCCTTTTGATTATGCCATTTCCATAAATGCGGCGCAAGTATTTTTAAATTCCTATTTATAGCAATTCTTTGAGGATTTTATTGACCATTCCAGGATTTGCCTTTCCTTTCATCGCCTTCATTGTCTGTCCAACCAGAAATCCGATTGCTTTTTCTTTTCCATTACGGTAATCTTCTACTGACTGTGGATTGTCTCTGATGACCTGTTCCACGACTGTCTGCAGCTCGCCGGCATCATTGACGGTCTTTAATCCTTTTTCCTCAACGTATTTGTCAGGATCAATATCATGCTTGAAAACTTCCTCAAACACTTCCTTTGCAACTGTGCTGTTGATTGCACCGGAATCTGCCAGTTCAATGACTTTTGCAAGATTTATCGGAGAAAATTTAATGTCCTCCGGGTCCATCTCGTTTTCTTTTAACAGACGGATGATTTCACCCATAATCCAGTTGGAAACTTTCTTTGGTTTCTTACATATCTCTGTCGTCGCCTCGAAAAGATCGGCAAATTTTTTATGTCCGGTGATAATTTCCGCATCATAATCCGGCAGACCGAATTCTTTTTTATAACGTTCTAATTTTTCTGTGCGGAGTTCCGGCTGTCTTGCTTTAATTTCTGCGATCCACTCATCGCTTATGACAATCGGGACAAGATCCGGTTCCGGGAAGTAACGGTAATCCTGTGCATCCTCCTTGGAACGCATTGCATAGGAATACTCTTTGTTGTCATCCCATCTTCTGGTCTCCTGAATAACCTTTTTCCCTTCCTCGATCAGCTCGATCTGACGGGCACGCTCGCCCTCAATGGCTCTTGCAATTGCTTTGAAAGAGTTCAGGTTTTTCATCTCGGTACGGGTTCCAAATTCCGGTGCACCCATCTCACGGACGGAAAGGTTGACATCAGCACGCATGGAACCTTCATTTAATTTACAATCAGATGCACCAAGATACTGAATGATCAGTCTTAATTTTTCCAGATAGGCAATGACCTCCTCTGCGGAACGCATATCCGGCTCTGACACGATCTCGATCAACGGCACGCCGGAACGGTTATAATCGACAATGGAACAGTCTTCCCACTCATCATGCACCAGCTTTCCGGCATCCTCCTCCATATGGATTTCATGGATACCAACCGTTTTCTTACCTGCTGCGGTTTCGATTTCGACTCCGCCATTTCTGCAGATTGGCAGATATAACTGGGAAATCTGGTAGTTCTGCGGGTTATCCGGATAAAAATAATTTTTGCGGTCAAACTTACAGTACTGCGTAATGCTGCAGTTTGTGGCAAGACCGACTGCGATCGCATACTCTACCACCTGTTTATTTAAAACAGGAAGAGAACCCGGCATACCGGTACATACCGGGCAGGTATGGCTGTTTGGCGCCCCTCCGAATGCGGTGGAGCAGCCACAGAAAATTTTTGTTTTACTTGCTAATTCAACATGGACTTCCAGTCCAATCACAGTTTCATATACTTTACTCATGACGATTCCTCCAAACTTATGCTAACGGACTGTGTTCATATTCCCTGGTCTGCTCAAATGCATACGCAACGCGGATAATGTTTTTCTCTTTGAAGCAGTCGCCGATCAGTTGTAAGCCGATTGGAAGTCCATTGGAATCTTTTCCACAAGGAAGTGAAATTCCCGGAAGTCCTGCAAGGTTTACAGAGATGGTATAAATATCTCCGAGATACATTTTTATCGGATCACTTAAGGATTCCCCTAACTTCGGAGCCGTTGTCGGGGCTGCCGGTCCTAAGATCACATCATATTTTGCAAATGCTTCATCAAATACTTTTTTGATCAATGCCTTTGTGCGAAGTGCTTTCAGATAATAAGCATCATAATATCCACTGCTTAATACGAAGGAACCCAGCATGATCCTTCTTTTTACTTCCGGACCAAAACCTTCCGAACGTGTCTTTTTGTACATATTATGAAGTCCTTCGTATTCCTTTGCGCGATAACCATATTTTACTCCGTCAAAACGTGCAAGGTTTGAGCTTGCCTCGGCACAGGCGATGACATAGTATGCAGGAATTGCATATTCCACAAGACTCAGATCAAATTCCTCTACGACCGCACCTTTTTCTTCTAAAACCTTTGCTGCATTTAATACGGCCTCTTTTACTTCCGGATCAAGTCCCTCTCCAAAATAATCTCTTGGAATTCCGATTTTTAATCCTTTCACATCATCTACCAGAGCATCCGTGAATTTTAAGTCATCTCTTGCAATGGATGTGGAGTCCTTCTTATCATAAGAAGCAATTGCTTCTAAGATTGTTGCACAGTCTGTCACATCTTTTGCAATCGGTCCGATCTGATCCAGTGAGGAGCCATAAGCGATCAGTCCATAACGGGAAACGGTTCCATAAGTTGGTTTGATTCCGGTCACACCACAGAATGAACTTGGCTGACGGATGGAACCGCCGGTGTCAGAACCTAACGCATAGGAGCATTCTTCTGCTGCAACCGCTGCACAGGAACCACCGGAAGAGCCACCCGGGACATGAGCTTCATTCCATGGATTCTTAGTTGCCCCGTAAGCGGACGTCTCTGTGGTACTTCCCATCGCAAACTCATCCATATTTGTTTTTCCAATGATCACCGCACCTGCTTTTTCAAGATTTTCTACCGCTTCTGCAGTGTACGTTGGTTTAAAATTATATAATATCTTTGAGGAACAGGTCGTCAGCAGATCTTTCGTGCACATATTGTCCTTGATGGCGACCGGCACTCCGGCAAGCGGACCTGTAAGCGTTCCATCATCGATCATTTTCTGTACTTCCTCTGCACGTTTTAATGCGCCTTCACGATCCACTGTCACAAAACTGTTCACTTTTTTCTCTTTTGCTTCAATTGCATCTAAAGCTGCTGTAACAGCCTCTGTAACCGTAACTTCTTTTGCTTTTATTTTTTTGCCTAATTCCACGGCAGTCAAACTCATTAAACTCATTTCTATCACCCTTTCTTCCTTATTCCATGCTCACATCCAACACATCTGAATTGCTAACCAATCGTCTTTGGCACCTTGAATCCACTGTCTTTCATGGAAGGCGCATTAGAAAGGGTTGCTTCGCTTCCGTCTCCATTCGTGACAACGTCTTCACGAAATACGTTTGTCACCGGGAAAACATGAGACATCGGCTCAACTCCTGTGGTATCTAACTCATTTAATTTATCAATATAGTCAAGCATGGCTCCCATGTCTTTTTTTGCCTGCTCTTTTTCTTCTTCATTCAATTCCAGTTTTGCAAGAATTCCTACATATTCAATGGTTTCATCCGAAATAATATTTGCCATTTTTCTTATCCTCTCTGCTTTCTTTCCGGCTATGGCTCTAATCTGCTCATATCACGTGGGAACAATGTGGTCTCTCTGACATTATCTTCACCGATCAGTTTCATCGTCAGACGCTCCAGACCGATTCCAAGACCTCCGTGTGGTGGCATTCCGTGTTTGAATGTGTCCATGTACTGCTCCATGCCCTCGGTTGTCATGCCGCGTTTTTCAATTTTTTCCAGCAGCATGTTGTAATCGTGGATACGCTGTCCACCGGTCGTGATCTCCAGACCGTGATACAATAGATCAAAACTTAATGTAAACGTCGGATCTGCCGGATCATCCATTGCGTAGAATGGTCTTTTCTTGGAAGGATAATGTGTGACAAACACGAAATCTGCATCACATTCCTCTTTAAAATACTGTCCGATCAAAGCCTCCTCTTCCGGTTCAAGATCATATGGGTTACGAATTTTTCTGCCATATTTTTCAGCTACTTTTCTTTTTGCCTCGTCGAATCTGACGGTCGGGATTTTATCCACATTCGGCAGTGTCACATCAAGGATTTTCAACTCTTTTTCATAGTCCTTTTTCAAAAGGTCAACCATATACTGTAAAAATCCGGTCTCCATTGCCATGATATCTTCGAATCCATCAATGTATCCCATCTCAAAATCAAGACTGGTATACTCATTCAAATGACGTTTTGTATTGTGTTTTTCTGCACGGAACACCGGGGCTGTCTCAAATACACGGTCAAACACGCCTACCATCATCTGTTTATAAAACTGTGGGCTCTGCGCTAAAACAGCCGGTCTGTGGAAATAGTCCATACGGAACATATTTGCACCACCCTCAGCGCCTTTTGCTCCAATCTTTGGCGTGTGGATCTCGGTAAATCCCTGCTCATAAAGAAAATCACGGAATCCTCTGACGACACCTTCCTGAATCTTAAATTTTGCACGCTCTCTTATATTTCGAAGTGCAATGGAACGGTTGTTTAAGTTTGCTTCCAGAGAAGTGTTTAATTTCCACTTGGAAATCGCAAGCGGCATCGGCTCTACCGGCTCAGACAATACCTGAATCTCCGATAACCGGATCTCGATCCCGTTCGGGGCACGGTCTTCTTTTGATACAACGCCCTTTACTTCCACGGTCGCGCCCTCTTTTAAATCCTTTAAGTCAAAGTTTGTCTTTCCCTCTTCATATACGCACTGAAGAAGTCCCTCTCTCTTTCGCAGGATCACGAAAGCGACCTCGCCCATGTCACGGATGGCATGCACGGCTCCGTTTACTCTGACTGTCTCTCCGGTGAGATCCCCTGCAAGCAGTTCACTGATCTCTAATGTTTCTTTTTTGGTTACTCCTGTCACAAAATCCATATTTTTGTACGCTCCTTTTCTATCCGCCTTTTGCGGTGTGTCGATAGGTGCGGGACGGGATAAAAAAACGCCCCGGAATCCAAAGATTCCAGGGCGAGAATGTCAAATATCCCGCGGTACCACCCGCATTGAGAAAGGCTGTGCCTTCTCCACTTTATGCGCGTAACGTGCGCTCTCCGGGTAAACCTACTTGCATCCGGTCTATGTGATCCGGGGTTCAATCTACCAGCTCCAGAGTGTTCCCGCTATCTCCTCTTTCGGACAGCGCTCTCAGTCGGTGACGCCGTGTTCCTGTCGATGTCTGAAGATAGGAGTCTCTTTCTTCGCTTTTTCTTTGTTTCACATACTATCACATATCATTTTTCTTGGCAAGAATTTTTTTCATAATTTAAAATCGCCTGTCTGACTTTTAACGTTTCAAGCTTGGTTCCGTAGAAATCTTTTCTCGCACAGCCGGCTCTTCCTCCACCGGCACACGCACAGGCACATGCGCATGCACAGCCGCCTCCGCCGCCGTGGCCTCCCGTATGGTGCGTCGAGGTATAAATGCCTCCCATTCCACGGTCTTTCGTATAATGATCTTTCCCTGCGACCCGTGCCCGGAAGATCAGTGCCAGGACGCAAATCAGTACCGGAACCGCAACCACAAGCGCGATCAGCACAACGTCTGTTGCCTGTCTTGCGCTCTTTGCGGCATCATCCTGCTCCGTAAATACCCCTGCCGGGTAATAAACTCTGATATAATAGCGGTCTCCCGGATCCAGGGCTGTCTCCCAGAAATAGTCATCTTTATCCTCCACCGCTTTATACGGAAGTGAATCCACCCCTGTTTTATCCCAGTAAACCGCCAGACGATCTACTGCAATCTCATCAAACCAGCCCGGGGTAAATTCATAAGTACGTCCCTCTCCCGCCATTTCATACATATGATGCTGGTGAATGGAAAAATCAATATCCACTACCTCTCCCGCATAATATTCCCGGTCAAGATCCACTCTCACATAATCCCCGCCGTCATAGCTTTTATACTTTGCGCTCTTTACGCTGTCACTGAGCGGGCGTACATCCTCCACATATTCATTCGGGATCCCGATCTTTACCCAGGTCAGCGCGCCCTCACTCTCGTCATCCAGCACCTTCCACGCAATATGGTAGGTCATATACAAAGAACCGTCCGATGCCGGTTTTATCTTTATCTCATAATCTTCGATCTCATCAAGTGCATCTGAATACGCCATGACACGTTCTTTCTGACCGAACAGACAGAACAGGACAAGCGCAAAAACCAT
>OLNY01002069.1_pt1 | contig 14522 bp, 13 predicted proteins | sample 1671981 | NCBI WGS metagenome assembly OLNY01 (sample SAMEA3136632, study PRJEB25190) | human gut metagenome | biome: human gut; feature: human-associated habitat; material: faeces | place: Austria | collected 2013 | reverse complement strand
ATACTTCTATAATAATTGTATGTATTATATGTCTTGTTACAGCTTTCTATGTTCAGTTTTATGCAAGAATCAGTTTTAGTGAATTATTAGGTATATCAGAAAAAAAACAATTTGGAAATAAAACAGAAGAAGAAATAGAAGAATTGAAATCAGATTTTAATAAAGTATTTATTAATAATATTGAAGAAGATAATGGAGATAATGACAATAAAAAATCTGATAAAAATCAAAAATTAGTTTATACACAATATGAAAAAAAGGAGTCTAATACTAATAATTATGATTTAGAAATACATATTCCACATATTAATATAAAAAGTGAAATTGTGGATGAATATAATAAAGAAATTGAAGATATTTTTGTAAATAAGGCTAGAAATGTTTTACAAAGTGAGAATAAAAATATTATTTATACAGTGGAATATGTAGCAAATGTACAAGATGACATTTTATCTTTAATGATAAGATCAAATTTAAAAGAAGGCGTAAGTGCACAAAGAATAATAATACAGACTTATAATTATGATTTGAGAAACAATAAGGAAATTAATTTAGAAGAGGTTCTAAAAATAAAAAATATAGATAAATCAGAATTGCAAGGCAAAATTACAGATTCAATTAAGACAGAACAAAAGAAAGTAGAAGATTTAGAAAAATTAGGATATAATGTATATAGTAGAGATGTTTCAAATGATATGTATAAGATAGAAAATTCAAAAGAATTTTATTTAACAAATGATACATTATATATAATTTATGCTTATGGAAATGATAATTTTACAAGTGAAATTGATTTAATTGTTATATAATCTAAAAGAAAAAGAACATATATTTATATATGCTCTTTTTCTTTTGAAAATAAAAGGGGATGTTTTTTATTTTAAATCAGTATCTGTACTGATTATGTTTGTATTTTAACAATGTTTTTTGTCCATTGTGTGAACTAAAAGTGAAAAAACAAAAAAACTTAGCATTATTTTTTGCTAAGTTTTTATTTGGTTAAGGTTGTTCACCTAAAGTTATAGTTAAATCTTTTTCTTGACCATTGCGATTTACTTTTATTTTCATTTCATCACCAATTTTATGAGAATTTTTTATTTTATTTAATTCATCCATTTTTGTTATTTTTTGTCCATCTGCTTCAATAATTACATCTCCGACTTTTATACCAGCTTTTTCTCCAGCAGAGAAATCTTCAATAGATTTTACATAGACACCAACAACTAAGTTATTAGCTTTTGCTGTTTGTTCATTTAAATCCATACCAGAGATACCAATATAAGGTCTTTTTACTTTACTATATTGAATTAATTGTGATGTTATATCTGTTGTAGAATTAATTGGAATAGCAAATCCCATTCCTTCAATTCCTGTTCCAGAAAGTTTTAAAGTATTGATACCAATTACTTTTCCTTCACTATTTACTAAAGCACCACCACTATTACCAGAGTTAATAGCAGCATCTGTTTGAATTAAAGTAAATTGTTTTCCTTCTGAATCAGTTACTTCTCTATTAACAGCACTAACAACACCACAGGTAATGCTACTTTGCATACCAAGAGGGTTTCCAACAGCCATTGCAAATTCACCAACTTTTATATTGTCAGAGTCAGCAAATTCGGCCTTTGATAATCCAGTTTTTTCAATTTTTATTACTGCTAAATCAGTTTGTTCATCTTTTCCAACGATTTTTGCTTCATATTCTGTGTCGTCATTAAACAATGTAACTGTTACTTTTGTAGCTTCTGAAACTTCATAATAAGATTCAGAAGAAGAGGTTGCAACAATATGATTATTAGTTAAAATATATCCATCTTCACTAATAATAATTCCAGAACCACTTGCAGTTGCTGTAGAAGTTTGAGTTTGTTTACCAAACATAGAAATTAAAGAATTTACATTATATTCAACTTTAATTCCAACGATTGAAGGCAATATTTTATTAGCAGCATAAATAGAAGTATCTGAGTAATTTGATAATGAAGTTTGGCTAACATATCCTTGAGAAGATAAATTAGAAGAGTTTGAAGTATTAGAAGAAGTATCTAGTAATTTATTCCTTATAGAGGGTATTCCAAAACAAGCTCCAATTACAACTGTACAGCCTAAAACTCCGCTAACAAAAGGTAATAAAAAGTTTCTTCCAAAACTAACTTTAGTTTTGCCTTTTTTTTCTGTTTCATATGTTACTTTATATGAATTTGAATTTTGAACTGTTTTAAAATCCTTTCCTTTTTCTTGATTTTGTTGATTTTTATTATTATTTTCCATTTTTTTACCTCCTGAAAAATTATATTTACTAATATAGTATCCTATTGTTTTTATATGATACAATAGATTTGTGAAACTTTTGTGAAAAAAATGCAAAAATATGAATTAATTTATTAAAAAATTCTATTGAAAAAAATAGAGGAAAAATATATAATATTACTAATAAAAAATAAAGGATGGTAGATATGAAAAAAAATAAAAATAGAGGAATAACATTAGCAAGTTTAGTTATAACAATTATAGTTTTATTAATTATTGCTGGAATATCAGTGTATAGTGGAACTGATATTGTAAAAAGGGCTAAGTTAGAAGAATTAAAAACAAATATGTTACTAATTGAAACAAAAGCAAAAGAATGTGTAGAAAATGCTAATTTTAAGTTAGGAAAAACAGATAATTTAGGTGACACTGAAAAAACAACTAGGATTAATGAAGCTAAAAAAGAATTAAAGGGAATAGAGATAACTGAAGCAGATAATATAAATATTGAACTAAATGACTATAATTATTATTATAAATTAACAGAAGATAATTTAAAGGATATGGGACTTTCAAATATAAAATTAAGTGATACAGATGAATTATATATTGTAAAATATGATATACAAAATGCAAAAGTAGAAATATATAATACAAAGGGATATGAAGGAAAATATTCTTTAACAGATATAGAACAAATTGAAAAATAAAGGTAAAAGAAAATGAAAGAAAAAGAAATAGAAAGATTAACAAAACTAAAGGAAATAGAAAAAGATTTATATGGCAAGGGATTTAAAAATATTTGTGGTATTGATGAAGCTGGAAGAGGACCATTAGCTGGACCAGTTGTGGTAGCAGGTGTAATTATGCCACCTGATTCTATGATTGAAGGAGTAAATGATTCTAAAAAGGTTTCTGAAAAAAAGAGAGAAAAGTTATATGATTTAATTATAGAAGAAGCACTTAGTTATTCAGTAGCTATTATAGGACATGATGTAATTGATGAGATAAATATTTTAAATGCTACTAAAGCAGGTGTAACACAAGTTGTAGATGGATTAGATTTAAAACCAGATTTAATTATTATAGATGCATTAAATCATATTGATACAAGAGGAATTCCATATGAGCCAATAATAAAGGGAGATGCTAAATGTTATAATATTGCAGCAGCTTCTATTTTAGCAAAGGTGACAAGGGATAGAATTATGAGACAATGGGATGAAATATATCCATGTTATGGTTTTTCAGCTCATAAAGGATATGGGACTGCAAGACATATAGAAGCGATAAAGGAATATGGACTTTGTCCAATTCACAGAAGAACATTTACTAAAAATTTTATTTAAGAAATTCTAATATTGTTCCAATCATATTCAAAAAATTATAAAATCATATACATTTTAACTTGAGTGAAAGTGGCACATTTTTATATAAAATTTTCTTATTGAACGTAATGAATAGGATGAAATATTAAATAGATTATACCATACTTAATGAGATAGATTTTAACAATTTTAGTAACAATATATACAACTATATTAGTAGAAAGTTATGGAAAATAATTAAAAATAATTGAAAAAAAACTATAATATGCTATAATATATTGGAAAGAGATAAGAAAGGATGAGGAAAGATGAAGAGAAACAAAGAAGAAAAATTAGAAAAAAAACATAGATATGATAAAGGTCAAATATTTGTAAAAGTAATGGCTGGATTTTTAGCTTTATTAATGGTAATAGGAACAGTATTTACAATTGTTGCAGCTTTAATATAGTAAATAATAGGAGAAATAAATGGTAATTAATTTAGGAATGAATTGGGAAAATTTTTATAAAGATAATATAGTAGAATATATAAAATCATTACAAACAAATCCATTTGAATTAGTAACTTTAATAATAGATATAACAATAGTAATATTTTTAATGTATTGCTTTTTTAAAATTGTTAGAGGATCTAGAGCTTGGCAATTGATTAAAGGAATAGCACTTTTGATTATAGCAACATGGATGAGTGGATTATTCAATTTAAAAATTCTAAATTGGATATTAACTGGAATTATGAATTTAGGAGTAATTGCAATTATAGTTATTTTTCAACCGGAACTAAGAAGAGCTTTAGAACAATTAGGAACAAACAAGTTAACACAGTTTTTTGGTATAGATAAAGATTTGTCAACAAAAACAAAAGAAGATATATATAAAGTGGTAATTGCAGCTACAGAGCTTTCAAAAGCAAAAACCGGAGCGCTAATAGTTTTAGAAAGAGATATAAAAATACAAGATATTATAGCAACAGGAATACCTATGAATGCAGAGGTTTCTCCACAACTACTAGTAAATATTTTTGAACCTAAGACACCGTTACATGATGGAGCAGTAGTGATTTCTGGAAATAAAATAGCTGCTGCAGCTTGCGTTTTGCCTTTAGCAGATGATAAAGACATAGCAAAAGAATTAGGAACAAGGCATAGAGCAGCAATTGGAATTTCAAAAGAATCAGACAGTATTGTTGTTGTTGTATCAGAAGAAACTGGTAAAATATCAGTTGCAAAAGATGGAACATTAATTGCAGATGTTAGGGAAGATGTATTAAAGAAGATATTAATTAGTAATATTGTAACTAAGAGATTTTCTGTAGAAAAGAAAGAGAGAAAAAGTAAAGTAAAAGAATTAAAAGAAAAATGGAAAATGAAAAAGAAAAAAGAAGAGAAAGAAGAGGAAAAATAAAAGTCGCAAATAGCGACTTTTGCTTATATTATAGGGGATTTTTGAAAATAGGAAAGGACAATAAAATGAGAAATATCAAATTAACAATTGAATATGATGGGAAAGATTTTAATGGATGGCAAAAACAACCAGATAAATTAAATATACAAGGAAATATTGAAAAGGCAATAGAAACTGTAACAGGAGAAAAAGTTGATTTAATGGCATCAGGAAGAACTGATAGAGGAGTACATGCTTTAGGACAAGTAGCTAATTTTAAGACTAATTCTCAATTGCCTATTGATAAATTTCCGATTGCCATTAATAGTAATTTAAAAAAGTCAATTAGAATTTATTCAGCAGAGGAAGTAGATGAAGAATTTCATAGTAGACTTTCTTGCAAAAAAAAGACATATAGATATATCATTAATAATTCTAAGTATGGTACAGCTATTTATAGAAATTTAGAAACACATATTCCTATTAAATTGGATATAGAGAAAATGAAGGAGGCAATAGAATACTTTCAAGGAGAACATGATTTTAAAGCTTTTAAAGCTAGTGGTACAAGTAGTAAAAGTAGTATTAGAACAATATATAAAGCTGAAGTAAAAGAAATGCCTGATGATAGAATATGGATAGAATTAACTGGAAATGGTTTTTTGTATAATATGGTAAGAATTATTGCTGGAACATTAGTAGATGTAGGGTTAGGAAAGATAAATCCAGAGGATATTATAAAAATAATAAAATCGAAAAAAAGGGAGAATGCTGGAAAAACATTACCACCACAAGGTTTATATTTAGTTAAAGTAGAATATTCTAAATAGTGATATTAACCAAATAAAGTTGTAAAGCATAAAATATAGTAAAAAATAAAGGAGAGATAAATATGAATGTTGATTTACTTATATTTTTTGCTTTGCCAATAGCTACAATTATTGTTTCAATAGCATTGCAAAAAATCTTAAAATGTCCACCTTTAGTTTCTGCAATTATTTTTGCTATTTTTTTAATTGTTACATTTGTAATTAACAACTTAAATTTTTTAATAGCTACTATTGTATATACAATTATTAGTTTCATTACTGCTGTGCTAGTATGCATTAGTTGCAGGTTGATAAGGCATTTAAGAGAAGCTAGAAATTCTTGTAGATGTAATAATAATAATAATAATTCAAATGAATTGCTTTCTATAAATAGTAATTGTGGAAATATTGAAGATGGTAATCTACTTACAATATCTAGTTGCGGTTGCAATCAAGATAGTGATACTGCGCTTAATAATGGGTTATCTGCAAGAATAAATGTAATACCTAATTCTAACAATAATGGTAGAACAGGAAATGTTTGTGGATGTTATAGAAGAAGATAGTATTTTAATAAAGAGTTATTGACATTGAACAGAATAGTTAATAGCTCTTTACTTTTGATTAAAATTATGCTATGATATGAAAACGAAAGAAAAGGAGAATAGAAATGTTAGAAGTTATAGAAGAGGCTCTAATTGATAGTTTTAAGTTATTACCTTTTTTATTTATTACATATTTAGTAATGGAGTATATTGAACATAAGACAAGTAAAAAATCAAAAGAGGTAATAAAAAAATCAGGAAAATTTGGACCAGCTATTGGAAGCATATTAGGAATATTTCCTCAGTGTGGTTTTTCAGTTTCAGCAACTAATTTATATGCAGCTAGAGTAATAACATTGGGGACGTTAATTTCAGTATATTTATCTACTTCAGACGAAATGTTACCAATTTTTATTTCAGAAGCGGTACCAGTTAGTACTATTTTTAAAATATTAGGAATGAAGTTAGTAATTGGAATGATAGCTGGATTTTTAATAGATTTTGTTTTAAGAAAGAGAAAAGAAGAAGAAAGAATAATAGAAATATGTGAAGAAGAACATTGTCATTGTGAACATGGAATTATAAAATCAGCATTAAAACATACATTAAATATATTTTTATTTATATTAATAATTACAATAATCATTAATATAGCAATACATTTAATAGGAGAAGAAACAATAGCAGGATTTTTACAATATAATCCTATATTAGGCCCCATAGTTGCAGGGGTTATAGGTTTAATACCTAATTGTGCAGCATCTGTTATTTTAACACAACTATATTTACAAAATGTAATTAGTGCAGCTACTATGATTTCAGGCTTATTAGTGGGGGCTGGAGTTGGACTTGCTGTGTTATTTAAGGCTAATAAAAATATGAAATTGAATTTAAAAATTATTGCATTATTATATAGTATTGGAGTTATTTCAGGAATAATTATTCAGTTGATAGGAATAACATTTTAAAAAACAAATTAGTAGGAGATATTTAAAAAGTTTCCTACTAATTTGTTTTTTTATAATTTTACATCTTTTTCTTTTTAAAATTAACCACAATAGCATCTTCATTATCAAATAAATATTTAGAATCTGTAGTATCTGTTTGAACAGGATCTATTTCGTTTTTTTCATCTTTAAAGTCTATATGCTTAAAATCAAATTTTTTGGGAGAATTGTTATTATCTTCAGTAGCTGTTGTAACTCCCTCAGAATATTTACCAAAATCATAAGTTTTAATTTTATGTGGTTCTTTATATTTTGATTCTAGATATCCAAATCTACCTTGACCAACCATAGGTTTTCCACCAGCAGATTTAATTTTATAAGCACAATCCTTTGCACTCATAGTTTGAAGTTTACCTTCTTTAAAGTATTTAACAAAGTCCCATTTTACATTTCCATATTTATCATCATATTTCATTTTTCCCATATCCATACTATTGCTATATATCCAATCTCTTTTTGTTCCAAATTCGTTTGACCACCATTGCAATTCACTAAATTCACCATTACCAGTAAATATTTTATTAGCACAGTTTGAAAGAATTGTGCTTTTGTAATTCTCTCTTAAATGTGGAGTTTCTAATTGTTGTAAAGATTGAGTAGAAATGATTGTACCAACTTTGTATTTTCTATACATTGTAAACATTGCTTCTGTATCTTTACAAATAAAATCAGCAAATTCATCTATATACAAGAAATGAGGAATTCTAGAACTTTCAACACCAGGTCTCCTTAAAACAGCGTTTTGCATTGCCATCAAGAAAAATAAGCCAAAAGCTTTATGACCTGCAGCTCCTAAATCACCACGTCTAGTACATAAGAATGTTACATCAGCATTAGCAAGCATTTTGTCAAAGTCCAAATTATTGTGTCTATTACATAAAATACTTTTTATACCAGGAATTCTTAATAAATTATCTAATTGACTAATGATTGTATAAAGATATTTTTCTATATTTGATTTTCCTATACTGTTTGCATAAAAATTCTTTTTAAAATAGGCTAATTGTATACTGTATTTTGATTTTAAATCTTCATTATGTGCTAATATTTCACACATTTTTTCTATTAACTCAAAATTAGTAAACATTTTTAGCATATCCTCTAGGTTTGGTAGTTTGCCTTCGTTCATTCTAGGATACATTTCTTTTAATAAAATTACTAAATTTTCAATTGCTTGCATTACAATATCTTCTTTATAAGCTTCATCAACATCACTGTGAGAAGTATTATACATAGCTTTTAACACAGAAGAAATAGTAATTGCTATTTTTGAAGAATCATCATATACAAAAGGATTTAATCCAATTGAATTTTGATTATTTGGATCTATAATGTTATAAGAAAGTCCAAAATTTTTACATACATCAATCATATGACCAACAACTTCATAATCAGGAGCTATAAGAGTAAGTCCTAGATTTTTATAAGTAATTTCATTTCCCATGCTACTTAATATCATTTTTTTCATATAAGTTTTATAAATTGTTTCTTTATTTTCTATAGGTGATAACATATTTAAATTAAAGTTCTGATTTAAATAATCATTATCGTATGGAGCATTTAAAACTGCAATATTAGTTCTTAAAGCAGTAAATCCCATTTCCTTTGAAACTTCTTTATAAAAGTATTTTTTTTCTAAATCTCTGGCCATTAATGGTTCATATACTTGAGAAGTTTTTCCAGATCCAGAGCCACCACAAACAAATAAAGATTGATATCTTGAAGATTCTGGAATTGTAACAGCTTTTCCTGTTTCTACATCATAGCACAAATATACTTCAGCAGTATAAGGACCGGTACCTTCTTTTTTGTTAGATAAGTTAATTCCACCATAATCCCAAATAGAACGTAGTTGATCTTTACTATCATTAATACCAAAGAATAACCATTTAAATAAAGGAAATATTGTAGCAAGAGGTAAGTATAAAGAAATACTAACCATAGCAGGTGTTACTAAATCAGAAAAATCAGTAATAAGTTCTGTATAATTAGGAACAGATAAAAGTAATAGCCATGCACCTTGATTTAGCCATTGTGTAAACATTGATAATGCTATGATATAAAGTCCAATTATATATATATAAAATAATGTTACCTTTTTTGATTTTGAAGTTGCAAATTTTGAAGCACCAGAGAATAAATAAGCAAATACTGGACAAGCTAATGCAAATGTATATTGTATTGGCCCCCAATAAGAATAAGAAACTCCAGTAAATATCATTAATAACATTTCTACAATTCTATCTACCGCTAAATATACTGTAATTAATGTTAGTGTATAAGTAGCAAATGTATTTCTATCTGTATTTAATAATTTTAAAAATTTATCAATATATTTCATTTTAAAAATCCTTTCATTCTAATAAAACATACATATATATTATCCTATAAATTCGGCAAAAAAACAAGTAGTTTGACTAAAATAATGGGAATTTTTGTTACAGTTTTGTAAAAAATTTTCTATTTTTCATTCTAATCAGACGTCATTAAATAAAATTTAATTGTTATAGTATGAGCCAAAACCTGTACATCACAATCATTTTGTATTGAACTGTAACGAGTTTTTTGAATAAAAAGGTAATTTATGAATATACTAAAAATAATATAAATGGATAAGAGAGGAAGATATATGGAAGAATATATAAAAGAGTATAAAATAATAGAAAAAACAGAAATACAAAAAGAAATAGAATTAATTAAAACAATTATTGATACAAGAGAAAAATTAAAAAGAGATAACAAAAATTTTGAATATGCGCAAGGAGATCTTGTTGATTATTATACTTATCAAATTAAAGCAAATCAAGCGAAATTAGACTATTTAATTAAACTTGCTAAAACAAATGGAATTCAAGTAGATATGGTAAATGATAAAAAATTCACTTTCTTAGAGAGTGAAGAAGCAGGTTAAAGTAATATTTGTCCAAACAATAACATACACATGGTAATAAGAAAATTTTATAACATAAAAATCATGTAGAAATAAAGACATTGACTTAAAAATGTTTAAAAGATATTAATGTTAGTCTTTATTCTATGTTTTTAGTTTGGAGTGAAGTATATGGACAATAATTTAATTACATATTTAGCATGTATATGTTTTATTTTTTTATTTGGGAAATTATTTATAGTACCTTTAAAGAAAATATTAAAATTAATTTTAAATTCTATTCTTGGAGGAATTAGTATTTATATTATTAATTTAGTAGGAGCTAATTTTGGATTCCATATTGGTTTAAATTTTTTTACAAGTGTTATAATTGGGTTATTAGGATTACCAGGAGCAATTTGTTTAATAATTGTTAAGTTATTAATTGGTTGATATTGTTTAATAATTTACTATAAATTAATGCAAAAAAACCTTAGATGCTTTAAAAATATCTAAGGTTTTTTTAATTTATTATTCAACTGTAACTGATTTTGCTAAGTTTCTTGGTTTATCAACATCTAATCCCTTTTCTTTTGAAATGTAATAAGCTAGTAATTGTAAAGGTATTACAGATAAAATAGGAGAGATAAAAGTATTAGTTTCCGGAATATGAATAACTGTATCAAACATTTTATCATCAATATTTTGATTAGTAACAACTAAAGTTTTTGCACCTCTAGTAATTACTTCTTGAATATTACTTACAGTTTTTTCTACTAAATTTTTATCTGTCATAATACTTATAACAGTAATATCATTTTCAATTAATGCAATTGGACCATGTTTTAATTCACCAGCAGGGTAACTATCTGCATGAATATAAGAAATTTCTTTTAGTTTTAAAGCTGATTCTTTTGCAACTGTTTCATCAATACCTCTTCCTAAGAAGAAGACATCTTTTTCTTGGTAAATTCTATGTCCAAATTCTTTTATTTGCTCAGCACATTTTAAAGTTTCTTCAATTTTTGAAGGCAATTCTAAAATGTTGTTTTTTAGTTCTAAAATATTTTTATCAGTTAGTTCTAGTGTTTCAGCAAAATAAATAGCTAAAATAGCTAATAATACTACTTGAGAAGTATAAGCTTTTGTAGAGGCAACAGCAATTTCTGGGCCAGCATGTGTATAAATAGAGTAATCAGCTTCTCTAGTAATAGAGCTACCAATAACGTTACTAATTGCTAATGTTTTTGCTCCTTTTTCTTTTGAAAGCTTTAAAGCAGCTATTGTATCAGCTGTTTCACCTGATTGAGAAATAAAAATACATAAAGTTTTTTCATCAACAATAGGGTCTCTATATCTAAATTCAGAAGCAATGTCAACTTCTGTTGGTATTTTACAGATACGTTCTAACATATTTTTAGCTACTAAACCAGCATGCATAGCAGTACCGCAAGCAACAAGATAGATTTTATTAAGACTTTTTAAATATTCTTTTGTGAATTTTAATTCATCAAATTCACATTTTGAACCTTCACCTAATTTGGCACCTATTGTTTCTCTAATTGCAGTTGGTTGTTCGTAAATTTCTTTTAACATATAATCTTCGAATCCATCTTTTTCTGCACTAGAAGCATTCCATTCAATCGTTTGAATTTTTTTATCAATTGGATTTAAATTTTTATCATAGAATTTAGCATCGTCTCTTGATAAAACAACAAATTCTAAATCTTCTAATAGATAAAATTCTCTTGTAAAAGAAAGAATAGCAGGTATATCAGAAGAAATGTAATTTTCTCCATTTCCTTTACCTATTACAAGAGGGCTGTCTTTTCTTACTACTATCATATTATTAGGATCGTTTTTACAAATAATTTCTAAGGCGAAACTTCCTTTTAAGTCAGAACATGCATTTTTTACAGCTCTTAAGAATCTAAAAGAATCATTATTGTCGTCTTTAGAATAATAATAATGTATTAAATTAGGTATAATTTCAGTATCTGTCTGAGAATAAAATGTATAACCATTATTAATTAAAAATTTTCTTAATTCATTATAGTTTTCAATAATTCCGTTATGAACAACACTAAATGTTTTTGAATTATCCATATGAGGATGAGAATTTTCTTTAGATGGTTTTCCATGAGTTGCCCATCTTGTATGAGCAATGCCAATTGTTCCTTCTAAATCATCAATTCCTGGTAAATTATTTAAATTTTTAACTCTTCCTTTATCTTTCATTATTGAAAGACCATCTTTTTCAATTGTTGAAATACCAGCTGAGTCATATCCTCTGTATTCCAATCTTAAAAGTCCATTAATTAAAATAGGACTTGCTTTTTTTGTTCCTATGTAACCTACAATTCCACACATAGTAAATCCTCCTTATAAATATTAATTTTGGAATTGAAATGATGCAATAAAAGCTTAATTACATTAATTTTTGTTACAATATTACTATTGCTTTTTAGTTAATGTTATGACTTTAAGCTAAAGCCACTAAAGTATCCGCCGAAAAATTCGATAACTTTAGTCCTCGTCAACATTTTTTAAAATGTCCAGGCGCTTAATAAATAAAATAACTCCTTTCATTTTATTTTGCACTTTTTCAATTTACTTTATTATATTACCCCAAAAAATAAAATGTGGCAAGTATTTATCTAAAAAAATAAATAACTTGAATAAAAATATGTTATAAGCTATAATGCAAATAGATGAGGTGATTATATGAAAAAAATAGGAATTGTTATTGCTATGGAAGAAGAGTTTCAAGCAATAGAGAATAAAATAAAAGAGATAAAAGTTCATGAAGAAAAAGGACTAAATTTTTTTGAGGGAAAAATAGGAGAAAAAGAATGTGTTATAGTAAAAAGTGGAGTAGGAAAGGTAAATGCAGCAAGAACAACACAAGCAATGATAGACAATTTTGATATAGAATATATTATAAATATGGGAGCATCTGGAAGTATTGCTAATGATTTAAATATAGGAGATATAGTAATAGGAAAGTATGTAGTTCAACACGATTTTGATATTACAGCATTTGGACATAACAAAGGATATATAACAGGTGTTGGAGAAAAAGTAGAATGTGATAAAAAATTAATTAAAACGTTAGAAGATGTCGCAAAAAATAATGGAAAATATAAAGTTAAATTAGGAATAGTAGTAACTGGAGATATTTTTTGTACAGACGAAATTATGAAAGAAAAAATACATACTAAATTTGATGCAGATGTAGTTGATATGGAATGTGCTGCAATAGCACAGGTTGCATATTTAAATAAAAAACCATTTGTAGTTGTAAGATGTATTTCAGATGCTCCAAATGGAGAAAACGCATCAGTATTTGATGAAAATTTAGAAATGGCAGCGAATAGATGTGCAAAAATTATAACAGAATTTATGAATAATAATCTAAATTAAATTCACAAAAAATTTACATTAAATTGCTTGTATAAAAAAGGTAAATTAGTATATAATTTATATAAATTGAAAGGAGTGATTTTTATGGATAGAAAAATCAAAGTAGCTCAATATGGAACAGGAAAGATGAGTGTGTACACAATGAGATATGTATATGAAAAAGGTGCTGAAATAGTTGGAGCTGTTGATGTAAATCCAGCAGTCATAGGAAAAGACATTGGAGAAATTATAGGAACAGAAAATAAAGGAGTAAAAGTTGTTTCACTAGAAGAAGCAGAAAAAATGTTAACAGAAACTAAGCCTGACATAGTTATTGTAACAACAATGAGTTTAATAAAAGATGTTGAAGATGCTTTAATGTTATGTGCAAAATTAGGAATAAATGCAATAACAACTTGTGAAGAAGCATTTTACCCAATGAACTCAAATCCAGGAGTAACAACAAAAATAGATGAAATGGCTAAAAAGACAGGATGTACAATTACAGGAAGCGGTTATCAAGATATATATTGGGGACAATTAATTTCAAGTATAGCGGGTTCAACACAAACAATTAAAAAGATAAAAGGAAGCTCAAGTTATAATGTAGAAGATTATGGAATAGCATTAGCAAAAGCACATGGAGCAGGATTAACACTAGAAGAATTTGATAGCCAAGTAGCATCTGTAGATAGAATTTCAGATGAAGAAAGAAAATCAATGATAGACAAAGGAGAATACCTACCATCTTATATGTGGAATGTAAATGGATGGTTATGTGATAAACTAGGATTAACTGTAAAATCACAAACTCAAAAAACAGTACCACAAACACATTCAGAAGATATATATTCAAGTACATTAGGAATGACAGTAAAAGCAGGAGATGCAACAGGAATGAGTGCTGTTGTTACAACAGAAACAGAAGA
>OLNY01002057.1_pt1 | contig 14593 bp, 12 predicted proteins | sample 1671981 | NCBI WGS metagenome assembly OLNY01 (sample SAMEA3136632, study PRJEB25190) | human gut metagenome | biome: human gut; feature: human-associated habitat; material: faeces | place: Austria | collected 2013 | reverse complement strand
CATTCTTTGTTCTTCCCTCTCTTGTACACGTCCTCTATTATCGCCATGTACTCATCCGCCTTTTTGCTGTAATCATAGTATTTCGCTACAAACTCCACAGCGTTTCGGGAGGCTTTTTCAAGCTCCTCCGACGGGAGCTCTATTATCTCCGTGAGCTTTGCGGCAAAATCGTCGACATCGTCCGGCGCGAAGAGCCAGCCGTTGCCCTCACCCGAGCGCGCGGCGTTCAAAAATGCCCTCAGCCAACAAGTCCTCAATGCCCGTGCGCAGGCAAACCTCGCACCCCGTGGCTGCGTGCAGCGTTGTCAGCACCGGCACGCCGCAGGCCTCCATGTCGAAGAAATTGAGGCTCGCCTGCTTGGCGATAAGCCCCGCATCCGCCGCCTGATAAAAGCGCGCGAGCTGGGAGTATTTCTGCGTCGGGAAGCGCAGGACGCGGTATGGGCTCTCCGCCATGCGCGCCTCGACCCGCTCGCCGTATTCGCCAGTGGCGTTGCCGATGATGAGATAAACGATCTCCCGCGCGGTGTCGAGCCTGCGGTTCATCAGCTCCGCGAGCAGCATGCCGCCCTTGGATTCATCGAGCTTGCCCGCAAAGCCGTCGGCAGCGATGCCTGCGACACCTGGATGTTTGAAGACAGCCTCGGCCCTATTCGCACCGCCAAAAGCATCGGCATCCACACCGCCGCCATGCTCGACCAATACCACGACGCCGCCGAAATCGCCGTCGTGCGCGAAGAAGCCGAAACCGTATTTGAAAACTACGCCCAGGCCGATGCCTGGCTCACCGCCATGCTCAGCCAACAATAAATAAACAAACAAGCTGCCCGCAGTCCCAATCGGCCGCCAGGCAGCTTTTCTCGTGCAATAAAAAAACCCCCGGCACTGAAGCGTTCCTGCTTCAATGTCGGGGGATCGTTGTTTACAGTTCCTGGATGTCGCGCCGATAGGCGATGTAGCCGCCTGCGGTGATGATGGTTGTGGCGAGGAGCCAGAGTGTGAGGGGCAGGTTGGCCTGGAGGTTGTAGACGAAGCTGAAGAAGACGGTGACGAGGCCGAGGATGCCCCAGTAGATCCAGAATTTGTTCCAGCGGGGTTCTTCTTTTTCTTCGTCGGGGTTGCCGAGGGCGGTGGCGAGATTGCGGGCGCAGATGATGGCTGCCATGATGATGGGCAGTTTTTCGACGCGAATGGGCAGTATCTGCGGTGCCCAGAGGCTGAGCGCGGCAACGATGTTATTTGAAGGCCACGAGCCACCAAATAACCCAGTACCATTCGTTTCTTTTCATTGTTTGATCACCTTTCGTTATTGACCGGCTGCGGTGCCGGATGGGATATGCTTCTATGATACAAAATAGGTGCGGTTTTCGCAATATTGAGGGTGGCACTGGCGCATAAAAAATCCCCGGCGCGAGTGCGTCGGGGAGGGTTGTGTGGTGTGAACTTACTTCACGAGGCCAGCTTCCTGAACTGCTTCCAGAGTTTCGGTTGCGATGGCGTATTCTTCGTTGGTAGGGATAACGAAGGCACGTACTTTTGCACCGTCAGCGCTGATGTCGCGCATTTCGCGGCAGCCGTCGTTCTTGGCTGGGTCAACAGCGATGCCCAGAGCGTCGAAGTTTTCGCAGATGGATGCACGAACACGGTCGTCGTTTTCACCGATGCCGGCAGTGAAGACGATGGCGTCGCAGCCGTCGAGTTCTGCATAGTAAGCACCGATGTATTTTTTAGCACGGAGGACGAACATATCATAAGCGAGCTGTGCGCGTTCGTTACCGTTGTCCATAGCTTCTTCGATGTCACGGAAGTCGTTGGAGATGCCGCTGACGCCAAGGAGACCGGATTTCTTGTTGACATAGGTGTCCATTTCGTCTGGGCTGAGGCCTTTGTGCTTCATGATGTAAAGGACTGCAGCTGGGTCGATGTCACCGGTACGGGTACCCATTACGAGACCTTCGAGTGGAGTGAAGCCCATGGAGGTGTCGATGATCTTGCCGCCTTTGATGGCAGAGATGCTGGCACCATTGCCGAGGTGGCAGGTGATGAGCTTGAGTTCTTCGATTGGACGGCCAAGAGCCTTAGCTGCTTCACGAGCAACGTATTTGTGGCTGGTGCCGTGTGCGCCGTAACGACGAACTTTGAGGGTCTTGTAGTCTTCGTATGGAATAGCATACATGTAGTGTGCTGGATCCATGGTCATGTGGTAGGAAGTATCGAATACGCAGACGGATGGAATGCCAGGCATGTTTTCTTCGCAGGCTTCGATACCGGCGAGGGCAGCGTAGTTATGAAGCGGAGCCATAGCGCCGTAAGAATGTACGAGGTCTTTGACGCGCTGATCAACAACTGCTGCCTTAGGGAAGGAGTCACCCCCCTGCACAATGCGATGACCGATGGCGTCGATCTGGCTGAGGTCTTCAACGACAGCGAGATCACCTTTGGTGAGGGCGTCAACAACGAGAGCAACTGCTTCTTTGTGGTTGTCTGCTTTAACGTCTTTCTTGATCTTTTCGCCTTTCGCTTTGACTTCGAAGCCAGCGTCCCCGCCCATGCCGATACGTTCGACAAGGCCTTTGGACATGACTTCACCGTTGTCCATGTTGATAAGCTGGAACTTCAGGGAAGAGCTCCCACTGTTCATAACTAATACGATCATTTCTTTTGTTCACCTCATAGAAAATTTGAAAATTTTATTAAGAAAGGAGCAGGGCGTCACTTAAGATGGCGTCGCCGCTTGCCTTCTCAAACATTTGTAAGAGATCTTGCACCGAGAGATGTGGGTAGTCCGCTTTGCGGATGTCGACGGCAACTTTGCCGCTGTCGAGCATAACGAGGCGGTTGCCGTGGGCGATGGCGTCGCGCATGTTGTGGGTGATCATGATGGTGGTCAGCCCATATTCGGCGACGATCTGATCGGTGATCTCAAGAACTTTGGCAGCCGTCTTTGGGTCGAGGGCTGCGGTGTGTTCATCAAGCAGGAGGATATCCGGATTTGTAAGCAGTAATTTTCCGAGAGAAACACGCGTCTTCTGACCTCCTGAAAGTGTATCTGTCTGTTTATTAAAATCGTCTTCCGTAAACCCAAGTCCCTTTAATACACCTGTAATCTCACTTTCGCAGGCATAACCGTTTCTTGCATCAAATTCAGACTGTAGACGATTGTAGGTCTCCAGGCGGCTCTGCAATTCCTCACCTTCCAGATGCTTCAGTTCATGTTCAATGGAACGAATCTGAGCTTCCATTGCAAAAATATCCGCCTTTGCACTTTTTACTTCCTCATAAATGGTATTTCCGGATTTTAAATCCTGACGCTGCGCAAGATAACCGAGTGTCTTTCCTTTCGCGAGAATAACCTCTCCACCATCAAGAGGTTCTTCTCCGATGATCATCTTAAGGATTGTTGATTTCCCGGCGCCGTTCACACCGACAAGAGCAGCTTTCTCACGATCTTCAATATGAAAGGAGCCGTCTCGTACAATTTCGCGTTCCCCAAACGCTTTTTCTATATTGTGACATGCGAGTATCATATATTTTCACCTCGTTTTTTGACTTCTAACATTATCATTATATAGAAAAATGTCGAAAATACAAGGAAAATATATGGATTTTAAAGGTTTTTGCAAAACAAAAGTTTGACAGAACTTTAACTCTTTTATATAATAAAGGGTAGTTTAAGAGTGGAGGGCTAAAAATTGGAACAGAGAAAGATATCACGCGCAGTCATTTCCAGACTTCCGAGGTACTACAGATATCTGGGAGATCTGCTGGAGGCTGGCGTAGAGAGAATTTCATCCAGTGACTTGAGTAAGAAGATGCATGTAACGGCTTCACAGATACGTCAGGATTTGAATAATTTCGGTGGATTCGGCCAGCAGGGGTACGGATACAATGTGAAATATCTTTATACAGAGATTGGAAAGATCTTAGGATTGGATAGATGTCATAATTTTATTATCATTGGTGCCGGTAATTTAGGACAGGCACTGGCAAACTATGCTTCCTTCGAAAGAAGCGGATTTATTCTGAAAAGTCTTTTCGATGTGAATCCTCGACTGGAAGGCGTAACGATCAGGGGGATTCCTGTGCGTATGGTTGATGAACTGAAAGATTTTCTTAAGAATAATGACATTGAAATTGCTGCACTGACACTTCCAAAATCAAAAGCAATTGAAGTGGCTGATATTCTGGTAGATAACGGTGTGAAGGGAATTTGGAATTTTGCACATACAGACCTTTCCCTTCCAAAGGATGTGGTCGTTGAGAACGTACATTTATCTGACACACTGATGAAGTTATCTTACAACCTTTGTCAGCAGGATAAAGAATAGAATCTAGCAAAGCTGCAAGGATGCTGTGGGACCAACTGACAAAAGGAGGTTTCGCAGCATCTGTTCATGTTAAAAGGAATTAATAATGATAGAAAGGTCAGGCGATAAGCATGAGATATCTTCCAAATGGGAAGCAGATGAGTGAAGCTGATGCACACACAATTCATGAAATTGGGATTCCATCCCTTGTACTTATGGAACGTGCAGCACTTCAGATTGTCGAGACAATGCATAAGAAAAATATTTCCACAGAAAAAAGTCTGATTGTTTGTGGAAGCGGCAACAATGGTGGAGACGGATTTGCAGTAGCAAGGCTCTTAACCGAACAGGGAAAGCATGCAGATGTACTATTTGCAGGGAAAGAAGCTTCTTTAAGTGAAGAATGTCGATGTCAGAAACAGATTGTAGAAAATATGGGGATTTCTGTATTCACAGAATTCCCGGATGAAGAATATACTGTAATAATTGATGCTGTATTTGGTGTTGGACTCTGCCGTGAAATCACAGGACATTATAAAGATGTGATCGACTGGATGAATCTTCAGGATGCAGAAAAAGTTGCTGTTGATATTCCATCCGGGATCTGTGCTGCAACAGGAAAGATTCTTGGGACAGCATTTCGAGCCGACCTTACAGTATGTATGGCATGTGTAAAATTAGGCTGTGAGCTTTTCCCTGGCAAGTCCTATGCAGGAGAGAGCATTCCGGTTGCGATTGGAATTGATCCGAAATATTTTTCGAATCGCCTGGATGTTTGTTATACCTTTGACAAAAATGATCTTGGAAAACTTCTTCCTTCGAGAATGATGAATTCGCACAAGGGAAGTTATGGAAAAGTTCTTATGATCACCGGAAGTCCCGGGATGGCTGGTGCTGCATTTCTTTCTGCCTGTGCTGTCTATACAGTTGGTGCCGGTCTAGTACAGATTTATACAGCAAGTGAAAACCGTCTGGCACTGCAGGAACTTCTTCCGGAGGCAATCATATCCTGCTATGATTCTTATGATGACAGTCAACTGTCTCATCTTCTTGACTGGGCTGATGTGGTTTGTATTGGCTGTGGACTTGGAATGGGACAGATTTCCGAAAAGATATTGAAAAATGTATTGAAAAATGTATCTTGTCCATGTGTCATAGATGCCGATGGACTTAATTTACTGAGCAGGAATATAGAGTTATTAAATCAATGTTGTGCACCTGTGATTTTAACTCCACATATGAAAGAAATGTCAAGGCTGACCGGATGGAGTATTGATACGATCATGGAAGATCGCTTCCAGGCACTTGATCAGATCATAAAACAATCCGGACCGGATACAAAATCATCCATAATCTGTGTGTTAAAAGACAGTCGTACTGTTGTCGCACAGACAAATCGGCAGAGATTTGTAAATCTCGCTGGTAATAACTCTATGGCAAAAGGTGGTTCCGGAGACGTTCTCGCCGGAACGATTGCAGGACTTCTTGCACAGCATATGGCACCATTTGAAGCCACTACTGTGGGAGTTTTCCTACATGCCTGTGGTGGAGATGAAGCGAAAAAGAGCAAAGGAAGTTACAGCGTATTAGCCAGAGACCTGATTCAGGGTATGGCCGATGCAATGAAGAATGCAAAGGAGTGCAGATAAATTATGAAACAGTATAACAGAGTATGTGCCCGGATCAATCTGGACGCAATTGCATATAATATGGAACAGATGAAAAATCGCATTGGTCAGGAGGGACGTTTAATAGCTGTTATCAAGACGGATGCATACGGACACGGAGCAGTTCCTCTTGCGGAAATGTTTGAGGAAACGCCTTATATCTGGGGCTACGCTGTAGCATGCATGGGAGAAGCAAGAACTTTAAGAGCACATGGAATCAAGAAACCAATCTTGATTCTTGGCTGTGTTTTTCCTGATGAGTATGAAGAAATGGTTGAAAAAGAAATCCGTGCAGCAGTTTATACAGAAGAGATGGCCAAGGGAATGGCTGAGGCTGCCGTAAGGTCAGGAAAGACCGCATTTCTTCACATAAAAATTGATACAGGAATGGGACGAATTGGATTCAAAGTAAGCAAAGAAAGTGTTGAGACAATTTCCAGAATCAGCAAACTTCCTAATATTAAAATGGAAGGAATGTTCACACACTTTGCAAAGGCAGATGAATTTGACAAGTCTTATACATTTGCCCAACATGAAAAATTCCTCTGGATGAAAGAACAGTTAGAAACAAATGGCGTTCAGATTTCCTATTATGATTGTGATAACAGTGCCGGAATTATTGATTTTCCGGATATGAAGCATGATCTTGCCAGAGCCGGAATCTCTATTTATGGAATGTATCCGTCAGATGAAGTGAAAAAAGATGCTGTTGACCTGAAACCGGCACTGGAATTAATCAGCCATATCAGCTTTGTAAAGGATGTGGAAAAAGGAACTTCCATCAGTTACGGTGGAACTTTCGTCGCGCCAAAGAAGATGCGGATCGCTACGATTCCCGTCGGATACGGTGACGGATATCCGCGTTCCCTTTCAAATAAAGGCTATGTTCTTATCCATGGAAAACGTGCAGATATTGTAGGAAGAGTCTGCATGGATCAGTTTATGGTAGATGTAACAGAGATTCCGGAAGCAAAATTCATGGATCCGGTTACTCTGGTCGGAAAAGACAAGGACGCCATTATCCGTGTAGAAGATCTTTCTGATCTGAGTGGAAGATTCAATTATGAATTTGTCTGTGATCTGAGCAAACGTGTTCCGAGAGAGTATTATAAAAACGGTACGATCGTAAAACAGATTGATTATTTCGAATAACCGGAATAATTGAAAGAATCCGGTTGATATGCATACATCCGATAAAACCGGAGATACTTTAGTATGTTCTTAGAAGAAAAACAAAAGGTTCTGAGAAGAATCAGAGAACAAATACGAAAAGTAACTGGAATATCGGAGTGTGAATGAATTGATAATTAAGCGGGGCGACATTTATTACGCAGATCTTAGTCCTGTCGTTGGTTCCGAACAAGGTGGAATCCGGCCGGTACTTATAATACAGAATAACATAGGCAACAGACATAGTCCAACCATCATCTGTGCCGCAATTACGTCGAAGATGAATAAGGCAAAATTGCCGACACATATTGAAATCTGTACAAATGATTATAATATTATGAAAAATTCAGTTATTCTGCTGGAACAGATCCGTACAATTGACAAGAAAAGGCTGAGAGAATATGTCTGTCATATCGATCAGGAACGAATGAAAAAAATTGACCAAGCAATAAGAATCAGTCTGGATCTTACTACATAAATCCAACCAAATTCTTTACAGAACAAAAAAAGCGTGGTAAAATCATAAGGATAGTGCTTTACAGAACTTAGTGTGTATCTGTGAATGCAAATGAATTTATATAAAATACATTGATACAATAGAAAAGGAGAATCAGAATATGTCAGGACATTCTAAATTTGCGAATATCAAGCATAAGAAAGAAAAGAATGATGCAGCGAAAGGAAAGATTTTTACAAAGATCGGACGTGAACTTGCAATTGCTGTTAAGGAAGGTGGAAGTGCTGATCCGACAAACAACAGCAGACTTCGTGATGTTATTGCAAAAGCAAAAGCAAACAACATGCCGAATGATACAATCGAGAGAAATATCAAAAAAGCTGCCGGAGAAGGAACTGCTGATAACTATGAGCGTATTACATATGAAGGATATGGACCGAACGGAACCGCTATTATCGTTAAGACTCTTACAGATAACAAGAACCGTACAGCTTCCAATGTAAGAAATGCATTTACAAAGGGAAGCGGAAACGTAGGAACACCTGGATGTGTATCTTTCATGTTCGATGAAAAAGGACAGATCATTATTGATAAAGAAGAGTGCGATATGGACTCTGATGATCTTATGATGACTGTACTTGATGCAGGTGCTGAAGACTTTAACGAAGAAGAAGACAGCTACGAAGTATTAACAGCACCGGAAGACTTCAGTGATGTTCGTCTGAAGATGGAAGAAGCCGGAATCCCTATGGTTTCTGCTGAAGTTACAATGATTCCACAGACATATGTTGATCTTACAAAAGAAGAAGATATTAAAAACATCCAGAAAACACTTGATCTTCTTGATGAAGATGATGACGTTCAGGACGTATACCATAACTGGAACGAATAATCAGTTATAAGAAATGGGGGACAATGATGAGTAATTACAAGATGGAAACTAAATGTGTACAGTCCGGTTACAATCCGGGAAACGGTGAACCACGTGTGCTCCCGATCGTACAAAGCACAACATTCCGTTACACCAGCAGTGATCAGATGGGAAGACTTTTTGATCTTGAAGAGTCCGGATATTTTTATACAAGACTTCAGAATCCGACGAATGATGCAGTAGCAGCAAAGATCTGTGATATGGAGGGTGGAGTAGCAGCAATGCTGACTTCTTCCGGACAGGCAGCAAACTTTTATGCGATTATGAATATTGCTGAAGAAGGTGATCATATCGTATGCGCGTCTGCCTTGTATGGCGGTACATACAATCTGTTTGCTCACACAATCCGTAAAATGGGTGTGAAAGCAACTTTCGTAGACCCAGACTGCACAGAGGAAGAACTGAATGCGGCATTTCAGGAGAATACGAAAGCTGTTTTTGGAGAAACTATCGCCAATCCGGCATTGACTGTTTTTGATTTTGAGAAATTTGCAAAAGCTGCACATGCACATCATGTTCCGTTAATCGTAGATAATACATTTGCAACACCGATCAACTGTCGTCCTTTTGAATGGGGTGCAGATATTGTTACTCATTCAACTACAAAATACATGGATGGACATGCAGCCTGTGTTGGCGGTGCAATCGTTGATAGCGGTAACTTTGACTGGGCTGCTTACGGAGACAAGTTTTCCGGACTTACAACACCGGATGAGACTTATCACGGAATTGTATACACAGAAAAGTTTGGCAAAGCTGCTTATATAACAAAAGCAACATCACAGCTGATGAGAGATCTTGGATCGATCCAGTCTCCACAGAATGCATTTCTTCTGAACCTTGGACTCGAGAGTCTTCATTTGAGAATGCCAAGACATTGTGAGAACGCTGTAAAGATGGCTCAGTATCTCCAGGGACATGAGAAAGTAGCATGGGTTAACTGTCCGTCACTTCCGGGAAGTAAAGATTATGACCTCGTTCAGAAATATATGCCGGATGGAACATGCGGTGTTATTACTTTTGGATTAAAGGGCGGAAGAGAAGCAGCAGTTAAGATGATGGACAAACTGAAACTGGTTGCGATTGTAACTCATGTAGCAGACGCAAGAAGCTGCGTACTTCATCCTGCAAGTCATACACACAGACAGATGAATGAGCAGGAACTGTTGGAAGCAGGTGTACAGCCAGATCTGATTCGTTTCAGTCTTGGAATTGAGAATATTGAAGATCTGATTGCCGATGTAGAACAGGCACTGGAAGATTAATATAAATAACATATGATTCAGGAGGTATGGATTCCCATGATTTTGTATCCATACCTCCTGTTTTTTGTATCCGAATTGTAGGTTTTAAACAGTAGTTAGCTCTTTTGCTTAAATTGTGGAGATTGATATGCAGAATTGGATACAATACATATTTTCCCCGTATTCTGTGCATTCTAGTAATAGTATTTATTTACTTTCAACAGGAGGCATATTTATATGAGCGAGGAAAAAAAGCAAAAATCAGATGAAATCAAAGAATTTGGTGCGTTAATGTTAAATGAAAATAAAAAGAATTACAAAATTCGTCTTCTGACAATTATAGGTGAAATTGAAGGACATGAAACAGTATCAAATAATACAAAAGCAACAAAGTACGAACATTTACTTCCACAACTGGCTGAAGCTGAAGAAAGCGATGAAGTAGAGGGGGTTCTCATTTTATTAAATACACTGGGTGGAGATGTGGAAGCTGGACTTGCAATTGCGGAGATGATAGCTTCTTTGGGAAAACCAACCGTTTCTCTTGTCCTTGGTGGAAGTCATTCTATTGGCGGTCCTCTTGCTGTTTCGGCAGATTATTCCTTTATTGTACCGACAGGAACCATGGTTGTTCATCCGGTTCGTTCAAACGGTACTTTTATCGGTGTGACACAGAGTCTGAGAAATATGGAACGTACACAGGACAGAATTGCCAGATTTATTGCTGCACACTCTAAAATCACAGAAAAACGTCTTGTTGATCTGATGTTGAACCCTACGCAGCTTGTAAAAGATGTAGGAACACTGTTAGAAGGAGAAGAAGCTGTAAGAGAAGGGATCATCGACGAAGTCGGAGGCATTCACCAGGCATTTAAAAAACTCTATGAATTGATTGATAAAAAACGGGAAAAACCTTCGGAAATGTAAATATAGAACAAAAAAATGGCATCTGATCAAAGAAATTTTGTAATGACATGAATTTTAATTGATGTTATACTTGAAATAGTATGTATTCAATCTATCGTTTGATTGAATCAGTACAATGGTATAATAATTAAGGGGGAATCAGATGGCTGCAAAATCTACAAATACGAAAAAAAGTTCTACGAACAACACAGCGAAAGCAGCAAAAAATGCAACAACTAAGAAAACATCGACAGCAAAAAAAGCTTCTGCCTCCATAAAGAAAAGTTCTGGCAGTAAGACAAAAAGAACTTCAAATCATATAAATAATACATCACAAAGTCAGGAAATCCGTTCAGAGATCCTTCTATTGGGTGCCCTTGCCATCTGCATCCTTCTTATCCTGAGTAATTTTGGTATGGGTGGCATAGCGGGAGGAGCAATTTCTTCTGTAGGATTTGGACTTGTAGGAGCAATGGCATATTTATTTCCATTTGTATTTTTCGGAGCAGTTGCTTTTTATATTTCCAATAAAGGAAATCCTCATGCTTACATAAAAGTAGGTGCCGCAATTGTTCTGGTCATTCTCCTTTGTGGAATTTTAGAATTGATGTTTCATCCATATACTGCCGGGACATCTGTTTTATCTTACTACAAAGATTCCAGTGCTGATAAAAATGCGGGTGGATTACTTGGCGGAATTCTGATCAGTATTTTATGTCCACTGATTGGAGAAGCAGGTACTTATGTTATTTTGATCATTTTCTCAATCATTTGTATCATTCTGGTAACAGAACGTTCTTTATTAGCTCCACTTGGAAGACATGGAAAGAAAGCTTACCAGGAAGTGAAACGGAAACATCAGGAAACTGCTGAGATCCGTACACTGGAGCGGGATGCCCGCAAAGAGGCACTTGCGTTGAAGCAAAGAGAAAAAGTCGAAACTTTACAGGCAGATGCATCTTCTCCAAGTGAGAAAAAGAAACGCACAAAGCGGACAGACCTTAAAGCATCAGGTATTACGTTCGCCACAACGCTTCTTTCAGAGGAAGAATCACCTGTTGGTGGCTTTGGGCGGACTCCAAAATCACCTGAAATGACAGAACTTGTCCCGGAGAAAGAGCCGGATTCAAAAGATCTGACGGATTCCTTTGAAGATCATTTTGTCATTAACAGAGCAGAACCGGCAATGGATGTACAGGAAGAGATTCCGTTTGACGATGCACTGCATCTTGAACCGGTACAGACACCCGCTTCCCAACAAGAAAACGAGATGAGTTCTGAACATGATCCGGCTGCGGATCCTATGATTGAAAATAGCCCGGAGATAAAACAGGAGCATTCCAGAAAAAGCAGCAAAAAAGACGCGCAGGCGGTTGCCGCAGAGACAGCCAGTGTAGAACAGACCATACGGGAACAGGAGCAAAAACCACGGCCGGTTTATCATACACCTCCGCTGAATCTGTTAAAGAAGGGGAAGAAAGGCGGCGGTGATTCGGATGAACACCTTCGTGCCACGGCTTTAAAACTGGAACAGACACTACAGAATTTTGGAGTTGGAGTACATGTAACAAACGCAAGCTGTGGTCCATCTGTTACAAGATATGAACTTCAACCGGAACAGGGCGTAAAAGTAAGCCGGATTGTTGGACTTGCAGATGATATCAAGTTAAATCTTGCAGTTGCAGATCTGAGAATTGAAGCTCCAATCCCTGGTAAAGCCGCGGTCGGTATCGAAGTTCCGAACAGTGAAAATACAGCGGTTATGCTGGGAGATCTGCTGGAGTCAAAAGAGTTCAAAAACAGTAAATCGCCAATTTCATTTGCAGTTGGTAAAGATATTGCCGGAAAGGTTGTTGTGACTGACATTGCCAAGATGCCGCATCTTCTTGTTGCAGGTGCAACGGGATCCGGTAAATCTGTCTGCATCAACACTCTGATCATGAGTGTTATTTATAAGGCAGATCCTGATGATGTTAAACTGATCCTTGTCGATCCAAAAGTTGTGGAACTAAGTGTATATAACGGAATTCCACATCTGATGATTCCGGTTGTCACAGATATGAAGAAGGCGGCAGGTGCTTTGAACTGGGCAGTTGCTGAGATGGAAAAGCGTTACAAACTTTTTGCACAGTACAATGTACGTGATTTAAAGGGCTTTAATGAAAAGGTCAAACATGGGGAAACCGGACCGGAGATTCAGAAAAAGCTTCCTCAGATTGTAATTATCATTGACGAGCTTGCTGATCTTATGATGGTTGCTCCGGGAGAAGTAGAAGGTGCTATCTGTCGTCTGGCACAGTTGGCCAGAGCAGCGGGACTTCATTTGATTCTTGCAACACAGAGACCATCTGTAAATGTTATTACCGGATTGATCAAAGCAAACATGCCTTCCCGAATTGCTTTTTCTGTATCATCAGGCGTCGATTCAAGGACAATTATCGACATGAATGGTGCCGAAAAGCTCCTGGGAAAGGGAGACATGCTCTTTTATCCATCCGGATATCCAAAACCTGTCAGGGTGCAGGGATCTTTCGTTTCGGACGAAGAAGTTCAAAAAGTTGTTGATTATTTGATTGACAAGAACGGAAATACCTCGTACAGTAATGAACTAGAAGAACAGATTTCGAGCAGCGCAGATCTTCCGGGGCAGGGGATGCTTCCGGGACAGCAGGACAGCGAGAACAGCAGGGATGTCTATTTTGCAGATGCAGGGAATCTGATCATCGACAAGGAAAAAGCATCGATTGGTATGCTTCAGAGGATGTTCAAGATTGGTTTCAACCGTGCTGCCAGAATTATGGATCAGCTATGTGAAGCTGGTGTTGTAGGTCCGGAGGAAGGAACAAAACCAAGAAAAGTGCTTATGACAAAAGAAGAATTTGCAGAATATATGCAGAATCAGACTTCGTAAAATCTAAAAACACCAAAAGTGATACAAAGGAGAGGGAAAGATGAAAACAGATATTCAGATTGCACAGGAAGCAGAAATGAAACACATCAAAGAGGTAGCGGTACAGGCCGGTATTTCAGAAGATGAACTTGAATTTTATGGAAAATATAAGGCAAAACTTTCCGATGAACTCTGGAACAGAATCAAAGATAACGAGGATGGAAAGCTTGTACTTGTAACAGCAATCAATCCTACTCCGGCCGGAGAGGGTAAGACTACAACATCTGTAGGTCTCGGACAGGCATTTGCAAAACTTGGAAAAAAAGCAATGATCGCACTTCGCGAGCCATCTCTCGGACCATGTTTCGGAATCAAAGGTGGAGCAGCCGGTGGCGGATATGCCCAGGTCGTTCCTATGGAAGATCTGAACCTGCATTTTACAGGAGATTTTCATGCGATCACTTCAGCAAACAACCTTCTTGCAGCAATGCTCGATAATCATATCCAGCAGGGAAATACACTTGGTATTGATCCAAGACAGGTTGTATGGAAACGTTGTGTCGATATGAATGATCGTGTTCTCAGAAATATTGTTGTCGGACTTGGACGCAAAACAGACGGTATGGTCCGTGAAGATCATTTTGTCATTACAGTGGCATCTGAGATCATGGCGATCCTCTGTCTTGCAGATGATCTTGCTGATCTTAAACGCAGACTTGGAAGAATCATTGTTGCTTACAATTTCAAGGGAGAACCTGTTACAGCAGATGATCTTCAGGCAACAGGTGCTATGGCTGCACTTTTGAAAGATGCGATCAAGCCAAACCTGATCCAGACACTTGAGCATACACCGGCATTAGTACATGGCGGTCCATTTGCAAACATTGCACATGGCTGCAATAGTGTACGTGCAACAAAGATGGCTCTGAAGTTAAGTGACATCACTGTCACAGAAGCCGGATTTGGTGCAGATCTTGGCGCTGAGAAATTCTTTGATATCAAATGCCGTATGGCAGGTCTG
>OLNY01002048.1_pt1 | contig 14652 bp, 9 predicted proteins | sample 1671981 | NCBI WGS metagenome assembly OLNY01 (sample SAMEA3136632, study PRJEB25190) | human gut metagenome | biome: human gut; feature: human-associated habitat; material: faeces | place: Austria | collected 2013 | reverse complement strand
TTGTAATGGACTCGTCGGTGGGCTGCTTGCTATTCGCATTTCCGGCAGGATTTTCAGATTTGCTGTCGCATCCGACAAGCGCTATGGTCGTCATTACGATGGCCAGCAGCAAGGATATTGCTCTTTTCATTGTTGTCCCTCACATTCTTTGATTTTAGTTTGCAGTTTTCGCTCTGCTGCAATTCCACCGGCAGCAGACCATATTTCGCAAATTGCAGTTTTTAGCTGAGATGCATTAACCTCCTTGCAGTATTCGGTGGACAATGCATAGTCTATCATCAGCAAATTTCAAACTGGGTATTTGAATGCAGCACGGTATTTGCTCTGAAACGAATAAAATAGAAGCCGGTATTTTGCACATGCAGTCATTTTTCCGGATGGGGCAAGGGTGTATAATAGAATTGTAATCAAAGAGAACTTCAATATTTCGTATTACGGAGAAAGGATTTTTGCGATGATAGTACTCTGCTTGGCGATTTTAACCCTACTATTATGGATCGGATACCACATCACAGGCGCACTGCTTGCGGCAGTCATATGGCTCTGCATTAAGCTCCCGTGTGCAATTATTGTTTGCTGCTTCGGGATTGTGTGCTGTGTACTGATTGTCCTGTTCCCCATCGGGCTTCGGTGCTTCCGCTGTGCTTGGAATATTCTTACATAATTGCTGCGAATACAAGAAAAGGCGGCAGAGAGTTGGTACTCCCCGCCGACCTGGGTCATATATCCTTATGAGAAAATCAGTTCTGTATTTACGATCTCCATAGCTCGGTTTCGGATGCTGTTCATCTTTCGCACCCACGCCATCGGGTCATCGGCTTTCAAGGCCTCCGTCACACCCTCGGCATCTGCGTATTGTTCTACCAACCGAAGAAAGAGTTCCTGCGCCTGCTCCTCGATGTCTGCGAGGTGCCCATCCAGCACCCCGGCGGTCAGCAGGTTGAAATACAATACCCGATGATGCTTCTTCAGATAAACTCGCCGCCGCTGCCCGTAAACGCCGATAGGGCGTTCTTCTTCGGGCGGTAAGCAAACATCCGGTAGGCAGTAGTCGCCCTGCCTTGTGTAAGTGCCGCCCAGCTGCTCAAATAGCGATTTCATATGTGATCCTCCCATTCAAAATTTCCCCGGCAGGTCTGCAATGCAAAATGCACCCGCCTTTCGGTTACAGTCTACCAAAACCGAAAGGCAGGTGCGAGTGTGCGAATTTCAGAATCGCACATTATTTCTTCATCTTCCTGCTGAATTCATTCAGCGTCTGGATATGCCAGAGGCTTTTGCGGGTGATGGAGCGGAAGGTCAGGGAGCAGAAGAAATCCACAAGAAAGATTTTCGGGATACAGAACTTCAGTCCCTTTTGAAAGGCTTTCAACGAACCCCGGCTGCACCAGTTGTGGACGATGGTCAGGGTGTAGCCGGTCAGGGTTACCACATCCTTTACCGTGACCACATCCGGGTATTTGCGCAGTAGCTTTTCATAGTAGCCGTGCATCTGCCGCAGCGTGTCCTCCGGCAGCGCCTTGGAGAGCCTCGCCACATAGTGGGTGCCGTACCATCCCTTCGGCGCAGAATAGAGTTCTGGAAAAATCGCCCGCTCCTCCAAATATGCTTTCACATCCTCTTTTCGGATTTTATAGCACCGGGTTTTCTTACCCGACCACTCGCAGGGCACCTTGCCGCTTTTGAGCAGGTGCAGCGCCGTGGACTTGCTGATGTGGCATATTCGGAAGAATTGCTCCTTGTTCATCACTTCGGGAACACTGTCCCAGTTGACGGGAAATACATCCATAGAAAATATCTTTCGGACTACGATAGCCTCATCCTCACAGATAGAGAGTTCACCGTCAACGTCCCGGCGGTAGCCAAAGAATGGTCGAGTGTAATAACCAGAGGTACCGTCCTCAAGTCCACGATTGATCCTCCAGCGAATACTGGCTGCTCGATCCTCATTTTCCCCTTGGTTGACACCTGCACTGATCTCAAGTGCCAGCGTAGATTCGGCATCAGAAAGAATGTGTCAGCATTTTGAAAATACACATCGCAGTTATAGCCCTTCAATTTCCGGCAAGCGGAAAGAGCATCAACGGCATTTCTGCCAAGTCGGCTGGAGCTTTTACTACCCCTGTCCGTCTCCGGCAGACGTCCCCGCCTCCATACGTTCTTGGTTAGCCCTCACTAACCCTTTGTATAGCCCATTTCCCGGACATTCCTCATTTTTGTCCTCCTGTCACGCACATTCCTCGTTGCGCAGTAAGTCATTCGGCGAACCGATTCGGTATTCCATTTTTGAAGAAACTGTTAAATTCGGCAAAAATGCGCCCGCATAAGAGAAAATTTTCAATAAAAATTTCGTCAAAATATATTTCTCAAGAATTGCAATCTCTTCCAAATCGTGCTATGATTGGCAAAACCATACTTGCTCGGTATGCAGCAGGGCAGCCGCTTCCGGCACACCGTATGGTCAATTCTAACCGGCTGACGCCGGGGAAAGAGAGAGTGAGCTTATGAAACACGCAAAGCCCATGAAGCGGGCGTTGTCCGTGCTGCTGGCTCTGGTTCTGAGCCTGAGTCTGGTCACGCCCACCTGGGCCGCCGCCAAGACGCCTGCCAGCGGCACCGGCAACGGCCTCACCTGGGAAAAGATCGACAACCGTTCCACCGATCTGCGTTTGGATAAGAACAACGCTGAGAAGGTGGCACAAGACACTCCGGAATATGCAGACACCGACGTAGTCCGTGTCTCCATCGTTCTGAAAGATGCCTCCACGCTGGCGAAGGGTTACTCCAGCGAGGATATCGCTACCAATTCTGCGGCTATGAAGTACCGCCAGAAGCTGGAGACCAAGCAGGAGAAGATGGCTAAGACCATCTCCAAAAAGGCTCTGGGCGGTGAGGCTCTGGACGTGGTCTGGAACCTGACTCTGGCGGCCAACATCATCTCCGCCAATGTGGAATACGGTCAGATCGAAAAGATCGAAAAGATCTCCGGCGTCGAGGCCGTGCTCATTGAGACCCGCTACGAGCCCTGCGTGGTAAAGGACAATGAGACCACCGATCCCAACATGGCTACCTCCGGCAGCATGATCGGCTCCCATGTGGCTTGGGCGGACGGTTATACCGGCGCCGGCTCCAAGGTGGCCATCATCGATACCGGTGCCGACACCGACCATCCCTCTCTGGATCCCGATGCCTTCACCTATGCCGTGAAGGACAGCGGCGCCACGCTGATGACCGCTGCTGATCTGACGGATACCGTTCTGGAGCAGCTGAACGCCTCCAAGAAGATGCCCGGTGTCACCGCCGATCAGCTGTACGTCAACGCCAAGATCCCCTACGGCTTCAACTACGTGGATGACGATCTGGATATCACCCACGCCAACGACAAGCAAGGCGACCATGGCTCCCACGTCACCGGCATTGCCGCCGGCAACCGCTTCATCAAGAACGAGGACGGCTCCTTCTCCCCCGCTCTGGATACCGCCCTGACGCAGGGCGTGGCTCCGGATGCTCAGGTGTTCGTTATGAAGGTGTTCGGCACCAACGGCGGCGCTAAAGACTCCGACTACATGGCCGCCATTGAGGACGCCATCCTGCTGGGTGCTGATTCCGTGAACCTGTCTCTGGGCAGCGGCAACCCCGGCACCTCCCGCAACTCCTATGCCGCTTATCAGGCCATCATGGAGAACATCACCAATAGCGGCACCGTGGTGTCCATCTCCGCCGGCAACTCCGGTAACTGGTTCGAGAACACTGCCAACCAGTATCCCTATGCCGAGAGCAACAGCTGGACCACCACCGGCTCCCCCGGCTCCTACACCAACTCTCTGGGCGTTGCCTCCGTGGATAACGTGGGCGGCACCGGTGATTACGTGGAAGTGGCCGGCAAGAAGCTCTTCTACACCGACACCACCAGCGCTCCCATCCAGGCTCTGACAACTCTGGCCGGTGAGCAGCAGTTCGTGTATGTGGACACCGCCGGTAATGCCGAGGATTTTGCCGCCGTAAAGGATATCCTCACCGGTAAGATCGCCATCTGCAACCGTGGCTCCATCGCCTTCACCGATAAGGGCAACAACGCCATCTCCAACGGTGCCATCGCCCTGATCGTGGCCAACAACGAGGCCGGCACCATCAGCATGGCTACCGATGGCTATAACTACACGGCCCCCTATGTCTCCATGCTGCAGGCCGACGGCGAGTACATCAAGGCCAGCTCCGAGAAGCACACCACCGATTCCGGTCTTGTGTACTACACCGGCACCATGACCGTGGGTGCTTCCGCCGCTGTCAACCATGCCTCCGCCGACTACTACACCATGAGCAGCTTCTCCAGCTGGGGCGTTCCCGGTTCTCTGGAGATGAAGCCCGAGATCACCGCCCCTGGCGGCAACATCTACTCCCTGAAGGACGGCGGTACCTATCAGAATATGTCCGGCACCTCCATGGCCGCTCCTCAGATCACCGGTATGGCCGCTCTGGTGGCTCAGTACATCCGTGAGAATGATCTCACCGAGCAGACCGGTCTCACCGCCCGTCAGCTGGCTCAGTCCCTGCTGATGTCCACCGCCGAGCCCATGGTGGAGGATTACGGTAAGGACGGCGACGGCTACTATCCCGTGCTGCGTCAGGGTGCCGGTCTGGCCAACGTGGCCAATGCCGTTACCTCCGGCACCTACATCCTGATGGATGAGGGCGCCAACGCCGGCGCTGCCGACGGCAAGGTCAAGGTGGAGCTGGGCGACGATCCCGCCCGCACCGGCAAGTACTCCTTCGGCTTCACCATCCACAATCTGGAGGACGAGGCTGCTTACTTCGACCTGAGCGCCGACTTCTTCACGCAGAGTCTGATGTCCTCCGACGGTGTGAACTTCGAGGACACCTGGACCGACCCCGTGGCCTCCAACGTCAAGTGGACCGTGGACGGCGAATACGCTGCTTTCCTGAACGATACACTGAAAGATTGTGACTTTAACGGCGACGGTAAGGTCGATGCCGATGACGGTCAGGCTCTGCTGGACTATGTCACCGGCGTGCGTGCCGACATCGAGCATAAGGACGCCGCTGACTTCGACAACGACAACGGCATCGACACCTACGATGCTTACCTGTTCTTCAAGGAATTGGGTACTGCTCCCGTGGTGATCCCCGCCGGCGGCAGCCTGCACGTCACCGCCGATGTGACTCTGCTGGGTCTGGATGCCTATGACAAGGCCAGCGACAACACCGGCACCTATGTGGAGGGCTATGTGTTCGCCAACGAGGCCGCCACCGCCGAGGGTGAGCAGGGCGACAGCCACTCCATCCCCGTGTTGGGCTACTACGGCAGCTGGACCGACTCCTCCATGTTCGATATCGGCAGCTATATCGCCTATGCCAACGGTCTGGAGACCCGCGCTCCCTATATGTATGTCTATAATGGCAACAATTCCACAAACAATCAGGCCCTGACCATCCGCGCCGTGGGCGATACGGATGACTACTACTTCGGCGGCAACCCCTTCGGTCTGGACAACTTCTATGATGCTGCCCGTGATGCCATCAATCCGGAGATCAACAACTTCTACAAGATGACCTTCACCGCCATCCGCAACGCCGCCGCTTCCCGCCTGACCATCACCGACGGCAACGGTAAGGTTCTATCCTCCAATGATGAACTGGGTGAGCTGGATTCCGCCTACTACTACAGCAACGGCGACACTTGGAGTAATGCCATGTACACCCTGAACATGGGCGATACCCCCAACACAGCTGACGGCACCTACCTGAATGTGGACCTGACTCTGGCCCCTGAGTACTACGCCAGCTACGACAAGGACGGCAACGCCACCGTGGATTGGGATGCTCTGTCCGACGGCGCTACCATGCACTATGGCATGGTCGTGGATAAGACAGCTCCCACCGTCTCCAATGTGAATCTGGGTACCGACGCCAAGGGCAACAAGGTCCTGACCTTCACCGCCGGTGACGACCAGTATATGTCCGCCGTGGCCCTGCTGGACTACGACAAGGGCAGCGTCGTCAGCAAAGCGGCCGGTTCTCCCGAGGGCGCTGCCAAGGGTGCCAGCCAGAACTTCACCCTGCCTCTGGGCGATTCTACGGCTACCCATCTGCTGCTGCAGGTGTACGACTACGCCGAGAACTACGTCACCTACAAGCTGAACCTGAACCCCGATGAGCTGGCCGGTGATGTCACCGTGAAGCTCAACACCGAGGCCCTGACCCTCTACAAGGGCAACGTCGCCAAGCTCACCGCCAGCGTGGAGCCCTTCGGCGTACAGCCCGACACCGTGACCTGGTCCTCCGACAACACCGACGTGGCCACCGTCAGCGACAATGGTCTCGTCACCGCTGTGGGCAAGGGTACTGCCAACATCACCGCTACCTCCGTCAAGGATCCCTCCGTCAGCGCCACCTGCGTGGTCACAGTCAAGGCGGTGGAGGTCACCCTGAACGGCGCTCTGCAGGATGCCAAGGGCAAGGCTGAACTCTTCACTTGGGATCTGGGCAACGATGCCACTTGGACCGCCGGTTCCGAGCTGGAAGCCGGTTCCGTGAGTGCCACCACTCTGGATGATGACAACAACACCCTGCTGCTGTTGGATGGCGATAGCTACAATATGCACGAGGTGGATCTGGCCACCGGCAAGAACCTGCACACTTGGAATGGTATCGACGGCGGCAACGGCAGCAATCTCCCCCTGTTCGATATCGCTCACAGCTACCTGTACTCCGGTGAACAGAACGGCAGCAACATGGTTTGGATCTACGGCTACTATGTATCCACTCTGCAGCATCCCGATGAACTGGATGCCAGCGCTTACAATTTCCAGCAGACACTGGCTACGCAGGATGCCAACTTCTTCACCGCCATTGCCAACATGGGCTATTATGATGTGAGAGTCGGTAGCACCCTTTGCCCCGCAGATGTGTTTGTCGCACTGGACGATGCCGGCAACATCTGGACGCTGGGATATGTCTACTACAACAATACGGTCAAGCTGTACACTCTGGACGATGTGGAAAAGACCACTCTGCCTGAGCTGAGCTATCCCGGCTTCGACCAGTACGATTCCTCCATGTCCTCTCTGGTCTATGTCGAGGAGGAGAGCGGCGATGTGCTGTATCTGTCCTACTTCAACGGCGAGACCAACGACATCTATCGTCTGGCCTATTCCACCGACGACGGCGGCACCCATTACTGGGATGCCAGTCTGCTGGGCGACGTGGGCAGCGAGGTGTGGCCTGCCACTCTGTACTCCGCTGTTCCCGCCACCTCCGGCGAGGCCGGTAACAACGCCGTCACCGTGAAGAGCGCTCTGGGCGATGTGACTCTGGATGCCGCCTCCGCTATGGTGGAGACGCAGGCCAAGGCGCTGACTCCCGCCTCCGTCACCGGCAGCCTGAACACTGCCAACGGCGAGGGTACCGGCGCCGTCAAGCCCGCCAATGCCGAGACCACGACCCCCGTTTCCTCCATCACTGTCTCCGAGGATGAAAAGACCGTCACCGTTACCGTGGTTCCCAAGAACGACGATGTCACCACCAACGGCCTCTTCACCGTGGACTATGACGCCAGCGTCCTGACTCTGGCCGACGTCACCTTCGCCTCTCAGTACTCCTCTCACAAGGATGCCGACGGCAAGGTCACGCTGGGCTATGTGGATGTGGACGGCCTGCAGGCCGGTACCGCTGCGGCGACCCTGACCTTCACCGTCAGCGATCCCACCGCCGTGGATACCTCCACCGCCGTCACCGTCCACCAGACGGAGATCAACGATCAGACTGTGGACGTCACCGAGGATCTCACCGCTGACTTCCATCAGGACACCAAGGTCGTGAACGCCAAGCCCGCCACCTGCACCGAGGACGGCTACACCGGTGATACGGTCTGCGCCGCCTGCGGTAAGGTCCTGGCTAAGGGCGAGGTCATCAAGGCTCTGGGCCACGACTACAAGGATGGCACCTGCACTCGCTGCGGTGATAAGCAGCCCGGCGTCAACACCGGCGACAACAGCACCATGACCATGTGGACCATGTCCGCTGTGATGGCTCTGGCCGGCGCCGCCGTACTGGTCCTGCGCAGCCGCAAGGAGAAGTACGAGGGCTGACCTCTAAGTCTCCGCAGTATCATCTGCCATAAGATCAGCCCTCCGGCGAAAGCCGGAGGGCTGTCTTTCATGTATCCGCAGTACCATCGCCGGCAGGCGTGTTTGCCCTGATCCATCGATGGTACTCCACACACAAAGGCAGTGGGCAAAAGCCCGCTGCCTTTTCTCATTTTTTCAGTTCAAAGCTCCGGGCCCATCAAAACACCGCCACGATGCCGCTGACATCGTCGCCGGGCTTCAACCGGGGATAGCGGTTGCAGCGGCTGTCCGCCGCCTCCCGCTGCCGCAGCTGCCGATATAGCTCCTGCAAGCACGGCTCCTCCGCTCCCAGCAGAGCCTCCCGCTGGCCGGAAAAGCCGTCGGAGAACAGCACCACTCGGGAGAGTTCTTCCCTCCGGTACACCCGATGAGTGCCGTGCCGGGCCGCCTCCGGGGTGAAGCCTGCGATCCAGTAGCCTCCCGGCCGGTTCATCATCCGCCGGTGCCGCAGCAGCATCTCTCGCACCTCCGGCAGCTGCCGTGCCTCGATGACGTCGATACCTCGCTCCCGGTGCAGACGGCACATCTCCGCCACCACAGCGCCGTCCAGACGGCTCACCGCCTCCTGGGACACCAACTCCGGCCCACGCCCGTCCCGGAAGCGTACACCGGCGGCGCAGTCCCCCAGCACGAATACCTCCACCTGCTCCCCCGTCTCCCGGAGGATCGCCAGCGCCGCCGAGACGCCCTCCGTCTCCGGCGGAACACCGCATCGCCGCCGAAGGGTCTCAATGCCCGCCGCCACCATGTGGGGCAGATCCTCCCCCTCTGCACCGACCACGGCATCCGCCAACAGGCGGACATACTCCCGCACCTCCGGCACACGGGGATCCTTCACCAGCGGTGTGGAGCCGTCCACCACCATGGCGATGTCCTCTCCCAGCCGGATATAGTCCTGATTCTCCGCTGCGCCGGGGCAGCAGAGCTGCTGTGTGATGTTCATGCCTTCTCCTTCCGTTCCGCCAGCAGCGTCCGGACAATGCGCTCCAGATAGTCGCCGCCCGGCTCCGTGGCGTCCACATACTGCATCCCGCCCAAGCTCAGCTCCATGCCCGGCGTCAGCTCCACATCGTCCAAGTTCACCCGCAGGATGGGCTTGCCGCAGTGCAGAGCGTAGTTGATCTCATTGCGGACAAAACCCGGCTGGATGGACTCGTGGGAGGCAAACAGCAGCACCTGCCACGAATCCCGTATCTTCTCTGCGATGAACTCCCGGAAATCGCTGCCGGCCTCGATGCCATCGTCGTACCACAGTCGGATGCCCCGCTGCATCAGCTGCTCCACTATGGGGTACACCCGGTCGCTGTTGATGTGGGCATAGCTGACGAAGCAGTATGGTTCTGCTCCCTCATAAGCCTTCGGTCCCCGCCCCGGCACAAAGGTCTTGGGCTTAGGCAAGGACGGCACAGATCTGCGCAGCTTCTCCATCTCTCCCTGGAAGTACTCCCGCTGCTCCTGCAGCAGGATCACCGTCTCGCAGTGGCGATAGTCCAGCAGCCGCAGGGCGTAGTCCTTCCGGGCGGAGCTCTCCGTGGCAACGGCCTTGTTGATAAGACTGTACGCCTCGGCGTAGCGGCCCCGCTGGGCCACCACACGGGCCTTGGTGCAGTAGAACTTGGCATAGGCCGGGTCCAGCCGGATGGCATCCTCCACCGCTCGCTCCACGTCGTCATAGTACTCTCTGCGCACCTGCTCCCGCATCTCTCCCCGGCTCTTTTCGCAGGTGTAGACGAACAGATGGGCGAACAGATGCAGATACCCTGCATTGTCCCGGTGCTGCCGTGCGTCCTCACGGGCCAGCTCCAGCAGCTCCAGCGCATCGAAGAAGGTCTCCGCCTCCAGCTGGAACAAAATCAGCAGATGGTGATAGGAGGGGTGTCCCGCAAAGTGTGGATTCTCCTCGAACAGCGCCTGCAGCTGCTGATAGTCCTTCCGATTGCGGTAGATGATGGTCAGGGCATAGAAGGCCCGGTAGGCCAGATCCTCCTCCCCCTCCGCCACCAGCTGCCGCAGCTGCTGCACCAGCTGGGCGTCCATATGCCGGGTGCAGAAGGCGGACAGATCTGCCTCAAACTCCCGTGAGCACTCCTCCTCATGGGCCGTCAGTGCGCTTATCAGCTCCTGCATGGCGCTCCCCCTCTCGCAGTGATTCTTCTCCCCGGATTCTACCACATTCGTCTCCGATTGACAACCACGCAAAAGCACCGACGGCCCCACAGACCGTCGGTGCTCTCTGTCATTTTACCCCGCCAAACAGATCCCACGGATACACCTGCGGCGGCGGACACGTCACATCCACCGGCTTCCCGGTGACGGGATGCCGGAAGCCCAGATGATACGACCACAGCGCCGCCGTGCAGCCGGGAGCCTTGCTGCCGTAACGGATATCCCCCAGCAGCGGCAGCCCACGGGAGGCGAACTGCACCCGGATCTGATGGGTGCGCCCCGTATAGAGCTGCACCCGCACCAGCGACAGCTCCTCCGTGCGCCCCACCTCCTCATAGGAGAGCCGGGCCTCCCGGACGCCCTTACGCATCCGCTTCACCACATAGCTCTTGTTGTGGGAGGCGTCCCGGAACAGCAGATCTGTCAGCGTGGCGGCCGGCTCCTGCGGGTGCCCCCGCAGCACCGCCAGATACTCCTTGGTGATCTCATGAGCGGCTATGGCCGCCGTCAGCCTGCCCGTGACCTCCCGCCGCCGGGACAATACCATCACTCCTCCCACGATCTTGTCCAGCCGATGCACCGTGGCGATATAGTCGGGCTTTCCCGCCTGCCGGTAGTGCTCCGCCAGCATCCGTGGCAGGGATCGCCCGCTCTCGCTGTCTTCCGACAGCACCCCCACCGGCTTCACGCACACCACCAGATAGGGATCCTCATAGAGGATCCGCAGTTCCTCCGCCATACCATACACCTCCGCCCATAAAAAGCGGGCCTGCCCTTAGGGCAGACCCGCCCGTCTATCGTTTTTCAGCGTCCTCTTCTGCCGCCCCGGTAGGAGCTGCTCCGATACCGTCTGCCGCTGCGGCTGCCGTAGCGCCGGTTGCGGCGGAACACCTTCGCCCAAAGCACCAGCAGGATCACCAGCAGCACCAGTACCACCAGCGCCACCTTCACAATGGTGCGGGAGAGGAACTCCTCCACCGCCGCCTTGGCCACCAAAAACCGGGAGGCGCTGACGTCCGCCTGCGCCAGCAGCGGCACCGTGACGCACACCTGCCCGTTGTAGGAGATGGTCAGGGTCCCCATCTCCTGCCCCCGGGTGATGGGAGCATCCGCCACCTCATTTTTCAGCGTCACCGTCTGCTCCAGCTGATCCTTCGTCACGTCGGAGGGCAGGAACGCCTCGGCGTTCTCCGCCGGATAGAGCATCACGCAGTCCGTCTCCTTGGACAGGGCCACCGGCTGGCGGAATACGTCCTCCGTGGAGACCACCAGCTGCTTGCTGAAGTTGTCATAGCCGTAGTTATAGAGCCGTGCGCTCTCGGAAAAGCTCTCGATATGAGTCCCCTCGCCCTCGGCACCCAGCACCACCGCCACCAGCCGCTTGCCGTCCCGCAGGCAGCTGGACACCAGACAGTATCCCGCCTCCGGCGTGGAGCCGGTCTTGCCGCAGTCCACCCCGTCATAGAGATAATCCAGAATACGCCAGTTGGAGAGCAGCGAGTTGGTGGTGTGCAGCTCCCGTGCCTCGGACTTGTTGGTGGCCGGCACCTCATAGGCCACAGAGCCGGTGATGGTCATGAAGGTCTCATGCTTCATGGCCTCCCGGAAGAACAGATAGATATCGTAGGCGGTGGTATAGTGGTTCACATCGTGCAGGCCGTTGGTGTTGGCAAAGTGGGTGCCGGTGCAGCCCAGCTCCTGCGCCCGCTGGTTCATCAGCTCCACAAAGGCCTCACGGGAGCCGGATACCGTCTCCGCCAGAATGTCCGCCGCCTCGTTGGCGGACACCAGCAGCAGGCAGTACAGCAGCTGTTCCACCGTCAGCACCTCGCCCTCCTCGATGCCGGCGGAGCTGCCCTCCGGGTCCTGATCGTTCACCACCGCCGATGCGGTGATGGGCTGGTCCAGAGACAGCTTCCCGGCGTCCACGGCCTCCAGCGTCAGCAGAGCCGTCATCACCTTGGTGATGCTGGCGGGGTATTCCCTCTCCTGCTCATTCTGCCCAAAGATGATCCGCCCCTCATCGGCGTCCACCAGTACGGCCGCCTTGGCCTTGATCTCCAGCGCAGGCAGGGCATAGGCCTGCGGGGTCAGCATCAGGCTGACCATCAGCACGGTCAGCAAAAAAACAGATAGAATACGGCGAATTTTCATAGTAATTTTTCTCCATCTATGCTATAATGAGCCTATCTACCATCCGTAAGCAGGAGCCGGCCCTCATGCTCTCCGCCGGTATCAGCGGCCGTTAGCGGGGCAGCCCCCCTCCCGGCCGCAGGGTCGCTTTCCTCTTATTATAACAAAAATCGACCGGGAGTCAACTGCGGAAAAATGGGAAAGATCACAAAAACAGAAAAATATCTGCTGCTTCTGACAGCCATCTTCCTTCTGTGTCTGGCGCTGCTGTATTTCACCGACCACCGCAGCGACGGCGGCGGGGACTACACTGTCACGCCCCAGTATACAGCGCAGGAGCCGGAGGCTCCCGATCCTCCCGCCGTCCCCGGCAAGGTGAACATCAACACCGCCGACGCCGCTCAACTGGAAGCGCTGGACGGCATCGGGCCCACACTGGCCCAGCGCATTGTGGCCTATCGGGAGGAGCACGGCCCCTTTGCCGATATCGAGTCCATCATGGATGTCAACGGCATCGGTGAGGGCATTTTTGAAACCATCCGGCAGCAGATCACCGTGGAGGACGATACATGAAAATACTGGTAGTAGACGACGAAAAGCTCTTGGTCAAGGGCATCAAATTCAATCTGGAGAACGAGGGCTACCAGGTCCTCACCGCCTATGACGGCGCAACCGCCGTGGAGCTGGCCCGTCAGGAGACGCTGGACCTCATCATTCTGGACCTGATGATGCCCGGCCTCTCCGGCAGCGAGGCCTGCATGAAGATACGGGAATTTTCCGACGTTCCCATCATCATGCTCACCGCCCGCAGCGAGGACGCCGACAAGATCATGGGCTTTGCCTGCGGGGCCGACGACTATGTCACCAAGCCCTTCAACATTCTGGAGCTGAAGGCCCGCATCCGGGCGCTGCTGCGGCGCTCCTCCGGCCAGAGCCGTCCGGCAGCCCAGCCGGATCCGGAGGTGCTGACGGTGGGTGACCTGACGCTGGACACCCGCCAGCGGGTGGCCATCCGGGACGGCAAGGCCATCGACCTCACCGCCAAGGAGTACGATCTGGTGGAGCTGCTGATGAAAAATCCCCGGCGGGTATATAGCCGAGAAAGCCTGATGGATCTGGTGTGGGGCTACTCCTACGCCGGGGACTATCGCACGGTGGATGTCCACATCCGCCGCCTGCGGGAGAAGCTGGAGCGTGTTCCGGCGGAGCCCGCCTATATCATCACCAAGTGGGGAGTGGGTTACTATTTTGCCGGGGAAGATCAGCCTACAATTTAAGTTCGGCCTGAGCTATATTCTGGTAATTCTGGCGGTGCTGCTGCTGCTGAATACCTACCCCCTTCTGGTGTCCCAGAATCTGGTATTCCGCACTAAGCAGACCGCCATGGTCGGCAGCGTCAAGATCGCCGAGGCGGCCCTGTCAGGTCTGGCCGACCTGACGGAGGACAACGTGGCCCAGGCTATGTCCGCCGTGGAGGAGACCGGCGTCTCCCGTGTGCTGGTCACGGACACCGCCGGGCGCATCCTCTATGACACCCGTGAGGGGGACAACGCCCGTGGGCTCTACGCCTTTTATACGGAGATCGCACAGGCCCTGCGGGGCAACGACACCTTTTACTGCCGCTACGACGGCGAGGCATTCCTGAGCCGGGGCGCCTCCCCGGTGGTGTACCACAACCAGATCGTGGGAGCAGTCTACGCCTACGAGTACGACACCGTACAGGCGGAGTTGCTGCGGAGCTTCCAGACCAATATCATGCGCATCTCTCTTCTGGTGGCCCTGTTCGTGCTGTTCCTCAGCGCTCTGCTCTCCCGGATGTTCACCCGCCGCATCAGCGACCTGCTGCAGGCCATCCGTCAGGTGCGGGAGGGGGCTTACAGTCACCGGACCAAGGTGACGGGCTCCGACGAGATCGCCCAGCTGGCAGCGGAGTTCAACAGCCTCACCGACCGTCTCCAGCGCACGGAGAGCGCCCGCCGCCAGTTTGTCTCCGATGCCAGCCACGAGCTGAAAACGCCGCTGGCGGGTATCCGCCTGCTGACGGACTCCATTCTTCAGACCGACGACATGAACGCCGAGACCACACGGGAATTTGTGGCGGACATCGGCGAGGAGGCTCAGCGTCTGACCCGTATCACCGAGGATCTGCTGCGCCTGACCAGGCTGGACAGCGGTGCCGCCGCCGAGCCTGCGCAGCAGATCCTCG
>OLNY01002042.1_pt1 | contig 14686 bp, 13 predicted proteins | sample 1671981 | NCBI WGS metagenome assembly OLNY01 (sample SAMEA3136632, study PRJEB25190) | human gut metagenome | biome: human gut; feature: human-associated habitat; material: faeces | place: Austria | collected 2013 | reverse complement strand
ATAAATATAATTTTAGCAATATTTTTTTGATTTTTTTACAATATATTGTTATAATTAATTTAATTGATAAGAAAATAATAGCTATATGTTATTATTTGACTTTACAATTTTTTAAAAAATTTTATTTAGGAGGAAAATATTATGCCAACACCACATAATGAAGCTAAAATAGGAGAAATTGCCCAAACTGTTATAATGCCAGGAGATCCTTTAAGAGCAAAATATATCGTAGAAAATTTTTTTGATAATTACAAACTTGTAAATCAAGTTAGAGGTATGTATGCATATACAGGAACTTATAAAGGAAAAGAATTAACTATAATGGCACATGGTATGGGAATGCCTAGTGTAGGTATTTATACTTATGAATTATTTAAATTTTATAATGTAGAAAATATTATTAGAATTGGTTCTTGCGGAGCTTATAAACCAGAATTAAAATTATTTGATATTATTTTAAGTGAAAATGTTTTTTCAGAAAGTAATTATGCATTAACACTAAATAATGATAATTGTCACTTAATTGCTTCTGATAAAAATTTAAATTCTTTAATTAACAAAACTGCTATTAAGCATGATATAAACTTGCATGTAGGTAATACTGTTTGTACTGATTGTTTTGATGTTTATATGACTGATGTAAACAAATTTTTAGCTCGAATTCCAGAAGGTTTTAATCCTATTGGTGCTGAGATGGAAGCTTTTGCTTTGTTTTATAATGCTAAGTTATTAAATAAAAAAGCTGCTTGCTTAATGAGTGTAGTTGATTCTAGATTTATAAAAAATATCGCTACTCCTGAAGAACGTCAAACAGGGTTAAATACTATGATTAGACTTGCTTTAGATTCTGCAATTGAAATTTTGTAATAGACAAATCTTTAATCCAGTTTATATGTTATATATACAATATTTATATTATGGAAAATAGTTAAGCTGATATTGCCATTTTATAGCAAAATTTTTATATAATTCAAAAAAGAGGACTTTAGGTTGATACTAAAATCCTCTTTATAATTATTTCTTTATATCCAATATCTTATATTTCATAATTCCTGCTGGTGCATTAACATCAACTGTATGACCTTTTTTAGCTCCTAAAAGTGCTGCTCCTAAAGGTGATTCATTTGATATTTTATTTTCTGCTAAATTTACTTCTGTTGATCCAACTATTGTATATTCTATTTCTTCGTTAAATTCTATATCTAATACTTTTACTGTATTTCCAACTTGAACAACTTCTGTGTCAATTTCTTTTTCATCAATTATTTTTGCATGTCTTATTTTATTTTCTAATTCTGCAATTCTTACTTCGTTTTCAGCTTGCGCTGTTTTAGCTTCATCATATTCAGAGTTTTCTGATAAATCTCCAAATCCTAATGCTACTTTTATTCTTTCTGCTATTTCTGCTCTCTTTTCAGTTTTTAAATAATTTAATTCTTTATCTAAACTATCATATCCTTCTTGTGTTAAGATTACTTCTTTTTCTTCCATGAAAATCTCCTCTTTTCTTTTTTTAAACAATAATGTAATGTCTTAATATATTATTATTTATTCTTCCAAAATAAACTTATAATATATTAAGACATTTTTTTATTTTTGTCAAGCAAAATGTTGTAACACTTAAAAATATTTTGCTATTTGTCTTTGTATAGTTGTGTTAAATTTAACCATTCATATCTTTACTTATTCATTTGTTCCTTTAAAAAACTCCAGAATCCATCATACTCCATATCTTTTTCCCATGATGCCACACCTGCTAAATTATATTTACTAATCAAAGATATTTTTTCTGTTAATGATTTTTCATCTTCTATCCACATTTTCTTTGTATAAGAACCATCTTTATATTGAATATAATATTGTTTTAGATTTTCATCCCATTGTTTTTCTACTCCATCTGGAATTACTTTATTTATATTTTTTATTGGTACTGCTGACTGTTTTACTACAGTCTCTAAATCATCTAATGTCCAAATTCTTGCATACAATGGAATTGCAAGAATTATTTTGTCACTTTCAATAGCTTCTGTTTCTAAAAATTTCTTTAAACTTAATTCAACCCAATTATATCCTGCTGTTGTTCCAGCTTTATTGCTTGATGCTCCATACTGATCATATGCCATAAATACAATATAGTTTGCAACGTCTCCTATTACATGTCTATCAAAACATAGTGACCAAGTCTCCGAACCGTCTGGTGCTGTTACATCAACAGATAAAATTAATCCTATTTCTTTTAATCTTGGTTCTAATTCTATAATAAATCTTGAATACATATCTTTATCTTCTTGTTTCATGTTTTCGAAGTCTAAATTTATTCCATCTATTTTATATTGAATGCATGCCATCAATATTTCATTAATTAACTTTTGTCTTTTATTGTAATCATTCATTATTTTAGAAGTTACACTCATCATTCCTGTTCCATCATTTTGTAGCATTGGCCATACTTTATATCCATTGCTATGAGCCCATTCTACATATTCTTTTCCAGAAGTTCCAATGTTATTTTCTAGCTCTCCGTTTGAATTTATATGGAAGAAGGCTGGTGATACCACATTTATACCGTCTATTGTTTGTCCACTTCTGTCAGGTGCATTTGCTACATTTGAGTAATAGTCCCAAACTAGATTAACTTTACCTTCAATTTGACTTGTTTCTTTAATTTCTTCTCTTACTGTAACAATATTAGCTAACTTATTTAATTTGACATATCCTAATTTTCCATTTTCTGTTCTTATTCTAGTGTATCCATTTTCTTCTGAAACAACAACTACATAGCTTCCTTTTTTTACTCTTTCTACTGTTTTTGCTATAAATTTTTTAGATGATTTTACTGAAACATTTTTTGTTACAATTGCTTTTTTCTGTTCTTTTGTTACAGAATCTAAAACTAAAACTTTTGAATCTTCTATATATTTTATATCAATGCCATATACATTTTCTAAGTCTGTTATCGGAATATATATTATGTTATCTTTTTGTATTATTTTTCCTGATGTTTCTTTTTTAGTTCCGTTAATTGTTATTTCTTCTGAATCTAAGCTTATTGCTGCAACTTTTGTATCATATGTTGTTATTATTTGATTGTTTTCTTTATCTTCGTAAATGTATTTATCAAAGAAATTTCCAATATCTTGTTTTGATAAATATATATTTCCGTCTTCTATTATTATTTCTTTTTTTAAATTTGATGTAACATTTTTGTTGTTTATTACTAAATTAATGTTTTTGTTTTTATCAAAAACCACTAAATCATTTACTTTATATGCAATTATTCCAATTATAAATATAATTACAATAGCAATAATTATTTTTATAATATTCTTATTTGATTTTCTTTTTTTACGTTTTCCTCTTCTATTTTCTTTGTTTTCCATTTTATCTATTTCTTCCATTTATTTCATTCCTTCCATTAACTAGCTTTATTATCATTATGTTTTAAAAATTTTATCATTTTTTATTTTATTAAAATAATTTTTCTATTTTCAAAATAATTATACTATTAGTATTTTTTCATGTCAAATAAAAATAGATAGAAATTTATGTTCTATTTTTAAGAACATATAATCATTCCACTTAAATAGAATATTAAATGTTGTAGAGGAAAAATAGCATAAAACAATATTTTTATCAGTCTGTTATTTTTTCCCTTTTCTCCATTATATAATAATAAAGGTATTGCAGTATAAGCAATTGCATATTTATAACCTGGATGATATGCAGAGAAGTCTAATGAACTTAAAAATGAAAATTCTATTAGTAAAACATAAATAATTTTTAAAAAAGCCTTTTTCCATTTATTTTCAAATTTTCTTTTTAAAAATAACATATGATTTTCTTTATCCATAAATATTTTTTCAATTACATAAATTTCAATAAACATAAATGGAATTCTCATATCAAATTCTATATCAATGTTTATATATACTACTGCAATTAAAAATATAACTACTATTCTAAAAATAAAATTTATTAAAGTATTAGCTTTCTTTAATGGTTTCTTATATTCTAGCATTGCAATTAAAATTAATGATAATGTATATGAAAATAAAACTCCCAAATATTCATTTTCTCTGCAAATATATGAAGGAAATTGCACTTCATTTATTATTCCTAAAACTATTAAAATTATTTGTGTTATGGTGGCTAAACAAAAAACTCTAAATATATATTTTTTTAAATTGCTTGTATAGAAGAACCCTTGCACTATAAGATATAAAAATATTGGCATTGCTAGTCTGCCAATACTTCTTATTATATAATAAGGTCTAGGTGCTATCTTACTAACAAAATAGCATCCTATATGATCTATTAACATTACTGTTATTGCAAATATTTTTAATATATTAGCATTTATTTTTAATTTACTCATTATTTTTACTAAAAGCCTTTGGTACTCTTTCATCTTCATTTTGTTTTTGTTGTGCCATCATTTTTCTTTTTTTAATTCCTCTTTTATCTACAATTACAATTACTGAAATTAAAACTATAGCAAATATACACATTCCTATTATCATAATATAAGCTTTATGAGATTCTAAAAAACTTACTGTTTCTTTTTGATTATTTTGTGTTGGTGCAATATACCCAGCTAATAATGTTTCATCTACTTTTTCATTTACTAATATATATTTAGAATTATGTTCTATTGCAAACTCATAGTATTCATCTTCTGATAATTTAACATCTTCAGACATTAGTATAAAGTTTTTATTTTGTTCATCATAGTAATAAGCATATACTTTGTTTCCATCTATATTCTTCTTTAATGTATCTGTAGATTTTATTCTAACTTTTGCAACTCCTGGCAATTCTCCATTAGGTTCAAAACTTACAACTATTCCATTTGATTTAACTATTTTTGAAATATCTATATCAGTTTGTATAGAATTTACAGATATAGAAGCATCTATATCTTTTGGATTTTTTATATTTCTTCCATTAAATACAAATTCATTATCTTTATATGTAATTACTAATTGTTTATAAGTATTTTGTATTGCTTTGAATATATCAGAACTTATTTTTGGACTATCATCTGCATTTATGATTATTGTTTTTATATTTTCACTTTCTGTTATTTCAGCTATTAGTTTTGAAGTTAATTCGTCATTTCTATATGTGACTGTTTCTTTTAAAGTAGTTTTTTCTTCTTCTTCTTTTTCTTCTACAACTTGTTGAATTTGTTGTAAATGTTGTTGCTGTTTAATTGCCTCACTATTTTGAACATTAGAACTTGTTGCATCACTGCTTGTTGCGTTGCAACTTGTTGCATCACTGCTTGTTGCGTCGCAACTTGTTGCATCACTGCTCGTTGCATCACTGCTTGTTGCATCGCTACTTGTCGCATCTGCTTCTGTTGCACTTGAAGCAAAGCTATATAAATAACCTTCTATAGTATTTACCTTTCCATTTCCAAAAATTATCATTGCTACACGAGCAATTAATAAAACTATTATTAAGAACACTATCATCTTAATACTTGTTGAAAAACTATTTTTCTTTTTCTGACTCATTTGTAATTCCCCCATCTTTTAAAACTTTTGTATCTTTATTAAGTGCCAACTGGTGTATTGCCATTAAAGTCCAAAACACTGGCACAACTATAACTACCCATAGATTGAAAAAATCTTGTATCCAATAACACAATATTGCTATAAGCAACACGAATGAATAATTATTTTTTCTTCTTAGTCCATCTTTTAATTGTAAAAAAATATATAATAAATATATGCTGATATTATATGTAAAAATTTAAAAATCCACGGATACTAATATAATTTTGTATCTGTGGATTTTATTTGTTTATTAAACTAATTCACTAGCAACTTCCAATATACTTTCTTTACTAACTTCTCTAAGATGACCCTTCTCTAACTTCATAATTCTATTACAAATATTAAGAGCAGAAGGTCTATGAGTTATTATTATACAAGTTGGCTTAGTAGGTAAGCTTCTAACTGCTTTAAGTACAGCAACTTCAGTTTCAGGATCTAAAGCAGATGTTGCTTCATCAAGAATTAATATTGGTCTCTCTCTTAAGAAAGATCTAGCAATGGCAATTCTTTGAGCTTGTCCCTCTGAAATACCAAGACCTTTTTCACCAATCATAGTATCAAGACCATCTTCAAGGTCATTAATAAAATCAAATGCACAAGCACTTTTTAAAGCTGTAAAAATTTCATCATCACTAGCATTAGGTTTTCCATATTTAAGGTTATCTCTAATAGTTCCAGAGAATAAAGTATTACCTTGAGGAACATAAGAGATAAGTTCTCTATAGTTTCTATTGATATTTTTTACTAGATTATCTTCACTAAGAAGTACATTACCTTGTGTTGGATTAATCAATGATAAAATAAGTCTAATCATAGTTGTTTTACCTTCACCAGAAGGACCAACAAAGGCTAATGTTTCACCAGACTCTATAGTTAAGTTTATATTCTTTAAAATATTATTATCAGTTTTATAAGCAAAACATACATTATCAAAAACTATATTAGGCTTATTGAATTCAGAAGATACTTTACTACTAATAGTATCTAAAGCAACCTCTAGGTTTGTAATATTATCAAGTTCCTTTTCATCAGCCATTTTTTCAACTGGAATAGCTTCTATTTCCATAAGTCTTTCAGCAGCAGCTATAGTTGATATAAGTCCAGGAATCATACTTGCTAATGAAGAAAATGGAGCTTGTACCTTATTATATAATTGAAGCATTCCTGTAAAGGTACCATAAGTGGATAACCCCTTAGCTATATTTAAAACTCCCCAAGTAAATATTGTGAAATATGCAAGAGAAGAGCAGAAGCTCATCGACATTGAAGTCATTACAGAAAGCTTAGTATTTCTCATAGCAATTCTATATTTATTATCTTGAATTTCAACAAGTCTATGCATATTTATTTTTTCCATACAGAAGGTTTTAACTATCATTATATTTTGAATAGATTCTTGCATGAAAGATCTATATTTAACATCTTCTTCTTGGGCTTCCTTATATAAAGTTTTAAGCTTACTACTAAAATATCTTCCAACTATAATTAGGAAAGGACCAATAAATACTGCAACAAATGCAATTGAAGGTGCCCAGTTTATAAGTGTATAAAAAGAACCAATAAGAGTAACTGATAATGAAACAAGACTTGGGATTGTACCAAGAATAGCAGAACTTATATTGCTAACATCTGATGTTACTCTTGTTAATAGGCTTACAGAGTGGAATTTACTTTGCTCTAGCCAGTCACTACATTGTATATGTTGATAGATTTTTCTTTGAATATTTTGAGTCAATTTTGTTGATGAATGTGTACTCATAAAGGATGTTACTGGAGTTGATAACATGCTAATCAAAGTAATTGCAAGCATTGTTATTAACCAGCGGATAGTTGAATCGGAGTCACCGCTAATTGCAGAATCTATTAAAGATTTTGAAACTGTAACATTATAAATACCTATAAGTGCAAATATAACATTTACAACTATTGAAAATATTAAGAATGGAATTGCAGGTTTTGCATATGATGCCATCCATTTTATCTTTATCCATAAGTCTTTTGATGGTTTAAGTTTTTTTAAGCTTTCCATAGTAACCCCTTTCTAATTCCTGTTTTGGCAGATGTTTCTATTTTAACATTGTAGTAAAAATTTTACAAGAATACCCTGATGTGCTGTTTAAGTGCATATTTTTATAATAGGTATTTTGTAGCAAAAGTAAGGCTAATATGGTAATATATTGTTTGAGTAACAAAATAAAGATTCTGAGGTGACAAAGTGATTTTTACTAAAAAAATAAATTTAAAGCTTGCCATTATAGGAATTACATTTATGGGTCTTTTAATAATAACAAATAGTGTACTTATGGAATTTGGATTACAAAAGAGTGTAGAATTTACTTATAGTACTCATTATGAAGAAACTGAAAAAATACTAAATAATAAATTTGAACTATTAAAAGACTTAGCCGATACTTTAGCAGAAGATAAAAAGATTATAAACATATTAGATGACAATAGAAGTATAGAAGAACTAGATGAAACAAGGATAAAAGATAGTTTTAAAGAAATGACAGAATTTGAAAAGTATTTTAAAGAGTTTATATTTATAAATTCAGCTAGTATTGCTAGTATTCAAGGAAAATATTTAATTTATGAAGGCGAAATTATTCCGAATTACGATTTGCTTTCCAATGAGTCATTAAAGGGATTTGAGTTCGAAAAAGAGAAGGATATATTAATTAGTAATATTAATAAACATATTGATACAGGAAGATATGCTGTTTTAATACTTAAGCCTATTTATTCAGAGAAAAATAATGAGCTTTTAGGAGCAGCTATTTTAGAAGTTTTTATTGAAGATTTAATTAAAGAAATAAATTTAGGATTTTATATGGGGCAGTTAGATACATATATAAAGATCAAAGAGAATGAATATCTTTGTAAAGATGGAATTGTTAATAGTATTAGAAATGACAGTGATGATTATATAATAAAATTAGAAAGTGAATTTGGTGATAAACTGCCAATATTTTTAAGGTATGATAAAAAATCAATAATTTATAATAAGGAAACGAGAACTATTAATAGATTTAGTATTGTAATTTTTTCAGTTTTAGGGATTATATATGTAATAATTTTGATTTTATTAATAAAAGCAACATTTAATCCTATATTAGAATCACTGAATAAATTAAAAATATTATTTAGAAACTTAGAAAGTAAAGAGTTATACTTTGATAAAATGGATGAGTTTGAACAGCTAGAACTTGTTTCAAATTCATTAGGAAATTCTTTTGATAAAAAGTTAAGGTCACTTATTTATTATGATGAATTAACAAAGTTACCTAATAGAAAATTACTATCTAAGCTATGCAATGATTTAATACAATGCAATAATGAGTTTGCATTAATATTTATTGATTTAAATAAATTTAAATATATTAATGATGTTTTTGGTCATAGTGCTGGTGATGAAGTATTAGTTAATTTTAGTAAAAGAATTCAAGAATGTTTAAATTACAAAGGACTAATAACAAGGTATTCTGGAGATGAATTTATAGTTATATATAGTGATTATAAAGATAATAATGAGTTAGAAGTATTTTATAAAGAAGTAATATTAGAAGCATTTAAGGAACCAATAGTATTTAATAACGGAAAGAAGTTATTTATTGATTTTGCTGCAGGAGTTTCTGTATATCCTAAGGATGCAAATAATTTTAATGATCTGATAAATAAAAGTGATTTTATGATGTATTCAAATAAGAAAAGTAATAGTAAAGAGCTACTATTCTTCAATGATGTTATTTATAACGATATACTTCAAAGTGAAAAGATTAAAGAAGCATTAAAAATGGCAATTGATAATAATGAGTTTACTTTATTTTATCAGCCTATAGTAGATAAAAATAAATCTATAAAGAAGCTAGAAGCATTGATTAGATGGAATAACAAAGAATTAGGGTTTGTAGCACCAAGTGATTTTATTGAATACACAGAGGAAACTGGAGAGATAGTTAAAATTGGATATTGGATTATCGAAGAAGTTTGTAGAAGCTTTAATGATTTATTTAATAGCCGAGATAAGTTTCAAATTAGTATAAATGTTTCTCCAATTCAACTTATGGAAGTTGAATTTGTAGATAAAGTTGAAAAAATACTTAATACATATAATGTAAGTTGGGAAAGTTTATGTTTTGAAATAACTGAATCAGTAGTTTTAGATGAGAATATAATTATTCATGATAACTTGCTTTTATTAAATAAAAAGGGTATTAAAATTGCCTTAGATGATTTTGGTACAGGTTATGCATCTTTTAGCTATTTAAAGAAATTTAAACTTGATATTCTTAAGATTGATAGAATATTTATACATAATGGATCATATGTTGATTTCAAGATTGTTAATAATATAAAGAATATTGCCCATTTACTTGAAATGGAAACAGTTATTGAGGGAGTTGAGACTCAAGGTCAGTTTAATGTATTAAGCGATGTTGGATGTGATTACTTCCAAGGATATTATTTCTCATGTCCATTATCATTATCAGAAATAAGAAAAATTCTTTCTAACATGCCTTATGGGTATATCGAATAATAAAAATGCTATGATAAAATTTGATATTTATCATAGCATTTTTGATTTTTGAGATACTAATTATTTTGAGGTATTAATTAAAACAAATTATTTTGTTTATTTTCCTTTTGTATAGTTTCTCTATTTTTATTATTTAAACTACCAAGAGGACTATTATAACTGTTAAGAGGATTTGGAAGCTCGGTATTACTAGAAGGTATAACGCCTCTAGTTCTATTTTGTTTATCATTAGATTTAGCCATAATACTAATTCTCCTTTAAAACATATCTATTTACTTGTTGAATTGAACTAATAAATTTTGTTGTATTAATCTATGTTACTATCAGTATCATCATCGTCTATGTAACTAAATTCTTGACATGCTATATTATTTACTACTATTGAATCTTCAACAGTATTTGCTAAGGGTGTATCAACTCCTTCTGGAGATTTGCTTACTAAAGATTCTTCACTTGGTTCATAATAGCTTCTTACGTGTGGTAAATAAACATTAGATTTATCTTTCAAGATGCTCCCTCCTTGCAATAAAAATATTGATATAAATTTAATTTGGATAAGCTTAAGTATTATTTTTACTATAGAAATAAATAGAGTTAGATTTATTTTCTAAAAGGTTTTATTCCTAAGCATATATATATTGTTTGAAGGTTGTACAAAAAATATACATTAAGATATAGAAGTGTTTAAAGAAAACTTGAATTTGTACATACAAATATGAAAAAAAGCAAATAAATAGGAAATTAAACACATTGTTTTTATATAAACAATAATATAAAATTAAAATGAAAATATATGTAAAATTTAAAAATTAGATAAGTATGTAACTAATAGTATAATAAGTATTTTATTAATATTAAGTATAAAAGAAGATGAGAAGGAGAAGAGAGTATGTATCCAATTAAATTTGAAAATCTTTATTATGATAAAATTTGGGGTGGAAGAGATTTAGAAGCCTTTAGAAATAACTTACCAGAAGGAGAAATTGGTGAGTCGTGGGATGTTGCATGTCATCCAAATGGAACAGGAATAGTTGCAAATGGAGAATTAAAGGGTAAAGGTTTTGATGAAGTTATTGCTGAATTTGGACATGCATTAGTTGGTTCAAAGGTAAGTACAGAAAAGTTCCCATTACTAGTTAAGTTAATAAATTCAAGAGAAAAATTATCAGTTCAAGTTCATCCAGGAGATGAGTATGCTCAAAGAGTTGAAAATCAATTTGGTAAGACTGAAGCTTGGTATGTTGTAGATGCAAAACCAGGTGCAAAGCTAATTGTTGGAACAAAAAATTGCGATAAAGAAGTATTTGCAAAAGCAATAGAAGAAGGAAAGTGTGAAGAGTTTTTAAATGTTGTAGATGTTAAAAAGGGAGATTGCTTCTTAATTAATAGTGGATTAGTTCATGCTATTTGTGAAGGGTTAATAATAGCTGAAATTCAACAAAATTCAGATGTTACTTATAGAGTTTATGATTATGGAAGACCAAGAGAAATTCATGTTGAAAAGTCTTTAGATGTAATTAACTTTGATTTAGAGGCAGCAAACCTTTCTAATAAAGAGGTTGTTAAGTTTGATGGATTCTCTAAAGTTGATTTCTGCGAAAATGAGTATTTTGGTATGCAAAAGCTTAATGTACAAACAGAATGGTCTGATTGTAGTAATGAAGAAAAGTTCTTCATTTTAACTTGCGTTGAAGGTAATGGAATTATTGCCTCAGGGGAAAAATACACAGAAGAAATTAAAATGGGAGATAGCTACTTAATTCCTGCTACTCTTGGAAAGTATCAACTTAGAGGAAATGTATCTGTAATTAAGAGTTACCCAATGTAGGGATTTTATCAGTAATCTATTTATCAGTTCTTATTTATCAGCCCTCGTGAAATCACGAGGGTATTTAATTTGCCTCAGGGGAAAAATACACAAAAAAATATAGCGTATTTTATTGTTGTTTGAATTCCTTTTTTAGTGAAAGTTTCATATCTGAAAAGTTATTATAGCCAAGTTTTTTTGAAAGTCTTACTATACTGTTAGGAGCTAGAAGTAATTCTTCAGAAGTTTTTTGGATAGATTGATTAATTATTTTTTCAACATTTAACTTTATATATTCAATAATTTTATGATCAGTATTAGTTAATTTAAGAAGGCTTAAGTTAACTCTATGATGAAAAGGGAGTTTGTTATGAATATTATGCTTAGCTATATCTATATGATTTAAAGGATTTACACTATCCACAAATTTTTTATATTTAGCTCTTATGCTAAAAAAATTCATAGTATTACTTGATGTTTTAGAGGTTGTATCCTTAAGAATAATTTCATCAGGGGTATTTTTTTCAATAGTCATATAAACATTTATAATCTCTAGTATTTCATTATAGTGTAAATAGGGGTGATTAGTTGGGATTGGTTTATTGTAAATAATATGATTATAGCTAGACCACTTATAATCAGTAGCGTTTTTAACTATATTAGCTTTTACAGGATTTAAATGTATATATCTGCTTACTTCAATTAATTCAAATTCTGAAGTTATAATATTACTAAAATAACGTTCTTGAAAAAGATGTCCTACATAATTATATTTACTATTAAAATATTTAACATATAGGCTATTTAATCTTCTCATAAAAAAACTTGGATTTTTAGAATCAGTTTTTAATAATAAATGGACATGATTACTCATGAGGCAATAACATAGAAGTTTATAATTAAAGTTCTTATAGAATTCTAAAGTGTTTCTTACAAATGATAGATAAATGTTATAGTCTTCATCATCTAGAAATATAATTTCTTTACGATTTCCTCTGTTTGTAATATGGTAACTTGCACCTGGAAACCAAGGTCTTGTTGGAGTTGCCAATGATAAATACACTTCCTTTCATATTGGTATATATATATTATTTACATAAATTGCAAGATTAAAACACCTCAGGGGAAAAATATGTGTATTTTTCCCCTGAGGCAGTTTGGAGGTAGTTTACAAAATAGCAAAAATTGTCGTTGAAAAATAATATAATTACTGTTATAATATATTCCTCATTAATACGAATAAAAAAATGAAATTTTATATAAATATTTGGAGGAGTTGCCAATGCCAGTAAGAATTGCTATACTAGGTGGACCAAGATGTGGTAAAACAACATTAATTCAACAATTATACGTAGATTTAAAAATTAGAGATATAAATGTAGGAGTTGCTACAGAATATAGTACTGATTATTTAAGAGATAAAGGTATGATCGAATCCATTTCAGAACAGTATGGAATATACTTAGGTCAATTACATTTAGAAAAAAGCTTAGATGCTCATGATTATGCTATAACTGATTATGCTACTTTTGTACCTTACATATATGGAAGATTAATGCTTGGAGACAAGAAGAGAACTAAGAAAGAAATCGAAATATTAAATGATTTATACAGCTTAGCAATAAGAGATCTACCACAATATGATCATATTTTCTTCGTACCAAGAGAATTTGGTTACAAGAAAGATGGAGTTAGATGGCAAGACGAAGAAGTTGCTCAAATGGTGGACAAGGCTATCTTAGGATTCTTAGATGCTGAAAATGTTAAATATTCAGTAATCACAGGATCAACTAAAGAAAGATCTGAGCAAATAATGAAATTAGTTGGAATAAATAAAGCGGTTGTACAACCTGTTAAAGTTAAAGAAGATAAGGTTGTTACAGGAAAGTAATTATAAGTTGATAAATAGGTAAAAGATTAGGAAGTATATATTCCTAATCTTTTACCTTAAAGCAGTATTATATGTTTTTTTAATTACTATTTTAATTAGAAGTTTCAGAGTCAAGTGAATTATGGTTTAAAGAATTTTCTAAATTACTATTTAAAGAATCACTTATATTATCGTTTATACTATTATGCAAATAAAAAATATCAGCAAGAGTCCTAGGTTTACTATAAAAATATCCTTGTACATATAAATTTTCATTATTTATGCTTTTAATAAGATTATGTTGTTCAGCTTCTTCAATTCCTTCAAGAACAACTGATTTACCAAGGGAGCTTGCTAGAGTATTAATAAATAATATAATATTTTTATGAAGTATATCCTTACAAATAGTATCAATAAAATATTTATCGATTTTTATAATGTCAAAATCAAGCTTTCTAATAATATCTAAATTAGAATATTCAACACCAAAATCATCAATAGCTATTTTAAATCCAGCATTTTTAAGTATTTTTATATATTTTGTAATTTTAGATAAATCATTAATTTTAACTTTTTCGATTATTTCTAAGCAAATCTTATTATTACCTATATTAGAGTTAGCAAGTATTTTAATAGCTTTATATACAAATTCCTTACTTTCAATTTCAGATAAAGAAACATTAATAGAAATATAAAAATCTTTATTAGAAAAATAGGTAGATCTTTTTAATATTTTATAATCCTTGATAGCCTGTTGAAGTATCCATAATGATACTTGAAATAACATGTCACTATTTTCTATTTCAGAAATAAATTTTGACGGTGGGATAATATTATTATCTCTATCCCTTAATCTTAATAGACCTTCAAAAGCTACAACACTATTATTTCTAGGGTTATAAATTGGTTGA
>OLNY01002037.1_pt1 | contig 14717 bp, 11 predicted proteins | sample 1671981 | NCBI WGS metagenome assembly OLNY01 (sample SAMEA3136632, study PRJEB25190) | human gut metagenome | biome: human gut; feature: human-associated habitat; material: faeces | place: Austria | collected 2013 | reverse complement strand
AATCTATTAAAAAATATATCACTATTCTTTTTCCAATATCTAAACACCCAATGATTAGAATGTGATGAAAAAAACTCTAGCCAATCATAAATTGTCATTTCATTCTCAAAAACTCTTTCCATAATACATTCCTCCTACAATTAAGTTACATAATATACATTGATTATATTCAAAGTAATAATCAATTATTACTATTGATATAATAATTTAATTAGAATTATTTTTATTTATCTCTACACTTATTGACATTAATAAATTAGATAATTATAATTATTGTTAAGTAAAATTCTAATTATTTTAATTCGATGACGAGACGAGTAAATTAAACCTTCATTTTCAGAGAGAAAATACAGTAGCTGAAAGTATTTTTAAATGAAATTAATTGAAAACTACCTCTGAGAGACTCTAATCCAGTCCGTTGCATCACGTTACGATGTTTACTTAAGTGGTCTATTTTAGACAATTAAGGGTGGAACCGCGGGAATATAATGCTCTCGTCCCTTTTCTATACTATTTTGTATAAGGAAAGCGACGAAGGGCTTTTTTTATACAGTAAATTATTATACTTTTAATTTTAAGACTAATTGTTTGAGTTAAAAATAGCTACACAACACTTTAACTCTTATTGATTAATTCTTAATTATAAACGAAGGGAGATATAAATTATGATAAAAATCACTTTAAAAGATGGCTCAATTAAAGAAGTTGAAAATGGCTCATCAGTTTTAGATGTTGCAAAAGCAATAAGCGAAGGGTTAGCAAGAGTTGCTCAATGTGGAATAGTTAATGGAGATGTTGTTGATTTAAGAACAGCATTAAATGAAGATTGTGAATTAGAAATTTGTACTTTTGATTCTCAAGAAGGAAAAAATGCTGTAAGACACAGTGTATCTCACGTTCTTGCTGCTGCAGTTAAAAGATTATATCCAGAAGCTAAAATTGCTATAGGACCATCTATTGAAAATGGATTCTACTATGATTTTGACGTAGAAAAAGCATTTGCTTCTGAAGACTTAGATAAAATTGAAGCTGAAATGAAAAAAATAATAAAGGAAAATCCTCAAATCGAAAGATTTGAACTTCCAAGAAACGAAGCTTTAGAGCTTATGAAAGATGAACCATACAAAATAGAATTAATAAATGATTTACCTGAAGATGAAACTATTTCTTTCTACAAAATAGGTGATTTCACAGATCTTTGCTGTGGTCCTCACGTATTATCGTTAAAGAACATCAAAGCAATTAAGCTTATAAGAACTGCTGGTGCTTACTGGAAAGGTGACGAAAAAAATAAGATGCTTTCTAGAATATACGGAACTGCATTCTTAAAGAAAGCTGATTTAGATGCTTATTTAGAAGCTTTAGAAGAAGCTAAAAAAAGAGACCATAACAAATTAGGTAGAGAACTTGGAATATTTACTACTGATGAAAAAGTAGGTCAAGGTCTTCCACTATTCATGCCTAAAGGAGCTAAATTATTCCAAACTCTTCAAAGATGGATTGAAGATGAAGAAGAAAGAAGAGGTTATGTTTTAACTAAGACTCCATTTATGTCTAAAAATGACCTATTTGTTGCTTCTGGTCACTGGAGCCACTATAAAGATGGTATGTTTGTATTAGGTGATGAAGAAAAGGATACTGAAGTTATGGCATTAAGACCAATGACTTGCCCATTCCAATTCACAGTTTACAACGCAGAGCAACATAGTTATAGAGATCTTCCTATAAGATATGCTGAAACTTCTACTCTATTTAGAAAAGAATCATCAGGAGAAATGCATGGTTTAACTAGAGTTAGACAATTTACTTTATCAGAAGGTCATATTATCTGTACTCCTGAACAATTAGAAGAAGAATTTAAGAGTGTTGTTGATTTAATAAATTACGTTATGGAAACTTTAGGAATATCTGAAGATATTTCTTACAGATTCTCTAAATGGGATCCAACAAATACTGAAAAATATATCAATAATCCAGAAGCTTGGGAAGCTACTCAAAATCAAATGAGAACTATATTAGATCATTTAAATATAGATTATGTTGAAGCTGAAGGTGAAGCAGCATTCTATGGACCAAAATTAGATATCCAATCTAAGAACGTTCACGGAAAAGAAGATACAATAATCACTGTTCAAATTGACTTTGCTTTAGGTGAAAGACTTGGTATGACTTATATCGATAAAGATGGAGAAAAGAAAATACCATTCGTTATTCATAGATCATCAATTGGATGTTATGAAAGAACTATAGCTACTTTAATTGAAAAATATGCTGGTGCATTCCCAACTTGGATGTCTCCAGTTCAAGCTAAAGTTCTTCCACTTTCTGATAAGTATGCTGACTATGCTGATGAAGTAGTTAGAACTTTAAGAAAAAATGGTGTAAGAGTTGAAGTTGACCACAGAACTGAAAAAATTGGTTACAAAATTAGAGAAGCTAGACTTGAAAGAGTTCCTTATATCCTAGTTGTTGGAGAAAAGGAAGCAGCAAACAACGAAGTTTCTGTAAGAAGTAGAAAAAATGATGATGAAGGTGCAATGGCTTTAGATGCTTTTGTTTCTAGAATCACTACTGAAATAGCTAACAAAGAAAGATAATTCTATATAAACATGGCAAACAAATTAGTTTGTCATGTTTTTTTATTTTTAGGCAACATAAAAAAGGTAAAATATAGGTATATTAATATATAGTCTTATCTAATATACTTTGAAAGGAATTGAGATTATTGAGTATTAATGAAAATAATTATATAGAATTAACTAAAGAAGAAATCGAAGGTTGTAGACATAAATCAGAGAAAAAATGGTATGGAATATTATTATTTATTAATTTTTCTATAATAATTGCAGTTATAATTTTTTGTATAATTAATATACCACGTTATAACACGTTACCTAATACCTTAAAAGAATCATTTTCAGACCCTTCTTCATATGCAAATGTAATAATATCTCCTAGCTCTGCTTTAAATAGCTTTCCAACCGAACTACAACTTTTATTAACAGGAATTGTTGCAATAATTGCTTTTCCTTTTGGAGTAAATCTTTATTATGCTAAATATAGATCAAGAGCAATAAAAATTACCGAAAACAATTTTCCAGAAGTTTATAATAATATAGCTAAATTTTCTCATAAAATGGGTTTGAAAAAGGTTCCTGAAGCACTTTTAATTCAACAAAATGGCGTAATGAATGCATTCTCAGCATTTATAATCCGTAAACAATATATTGAAATTGATAGTGATTTATTTGAAATTGCTTATAGAGAATATAATGATTTAGATTCTATTAACTTTATAATCGCCCATGAATTAGCTCATATTAAATATAAACATGCTACTTTCTATTACAATTTATTTATCATATTTTCTACTATAATTCCTATAATAGGTACTACTGCTTCTAGAGCTAGGGAATATAGCTGTGATAGATTAGCTCAAAAGGTTACAGGAAATACTGGTGTTGAGGCTATCTTTTCTTTATTTGCAGGAAAACACCTTTATAAAAGAATTGATGTTTATGATTATATTAATAATAGCAATGATATACGTGGATTTTTTGTATGGTGTACTAATTTAATGAGTTCTCATCCTATATTACCAAAAAGAATTAGAGCTTTAATACAAATGAAAGGTAGTGGAGAGCTATACTAGTTTCAAGTGACAAGTGACAAGTTGTAAGGGGCAATAAACTTTAGTTTCTAAAATTATAGAAGAAAAAAAGGTTAATGTAATCTGCACATTACATTAACCTCTTTTCTTTTCACACAACTATTTAAATTCAACAGTGGCTTATAAATAATACAAGATATAATTTTTTGAGAAATTTTATTCCTTAAAGGAAAGATGATTTTACTTAGTTTTTAGAGTAATACTCTACAACTAGAACTTCGTTAATTTCTATTGGAACTTCAGTTCTTTGAGGAAGTCTTTCTAAAACTCCTGAGAAATTATCTTCATTTTTACTTAAGTATGGTAATACATTAAGTATGTTTGCTTCAAAGTTTTCTTTGAACATAACATTCTTTTGAGATTTCTCTCTTAATTTTATTTCATCTCCAACAGAAACGTTGAATGATGGAATATCAACTTTTTTACCATTAACTAAAATATGCCCATGAACAACCATTTGTCTTGCTTGTCTTATAGAATTTGCAAATCCTAATCTATAAACTATATTATCTAATCTGCACTCTAATAAATTAATTAAGGCATGCCCTGTTAATTCCTTTGATTTAGATGCTTTTACAAAGTAATTAGCAAATTGCTTTTCCATTACTCCATAATAAGCTCTTAATCTTTGCTTTTCTAGTAATTGAGTACCATAGTCAGAAAGTTTTTTATCATTTCTTGCTGTACCTTTGGCTGCTCTTTTCATTGCCTTTGGATGACCACAAACATTTAAGCCTAATCTTCTACACTGCTTAAATCTCGGGCCCATCATCTTTGCCATACAATCATCTCCTTAAATTATTCTTAAGCCTAAACATAATATATCATATAAATTTAATTTTGTAAATGATATTGATTATCATTATTGTTTTTTTACATATATGCCATTACTGTACAAAATAAAACAAGGTAATAAACAATAAAATATTAATACTTTATTGTTTATTACCTTATTTAAACCTTATTTAAGCAACAATTAGCTTCTTAGCATTTTTATAATAATTCTCATTTTGCAATTCTTCAATAAACTTTTCTACATAAGCTTCAGAAGTACATTCAATATAAATAGCCACTTCTCCATCTATAGTCTTATCTATAATTTTTATATTATTAAAAGTCTCTCTACATCTATTTATAACTTCTTCCCTATCTAAAGTCTTTATTCTTAAAATACAATTACATGTCTTACTAGCAAATTTAATTACATTTGCCTCTTCTTTATTAAAACTATCAACATCAGTAAATCTACTATTAATAATATCATTTAAATCACTATAAACAGCACTTCCTGTCGGTAATTTCCCTGCACCCTTACCTACAAATAATAATTCTCCTATTTCATCCCCATTTAAAATAACTGCATTAACTTCATTATTTATTTTAGCTAATATACTTTCTTCATCTACCAATATAGGTTTTACTGAAGTATATATTCCACTTTTACATTTAAAAGCCTCTGCAACAAGTTTAATTTTACACTTTAACTTATTTGCATATTTAAAATCAGCCTCATCAATATCAGTAATTCCCTCTATTGATATATCATTCCATTCAAATTTTTTATCAAAAGCTAAACTTGATAATATTGCAAGCTTTCTAGCAGCATCATATCCCATAACATCTGATTCTGGATTAGCTTCTGCAAACCCAAGCTCTTGTGCCTCTTTTAGTGCTTCTTCATAAGATAAACTTTCTCCATCCATCTTAGTCAATATAAAATTTGTTGTTCCATTTAATATTGCTTTTATACTGTTTATACCATTTCCATAAAGGCTTTCAGTTAATGGTTTTATTATAGGAATTCCACCAGCCACTGCAGCTTCAAATTTTAATGAAACATTATTCTCTTTAGCTAATTGAAATAATTCATGCCCAAATGTAGCTATTAAATCCTTATTTGCTGTAATTACATGTTTCTTTAATGATAATGCTTTTTTTACATAATCATAAGCTGGATGAAGTCCGCCCATTACTTCTATTACAACATCATTTTCTATTGAAAAAAACTCTTCTACATTAGTCGTAATAACCTCACTATGACTTGAACTAATATGCTTTTCTTTATCTCTGACTAAGATACTTGTAATAATTATTTCATTTTTACCATTGTTTTCCCTATTTTTATCTATTAATTCAATAAGCCCACTACCTACTACTCCATATCCCATAATAGCTACTTTAGTCATTATTATTTCCTCCACTCAATTATTATATTGCTTTTAATGCATGATTAATGTCGTTAATTAAATCTTTTGTATCCTCTATTCCAACGGAAAGTCTAAGCATATCAGGAGTAACTCCACTTGCCCTTTGTTCATCCTCTCCTAATTGACTATGAGTAGTAGTAGCTGGATGTAAAAGACAACTCCTTGCATCTCCTAAAGTTACAGCTAAGGCTATTAAATTTAATGCCCTACTAAACTTTTTAGCTTCTTCAATTCCACCCTTAACTCCAAATGTTAAAAGTCCACTTGCTCCATTTTTAAGATATTTTTTAGCTAAGTCATAAGATTTACTTCCTTCAAGCAATGGATAATTAACCCATGATACCTTTTCTTGTGTTGTTAACCACTGTGCAATTTCTAAAGCATTTTTAGAGTGTCTCTCCATTCTTAAATGTAAAGTTTCTAATCCTAAATTAGTTAAGTATGCATTAAATGGACTCATGCATGCTCCTAAATCCCTAAGTAATGTTACTCTTAACTTAACTATATATGCAGCATCACCAAATGTTTCAACATACTTTACTCCATGGTAACTTGGATCTGGTAAAACTAAATCATCAAATTTACCATTTGTCCAATCAAAGTTTCCTCCATCTACAACTATTCCACCAATAGTCTGAGCATGCCCCTCTGAGTATTTTGTTGTTGAATGTACAACAACATTAACTCCATGCTCAAATGGATTGCAATGATATGGTGTAGCAACCGTATTATCGACTATAAATGGTACTCGAAGCTTTTTAGCCACTGATGAAAACTTATCAAAATCTAAAACATTTAAACCCGGGTTACCTATTGTTTCTCCATAAACAACCTTAGTATTTTCTTTAGCTTTAGATAAAATTTCTTCTTCTGATGCATCTGGATCTACAAAAGTAACTTCTATTCCTAAATTTTTAAGATGTACGGTAAATAAATTAACTGTTCCACCATATAAAGATGATACTGAAATTACATGATCTCCTTCTTTACAAACATTTAAAATTGCATATAAAATTGCTGATTGTCCCGAAGCAGTTGCTACAGCTCCAACTCCACCTTCTAGCTTCGCATATTTCTCTTCCAACGCCCCAACTGTTGGATTAGAAATTCTGCTATATAAATGACCTTCAGCCTTTAAATCAAATAAAGCTGCTAATGTATCTGGATCATCATACTTATAAGTTGCACTTTGATAAATTGGTAAAACCCTTGGATCCCCTGATTTTGGTTGATATCCTCCATGAATTCCTACTGTTCCTTTACCTAAATTAATTGCCATAAATAAATCCCCCTTTTTAATAGCTAGGAGTTAGCAGTTTTTAGTTAACTTAAAACTTACTCCTACTGTCCTTTAAATTTTATTTTTAATACTTATTGCTCTTTTATTAATTTATAATGGAAAAAATATTAGCCTTTATTCTAAATGTTTTAATTTTGTGTACAAAAAAAGCTATTTCTTATTATCCTTTATAGATAATGAGAAATAGCTAAATAAGCTTATTTATTAATATATACTCTCATTTCTCAGGTTAAACCTGCAGGATTTAGCACCAGCATTAATAATTTTTAGTTTTAGTTATTGATTACTAGTTATTGATCAAATTCTACCGAATTTCTAAAATATAAAAATTAAAATAATTTTTATACTAACTACTAACTTCTAACTGTTAACTTGTAACTATCAACAGGTTGCTAGGTTTCTCAGGGCCAGTCCCTCCACCATTCTTAATAAAAGATTTTTTATTTAATTGTTATCTTTATTATACACATTTGGAATATTTTTTCAAGTATTTTATTTTTTATTTTTTATTTTTTATTAATCATTATAAATTCATCATTAGTTATTATTCCATTAACTTTAATATCATGACTTTCACTTTCAATACTTTTCACTAATTGAAAATCATATGCTAATGATATTCTATTACTTATGTCCTTAATTTGTGAAACATATTTATCATAATAACCTCCACCATAACCTATCCTATTACCAAATCTATCAAATGCTACACCAGGCATTATTATTAAATCAAACTCTCTACCTATTTTATTTTTTTCCACACTTTTAGGTTCAAGTATACCCCAGTTATCCACACTCATGTTATTTAAACTGTTAATATTTATTGCTACCATTTCTTTATTAACTTTATCAGTTTTTGGAACATAAATTTCCTTATTATCATTTAAAGCATATTTTATAAACTTTTTAGTATCTACTTCAGATCCAAAACTTACATAAGTAAATATTTTCTTTGCCTTATTATAAATATCGCTATTTATTAACTGTTTAAATATTAATTCATCATAGTTTTTTTTTACTTCTAAAGATAAGTAATTTCTCTTTTTTATTACTTCTTCTCTGATCTTAATCTTTTCCATAGTTAATTCCCCTTAAATATAGCATATTATTTGAAATTTAAAATCTAACTGGCTATTTCTTTTTCTCCTTCTAAAGTATATAAACTATAAAACTTCCCTTTCTTATCTATAAGTTCATCAAACGTCCCTGTCTCAACAATATTCCCTTCATCCATAACTATAATCTCATCATATCTATTTAAAACACTATCTATTAACTTATGAGTTACAGTAATTACTGTTAAATTATCTATTTTTAATAATGTATCTTCAATCTCAAAAGCTGTTTTACTGTCAAGCGCTGACGTACCTTCATCAAGTAAAAGTATTGGTGTATTTTGGATTAATGATCTTGCTATAGCTACTCTTTGTTTTTGACCACCTGATAAATTATTACCATTTTCACCTATTTCAGAATTCATTCCTTTAGGTAAAATCTCTAGAAACTCACTAACACCGCTATTTTCTATAGCTTTTTCTAAATCATCTTCACTAAAATCTTTTCCTAGAATAATGTTTTCTTTTAAGGTTTTATCAAACATATATACATTTTGGTGAATAATAGACATCTGATTATTAATTGAATTTTTATCTAAATTATTATACTCGTAACCATCAAAAGCTATTTCACCCTTAAAATCTTCATAATAACCTAATAATAATTTTAGTAAAGTTGATTTACCACTACCACTACGCCCAACAATGGCATATTTTTTATCTTTTTCGAACTTTACAGACAATCCATCTAATACATTTCTATCTTCATTATAAGCAAAAGTAATATCTTTTAATTCAATATCTTTATTAAAGCTTTCAAGTTTTATATTATCTTTACTATCTTTATATTCATTAATTATATCTAAAAGTTTTGTATTTACATCTTTCATTCCTTTTACTAAAGTAACTTTACTTACTATCCAAGTTATTGGCCAGCAAATTCCATTAGCTAATTGAACTACAGCAAATAAGGTACCTACTGTTAATTGTCCTTTAATTAAAAAATATCCACCTAAAGCTATAGTTGAAACTTGAGACATTATTCCTAAAAACATTGATAAAGCTTGTGATATTCCTTGTATATGATTAGATTTAAACTTTAAGTTTTCTACTGTGCTATTTGCATCTAGAAACTCTTCTGTCATATTATCAACAATATTATATGATTTAATTACCTCATAACCTGAAAATATATCCTTAATTTTAGTAGTAAATATACTATTTTGCTTACTAACATTATCTTGCCTTTTAGCCGTTGGTGCTCCTAATATTGCTGGAACTAAAAATAATAATGCTGAAGTAGCACATACAACTAATGTTATCCATGGATTAATCCATAAAAGAAGTGCTGTAGTACCAACAAAAATTACTATATCTCCAATCATCTCAAGATATGGAACTAAATATTTAGTTTCCACCATATTAATATCATTAGTTAATTGTGATATATATTCTGCTGTATTTTCACTATTAAAATCTTTATAATTTTTTCTTAATATTCCTCTAAAAATATCCTCTTTAAAATCAGTTAAAGTTTTCTTAATATAAATAAATTGAGTTGTTTTATTCAAATAATCATTTATACCTTCAACAATAAAAAATATAACTGAAAATATTAATATATTAATAAACCCACTTACATCCTTATTCATAGCACTATCTACTATCTGCTGAATTAAAAGTGCAATTAGTACCTGCATAACTGCTCCGAAAGTTCTAAAAAGCACTGTTGTTGCAAACCATCCCTTATACTTTAAAATATACTCTCTCATAAATTTTCTACCCCTTATCATATAATTAAATATTTTTTTCTTATATTGCCATTATATCAGCTTAGATTTTTTTATAAACCCAATTACTGTAAAAGGTTAATATAAGATTATAAGAGGTCAATATTCTTTATTAAGATGAAAATAGAACTACAAAAAAGTTTACTGCATTTAATTATAAACTTTTAATTAATACTATATCTCTTAATATTGATGCAGCTGCATTTCTTGTGCCAGAAGCTCCTCCAATGATGCTTACATCACCTAATGTATCCGTTTTAAAATAAATCCCCTTATTCTTATAATCAACAAAATAAAGAGGATGATTTTCATCAATTTCAATTAACTTTACATAAGCATTTATTTCATCATCTAAACTATCAACTTTCCCAATTAATTTAAGCTTTTTATTTTTCTTTTTAAGCTCTCTTAAATACTCTAGTTTTACTTCTGCAATTCCTTCAATTTCTATATCATTTAAATTTATATCAGTTCCCTTAAGCACGTTAGATAATATTATTACCTTACACGCAGTATCATATCCTAATACATCTAAGCTTGGATTTGCCTCTGCAATTCCACACTCCTGTGCATCCTTTAAAGCTTCTTCATAAGTAATATCATCATTTATCATTTTACTTAATATATAATTTGTTGTTCCATTTAGTATACCTTCAATAGATTGAATTTCACTTCCTGCAATATCATATATTCCCCCATTAATTGAAGGTAATGCTCCGCCTGTCGTGCAACCAACTTTAAGCTCTACTGAATTTTTATGAGCAATTTCTTTTAATTCATTATACTTTAATATGATAGGTCCTTTATTTCCTGTAACTACATTCATTTTATTTTCTAAAGCTCTTTTTATATGAGTTAATCCTGGTTCTCCTGTTTCTATATTTGTTGATGTTAATTCTATTAAAGTATCTATATCATTATTGTTAATAATATCTTTAATGTTTAAATCGGACTTCCATGATAAATGCTCTTTAATATTTCTATTATTTTCAATAAACTCAATTACTTCATCTAAATTAATTCCTTTTTTATCGTATAATCCACCATCACTTTTTAATATGTATTTTATTTTTATATCTAAATGATACTTTTCTAAAATATAATCTCTTTTATCTATAAATAGTTTTATTAACGCTTGTCCTACTCCACCAAATCCTATTAATCCTATATTCATAATTCACCCCAAAATTTTATAATAAAAGCACTTACCCCTTAAGGTAAATGCTCGTTACTTAAACTTAACATTATATATAATTATACCAATTTCTATTGATTATATCCATTTATATCACTATTTAAAATATATCTCTTAGCTTGTTTGCATCTTTCCTTAAGGTTAAAAATCCTAAAACAAGTAATCATCATTATTATTCCTATCAATGGAAGCGAAATAAATAATATGTTTGTCCACATTTCAGTTGTTGGATAATAAACAAAATTAACTAAAAGATTATTAGCAAAATGCATTATCATACATATATAAATTGATCTAGTATAATAAAATACAGTTCCTATTATTAAACCTAACAAAAATGCATTAATACCTTGAGGCATATTTAAATGTACTATTCCAAAGATTAAGGCTGAATAAACAATAGCTTTTTTACTATTATATTTATTTATTAATCCTTTTAATAATATCCCTCTATATAATGTCTCCTCAAAAATAGGTGCTATTACGCAACTTTCTATTAAAAGAATTGACATTGGTAATGAATCAAAATATTCCATTGCTGACTCAAACATTTCCCCAGTAGGAATTGAAAATAATATATAATCGAACCATCCATACGTTATTAATATATATGAAACAATTAGCAATGATCCAATTAAGTAATCTAATTTTCTTATTTTAAAATTATTAGTAATTTCATTTTGTAAAACAAATTTGTTATTTATAAATACAATAATCACTAAAATAGCTCCAAATTGATAAATACAAGATAATAAAGTTGATATAGTATACCCAAAATCACTATAAGTATTAATTCCAAAATTGCTTAATACCATATAGAATGCATCTGTTGGAGTATTTAAAAACATAACTACTATATCAAATAAAAATGATAAACCTAATGCTTGCCAAAAATTAATTGCTTTTACTTCGATTCTCTCTTTATTCAGATACTTAAAATAATTTATACTCATAAAATCCTTTTCCTTTTACATTAATACCTTTATTTTATTTTATTCCCCATTTAATGTAAACATTATTATAAAAATTAAAAAGCTAGCTTAACTAGCCTTTTAACTTTACTTATCTATCCTTGATTCAAAAGTACCACATTCAGTTTGTATTTCTGACAAAGCATATGAACCTTCTATACTTATATTATTAGCCTCACATTTTTGATTATTATTGTATATACAATTTTCAGCTTCACATACTATATTTAATGAATTTTGAGGTATTTGTGTATTGTTAGTAAGTCCTCCTTCTTTTCTTCTAAAGTTTTCACAGCTTGTAAAATTGGCAGTAATAGTATTTTTACCTGCAACTCTAATAGATTCTCTACAACATAAGTTATTTTGATTATGAGTACATGTATTAACGCTACATATTAAATTATTCATTTTCTAATCCTCCAATAAAATAATATTTCAGCTAATATTATTTTATTAATATTCATTTTTTATACTTTGCATAAAGTTAAACTGATTTATAAATGATATATTTAGTGCTTTATATTTAGTAATTAGTTAACTTTTTCTCTAACCCACTTTATTTTTTACTTATATTAGATTAAAATTATTAGTAATAGTCAAAATATATGTTATAAATGTTATATGTTTAGGAAATAATTATTTGTTATAGAATAATTTTAAATTCTTATGTAAATATTTTTAACTTAAATTAAGCGTTAATAGGAGAGGTAAGATATGTCAACTGAAATTAATTCTTCTAATTTTATAAGAAATATAATAGTAGATGATTTAGAAAACGGAAAACACAAAGAAATAATAACACGTTTCCCACCAGAACCAAATGGATACCTTCATATAGGTCATGCCAAATCAATTCTTTTAAACTTTGGTTTAGCTGAGGAATTCCACGGTAAAACTCATCTTAGATTTGATGATACTAATCCAGTAAAGGAAGATACTGAATATGTTGAATCAATTAAAGAGGATGTTAAATGGCTTGGCGGAAATTGGGATGAACTTTACTTTGCATCAGATTATTTTGATACAATGTATAACAAAGCAGTTCTTTTAATAAAGAAAGGATTAGCTTATGTTTGTGATTTAACTCCAGAAGAAGCTAAAGAGTATAGAGGAACTTTAACTCAACCTGGTAAAGAAAGTCCTTATAGAAGTAGAACTGTAGAAGAAAATTTAGATCTATTTGAAAGAATGAAAAATGGTGAATTTAAAGATGGTGAGAAGGTTTTAAGAGCTAAAATTGATATGACTTCTCCTAATATGAATATGAGAGATCCTATTATCTATAGAATTGCTCATGCAACTCATCACAACACAGGAGATAAGTGGTGCATTTATCCTATGTATGACTTTGCTCATCCATTAGAAGATGCTATAGAAAATGTAACTCACTCTATTTGTACTTTAGAATTCGAAGATCACAGACCTTTATATGATTGGGTTGTTAAAGAATGTGAAATGGAAGCTCAACCTAGACAAATTGAATTTGCTAGATTAAATATGACTAATACAGTTATGAGTAAGAGAAAACTTAAGCAATTAGTTGATGAAGGCATTGTTGATGGATGGGATGATCCAAGAATGCCTACTATCTCTGGCTTAAGAAGAAGAGGATGTACTCCTGAAAGTTTAAAGAATTTCTGTGCTGCTATAGGTGTTGCTAAAGCTAACTCTACTGTAGATTCTCAAATGCTTGATTACTTCATAAGAGAAGATTTACAAACAAAAGCTCCTAATGCAATGGCAGTTTTAAGACCATTAAAATTAGTTATCACCAACTATCCAGAAGGTCAAACTGAAATGCTTGAAGTTAGTAATAATGCAAAGGATGAATCTTTTGGTAAGAGACTTGTTCCATTCTCAAGAGAATTATATGTTGAGCAAGAAGACTTTATGGAAGTTCCAGTAAAAAAATACTTTAGATTATTCCCTGGAAATGAAGTTAGATTAATGGGAGCTTACTTTGTTAAATGTAATGAAGTAATTAAAGATGAAAATGGCAATGTAACTGAAATCCACTGTACTTACGATCCAGAAACTAAGAGTGGTTCAGGATTTACAGGAAGAAAAGTTAAAGGAACAATTCACTGGGTAGATGCAAACAACTGTGTACCTGCTGAATTCAGATTATATGAACCATTAATTTTAGATGATGCACCTGAAAATGAAGGTAAGCATTTCTTAGAACAAATAAATCCAAACTCTATGGAAGTTTTACAAGGATTTATTGAGCCAACAGCTATAGAAAATGCTAAGCCTCAAGATAAATTCCAAATGGTTAGAAATGGATTCTTTAATGTAGATACTAAATATACTACACCTGAAAAATTAGTATTTAATAGAATAGTTTCTTTAAAATCTTCATTTAAATTAAAATAAGAGAAAGGCATTTTGCCTTTCTCTTATTTTAATTAGGTATAGTGAGTGTCTTTGAGGTTTCATACACAGTAATTTTATAATCAGGTACACACAAGTCGCTACTTATATAATTATTTTTTTATGGTTCCTCGCTCTTCGTGGACTCCATAATCA
>OLNY01002032.1_pt1 | contig 14739 bp, 8 predicted proteins | sample 1671981 | NCBI WGS metagenome assembly OLNY01 (sample SAMEA3136632, study PRJEB25190) | human gut metagenome | biome: human gut; feature: human-associated habitat; material: faeces | place: Austria | collected 2013 | reverse complement strand
GTGGCGCACCACGGTCACCTCGCAGGTCTTTTCCTCCACATGGCCGTTGGCTTTGGGCACACTGTAAAAGCTGCGGGTAATGTTATAATAGCCGCGCATGTGCTGCACCAGGTATTCGGCCACAGCGGGCAGGCAGTCGGTATCCTCAATGTTTTCATAGTTATAGTCTGCGTACAAAAATGCCGTGTGCTCCCCCTTGCAGACCAGCGTGATTCCCGCTTCGTTCAGATGCAGTTCATCCACAGCGCACTGCTTCAGGCCGCTCAGGCCGCTTTCGCTGGCAAGTTGGGTGGCGCGGCGGCGCATAGCCAATGGAACGGACTGCGGGTCCAGCGCTTCGTTGCCGCGCTGGCCGATCTCCAGCAGGATGTCCCGCATCATGCGGCTTTCCAGCAGCGGGCGGATCTTTTCCTTCGCGCGGGCTTCCTCGGTTTTTGCCTGAATTTTTTGCAGCAGTCCCATTCTTTTTCCTCACTAAACACATATCATTGCCCCGCGCACATCCGCATCGGCATCAGGGGCATCTTACTTTTTCATCGTGTAACTAATATTATATTATAGCATACCTTTTCATCCTGTGCCAGCGCGGAAGATAACTTTTACACCAAATTCATTCTGGTAAATCTTTTTAGCTGTGTGCTTTTTTGTATTCAGCTTTCATTCTTTTTTCTCCGTCAAAAGCACAAATTCAATCCCCGCTTTTTGTCTATTTTACTCTTTGCCTCATGCCATTCATTCTTATTTTTCTTTTCTCCGCTCTTTCCCGTTGCACCCTGCCAGTTTCTGCATTATACTGATAAAAAAGTGCACCGGCAGGTTTCCCCGCCGGCAGCCGGACAGGAGTGCGGCCTATGAACATTACCGCGTTTGCCCAATATGCCGGGGTATCCAAGGCAGCGGTCAGCCGCTATTTTAATGGTGGGTACTTAAGCGCCGAAAAGCGCGCCCAGATTGCCGCTGCGGTGGAAGCCACCGGCTACCGCCCCAGTATGCAGGCCCAGATGCTGCGCACCCGCCGCACGCGGCAGATCGGGGTGATCATGCCGCGGCTGAGCAGCGAAAGCTGCGCCCGCATGGTGGAGGGCATCAGCCGGGTACTGGACGACCAGAACTACCAGCTGCTGCTGATCAACACCGCCAACGACAACACCCGCGAAGTGCGCGCGCTGGATACCCTGCGGCATGATACGGTGGACGGCATTATCCTGATTGCCACCATGTTTACCCCGGAACACCACGCGGTGCTGCAAAGCCTGCATGTGCCGGTGGTAATCGTGGGGCAGCAGTATCCCGGGTTCAGCTGTGTGTTCCACGATGATTTCGGCGCGGCGCAGGCCGCCACCGCCCACATGCTGCAAAAGGGGCGGCGCAAGCCGGGCTACCTGGGCGTGACCCTGCTGGACAAAGCCGTCGGCCTTGCCCGGCGCGAAGGCTTTGACAGTGCGCTGCGGGATGCAGGTCTCGTGCCCCAGCCGCAGCGGATGAGCATTGCCAAGTTCAACATGGAATCCGGCTACCACCAGGCGGACCAGCTGTTTGGCCGTGCGCCGGGGCTGGACTGCCTGTTCTGCGCGACCGACTCCATCGCCCTGGGTGCGCTGCAATACTGTCGCAGCCACAGTCTGCGGGTGCCGGAGGACATCATGATTGCCGCTGTGGGCGACAACCGCATTGGCCGCGTTGCCTATGTGCCGCTGACCAGCGCCCATCTGCATTACCGCACCGCCGGGGACAAAGCCGCCCGCCTGCTGCTGGACATGCTGGCGGACCCCCATGCCGAGCCGCAGATGATCAAGCTGGATTATGAGTTAAAATGCCGGGCCTCCACCGGGGATGACAACTCGGATGAAAATGTCTGGTCGCTATAACAAGCATCCTTTGCGCCACACTTCCCTGCATCACTGCGGGGAAGTTTTTGTTTTGTGCACCCTTTCCATGCAGCCCCCTGTTTTTGTGCATTTTACCAAAGAACGGTGTGAAACTGTGTGAAATCGATAACAGAATCTTTGCAAGTTGGGTCGTTTGGTCAATAGAAAAAGCACTCACCTTCGTATATAATAAAGCTGTCAAATGAAACAGGCCCCGGAACCTCCTACCGGGCCAACAGATAAAAGAAGGAGCGTGCAACATGGATTACAAGAAAGCAGCCCAGCAGGTACTGGACAACATCGGCGGTGCTTCCAACATTGTATCGGCCGCACACTGCGCAACCCGCCTGCGCCTGGTGATTGCGAATAATTCCAAGGTGAACAAAAAAGAGCTTGAAAATGCTGAGGGCGCCAAGGGCGTATTTGAAGCCCAGGGCCAGCTGCAGATCATCTTCGGCACCGGCATTGTGAACAAGGTGTATGACGAGTTCACCGCCCTGGCCGGAATCACCGGTGCCAGCAAGGAGGAAGTCAAACAGGCTGCCGCTTCCAAAGCGCCGTGGTACCAGCGGGCCATCAAGACGCTGGGCGATATCTTTGTTCCCATCATCCCGGCCATCGTGGCTTCCGGCTTTTTGATGGGCATTATGGAAGCGCTGAACTTTATGGTCAACAACGGCTTCCTGAACATTGATACCAGCGGTTCCATCTATGTGTTTGCCCAGCTGTTCTCCAACACGGCGTACACCTTCCTGCCTATCCTGATCGCCTTCTCCGCCGCAAAGGTGTTTGGTGGCAACCAGTTCCTGGGTGCTGTCATCGGCATGATCATGATTCACCCCAACCTGCAGAACGCCTGGACCGTTGCTTCTGAGGGCGTGCAGACCTATCAGTCGGTGTTTGGCGGGCTGTACAAAATTCCGCTGGTCGGCTACCAGGGCCACGTTATCCCCGTTATTATTGCCGTGTGGCTGATGTGCCAGATTGAAAAGCGGCTGCACAAAGTTGTGCCCGCCATGATCGACCTGTTTGTTACCCCGCTGGTCTCCGTTTTCGTTACCGGTTATCTCACCCTCGCTGTCATCGGCCCAATCTTCACCACGCTGGAGGACGGCATCATCAACGGCGTTCAGACCCTGATCCAGCTGCCGTTCGGCATCGGTTCCTTCATCATGGGCGGTTTGTACGCCGTCACCGTTGTGGCCGGTATCCACCATATGTACACCCTGATCGACCTTGGCCAGCTGGCCAAGTTTGGCTTCACCTACTGGCTGCCCCTGGCCAGTGCCGCCAACGTTGCCCAGGGCGGTGCCGCTTTTGCCGTTGCCCTCAAGAGCAAGAACGCCAAAGTTAAGTCTATGGCCCTGCCCTCCGCCCTTTCTGCCTGCATGGGCATTACCGAGCCCGCCATCTTCGGCGTCAACCTGCGCTACTTTAAGCCCTTTATCGGCGGTCTGGTCGGCGGTGCCTGCGGCGCTTTGTATGCCAGCGTGACCGGCCTTGGTGCCACCGGCACCGGCGTGACCGGCATCTTCGGCATCCTGCTGCATCTGCACATGCCGCTGCAGTACCTCATCATGATGGCAATTTCCTTCGGCGTTTCCTTCGCTGTGACCTGGGTGATCTGGACCCCCGAAGCCGAGGAAGCCAAAGCCTGATGTTTTCCCCTCTCAATCAATAAGGAGCTACCTGTTATGAATGCCTTGCAGCGTGATTTGAAGCGTCTTGTCCCCATGGTGGAAGCCGCCGGGGCCGCCCGCGCGGCGGCGGATCCCCACCGGCAAAAGCTGCATGTTCAGCCCCCGGTTGGCTGGCTGAACGACCCCAACGGACTGTGCCAGATTGGCGATGAATACCATGTGTTTTATCAGTACGGCCCGTTTGACCCCACGGGAGGGGTCAAGCACTGGGGGCACGTGCGCAGCCGCGATTTGTTCCACTGGGAACGCCTGCCCGTAATGCTGTACCCGGACGAACCGTTTGACTGCCACGGCGTTTATTCCGGCTCCGCTCTGGTGGAGGACGGCATGCTGTACCTGTACTATACCGGCAATGTCAAGCACCCCGGCGAATATGACTACGTCAAGCAGGGGCGCGGGCACAATGTCTGCCTTGCCACCAGCCGCGATGCCATCCATCTGGACAACAAGCGCTGCCTGATGTACAACCAGGATTATCCCGCCGGGCTGACCTGCCATGTGCGCGATCCCAAAGTGTTTGCACTGGATGGGCGCTACTATATGGTGCTGGGTGCCCGAACACTGGACAACCACGGCGAAGTGCTGGTGTTTGAAAGCGCCGACAAGCTGCACTGGAACCACATCAACACCATCACTACCCCCAAAGCCTTTGGCTACATGTGGGAATGCCCCGACCTGTTTGAGCTGGACGGCCAGTGGTTTTTGGCGGTGTCGCCCCAGGGCATTGCCTGCCAGAACGTGTACGGCTGCGGTTACTTTGCCCTGCAGGGTGACTGGCGCACCGATTGCACATTGAGCGAATTCCACGCCCTGGACGATGGCTTTGACTATTACGCGCCCCAAAGCTTTGCCGCCGCGGATGGCCGCCGCATCCAGTTTGGCTGGATGGGCATGCCGGACGCCGATTATACCAACCCCACCGTGGAGTATGGCTGGCAACACTGCCTGACCCTGCCCCGCGTGTTGACCCAGGACGGCAATGGCTGCCTGCTGCAAGCCCCCGCCGCCGAGCTGAACGTCCTGCGCGGCGAAGCCCGCCAGCCGGCAGACGGCGAAACGGTTGAAACGGACCCCTGCTTTGACCTGACCGCCTCCCCCGCCGGGGATTTTGTCCTGACCATTGCCAACGGCCTGACCCTGACTTACACCGAAGCGGACCGCACCTGTACCCTGCGCTTTACCGATGCAGCGATTGCCGCCGGGCGCACCGAGCGCAAGGCTGTGCTGGATGCCCCCTGCCGCAGCCTGCGCGTTGTTGGGGATGCTTCCTCGCTGGAAATATTCCTGAACGACGGTGCCGCGGTGCTTTCCACCCGGTATTACCCGGCAGCGGGCAAGGTTGCCGTGCAGCTTTGCGGCGCAGGCAGCACCCTGTATTCCCTTTCGATTTAACGGAGGACATTCCATGGCACATGATACCTTGTATGCGATCGGCGAAGCGCTGATCGATATGATTCCGTCCAAAACCGGCTGTTGCTTTGCCGAGGTTCCCTCTTTCAGCCCCCGTGTGGGCGGCGCGCCTGCCAACGTGTGCGGTGCTTATGCCCGTTTGGGCGGAGCTTCTGCCCTGCTGACCCAGCTGGGGGATGACCCGTTCGGCCACAAAATTGTAGACGAACTGGCCGCCTGCGGCATTGATACCAGCCACATCTGTTTGACGGACAAAGCCAACACCGCCCTGGCCTTTGTTTCGCTGGAAGCGGACGGCAACCGGACGTTCAGTTTTTACCGCAAGCCCTCAGCCGATTTGCTGTACGCCCCGGAGCAGGTGGATACCAGCCTGTTTGCCAACGCCTATGCCCTGCATTTTTGCAGCGTTGCCCTGGTGGAAAGCCCCATGCGGGAAGCCCACAAAACTGCCATTGCCGCAGCCCGCAGCGCCGGGACTATCATTGACTTTGACCCCAACCTGCGCTTTCCGCTGTGGCCGGACCGTGATGCTTTGCGCCGCACGGTGCTGGAGTTCCTGCCGCTGGCCGATGTGGTCAAAATCTCGGACGAAGAGCTGGAATTTCTGACCGGCACCAGTGATATTGAAGCCGCCCTGCCCAGCCTGTTTGTGGGCCATGTACAGCTGGTGCTCTACACCTGCGGCAGCGCCGGTGCCCACGCTTACACCCGCACCGCCCACGGCTTTTCCGCCAGCAAGCCGGTAAAGGCCGTGGATACCACCGGCGCCGGGGACGGGTTCATCGGCTCGTTCTTGTGGCAGCTGCACAAAAACGGGGTGGACCGCGCCGCCCTGCCCGCTCTGCAGGCGGACCAGCTGAACCAGTGGCTGGATTTTTCCAACCGGTTCTGCGGTTACAGTGTGCAACGCTACGGTGCCATTGACAGCTACCCCACCATCGACCAGCTGTAACTTTCTGCCATTCTCTGCTATTTCATCATAAAGCAGCCGCCCGGTACAGGATTTGTACCGGGCTGCTGCGTTTGTATCTTTTTACAAAGTGCCCACCTGCCCACAGGATTTCCTGTCAGCAGGCGGGTTTTGCTTATTCTTCGGCCGGTTCCCCGCGCAGCTTGCGGTATTGCGCAGGGGATTGGCCGATTTCTTTTTTGAACACTCGGCTGAAGTACAGCGGGTTGTCATACCCAACGATCTCAGATATCTCTTTTACGTTATAGTTCGTATGTTCCAGCAGACTTTGTGCATTGACCATGCGCAGTGAAAGAACATACTGTGCGGGCGACATACCCATATACTGCCGGAAGTTATGGATGAACCAGTTGGTGCTGACATGCAGCGATTCGGCATAGGCGTCAATGCTGATTTTTGTGTTGTAATTCTCATTAAAATAAGCAGCCGCCACTTCAATCTGTTCCTGCATGCTGCCGGCCACCTCGGGCTTTTCATGCTGCTGGCGGCTGACGAGAAGCAGCATATCATTGAACAGCGAAGCAATATAATCCTCGTACCCAAAGCGGCAGAGCTGCAGTTCCTGAATAATTTTGCGGAACAGCGCTTTGTATTCCGGCAAGACCCCGCTGTAAAACACATGCTCCTCCAGCGAGATCCCGTGGTAGGTCAGAATATTTTTTACATCGTTGCCGGTAAAATGAATCCAGAATACCTCAGGGTGATCTTCCAGGTAATACACATACTTTTGTATCTCGTCCGGCTTATACAGCACCATGTTCCCGGCGCTTACCACCTGTTCCACACCGTCAAACCAAAAATGTGCTTTGCCGTTGGCAACGTACAAAATCTGGTAGTCACGCCGGCCTTTCTGCCAATAGGTCGGCAGCCTTTTGCGCGTTTTCAGGCGGTAAGTCCCGCAGCTGCCCACAATGAGCGGGGCCGAATAATCCTTGAAATCCAAGCGGGAGTTATTCAGATAGCCAAAGTTAATGTACACAAAAATCACTCCTCGTTTTTGTTAATTTCGCGCGTACAAACTTTGTTTTTGGCGGTTTCTGCTCCAAATCCATTGATTTTGTGTATGTTTGGTCCCAACCTGTTTATGTCTTTGTTCCCTATGGAAATTGTATAATATTTTCACACGGAACGCAAGTTGTATTGTTCAAATCACAGGAGGACCGCCATGGTTATCCCACAGTATTACGAAAACCCACACATTTTGCATGTAAACACCATGCCAAACCGTGCCTATTTTATCCCGGATGCCCGCCGCAATGACGCCCTTGTGGAACACCGGGAAACATCACAGCGATTCCAGCTGCTGGACGGGACCTGGCAGTTCCGCTATTACCACAGCATTTATGATTTACAGGACCCATTTTATGCCCCCGGCTGTGACTTGGCGGATTATGATACCATTCCGGTACCCAGCGTATGGCAGAACTACGGATACGACCACCACCAGTACACCAACATCCGCTATCCCTTCCCCGCGGACCCTCCGTATGTGCCCAAAGAAAACCCCTGCGGTGCTTATCTTTATGATTTTGACTACCAGCAGGACGAAGTTGCCCCGCGCGCCTACCTGAACTTTGAGGGTGTTGCTTCCTGTTTTTATGTCTGGCTGAACGGCAAGTTTGTGGGTTATAGCCAGGTTGCACACTCCACCAGTGAATTTGACGTGACCGCATTGCTGCAAAACGGCAGCAACCACCTGGCCGTACTGGTGCTGAAATGGTGCGACGGCAGTTACATGGAAGACCAGGACATGTTCCGCATGAACGGTATTTTCCGTGATGTTTACCTGCTGTGCCGCCCGGAGCAGCATATCCAGGACTATTTTACCACCACCGGGATCCTACCGGACCGCGCAGACATCAGAGTCCGCCTACGCTACCGCGATTTGGCCGTCGCCACCCGCATTACCATTTACGATGCGGCCGGTACCCTGATCGGCACTGCTGCTCCGGCAGCGAACCCCGATGATGAAGCCTTTCCCTACTGCGCGGTTATTCCGGTCCCTGCCCCGATTCTGTGGAATGCCGAACAGCCGTATCTTTATACCCTTGTGCTGGAAACGGCCTGCGAAACCATCACGGATCGTGTTGGCATCCGGGAAGTTCATGTGGCAAATAACCAGATTTTTGTCAACGGCCACTCCATCAAAATCCACGGCGTCAACCGGCATGAATCTGATCCCGTCACCGGTTATGCCATCGGGCTGGAACAGACCAAGACCGACCTTGCCATGATCAAGCGGCACAATTTTAACGCCATCCGCACCAGCCATTACCCGGATGTCCCCTATTTTTATCAGCTCTGCGATGAATACGGATTTTTTGTGATTGACGAAGCGGATAACGAAAGCCACGGTGCATCGGAACTGTACTGTGACGGCAATGTTGACTGGAACAATCATGTTGAGCACTGGAACGAGCCGATTTCCGACAACCCGGAATTTACCGAGGCCACCGTGGACCGCACACGCCGCTGTGTGGAGCGCGATAAAAACCGCCCCTGCGTGATCATCTGGTCTATGGGCAACGAAAGCGCTTACGGCTGCACCTTTGAGGAAGCTCTGGCCTGGACCAAACAGTTTGACCCCACCCGCCTGACCCATTACGAAAGTGCCCAGTATCACAGCCAGAAGCGCAAGTATGATTTTTCCAACATTGATCTGTTCAGCAACATGTATCCTTCCTTGGAAAGCATTCAGGCGTTCCTTGACCAGCAGCCGGACAAGCCTTACCTGATGTGCGAATACTGCCATTGCATGGGTAACGGCCCCGGCGACCTGGAAGATTACTTCCAGTTTATCCAAAGTCATCCCGGTCTCGTGGGCGGCTTGCTGTGGGAATGGTGCGACCACGGCATCTACAAAGGCAAAGCCCAGGATGGGCGCTCCATCTTTTATTATGGCGGCGACCACGGCGAGTGGCCCAACGATGGCAATTTCTGCATGGACGGCCTTGTTTACCCGGATCGCCGCCCCCACACCGGCCTGCTGGAGTTCAAAAACATTTACCGCCCAGCGCGCGTGACCCATTATGACCAAAGCACCGGCACCCTGACCCTGCACAACTACATGGATTTTGTGGATTTGACCGATTACGCCACGTTGAGCTATGAGCTCAACTGTGACGGTCAGGTGGTTTCGGCAGGCAGTGTTCCTTTCCCGGGTGGATTCCGGCTGCCGCCACACGCGGATGGCACTCTGCCATTGCCGCTGGATGTACCGGCCAAGGGCAAATGCTTTGTGAACATCTGCTACCACTGCAAACAGGATAGTGCGCTGATCAAAGCTGACCACCTGCTTGGCTTTGATGAAATTCCTTTGCAAAATAGCGACCCCCGCAACCAGGATGCCGTGCAACTGCTGGGCCGCCCCGCCGGGGATGGGCTCATCACCATCCGCGAAACAGACCGTATGCTGGTTCTCAGCTGTGAGCAGTTCACCTATGTGTTCAACAAGTTGACCGGCCTGTTTGACAAAATGACCTTTGCCAATGAACCGCTGCTGGATCAGCCCATGGGCTTTAATGTCTGGCGTGCCCCAACGGACAATGATCGCAAGCTGAAAGCTGACTGGTATGCCGCCCATTATGACCATGCTGCCACAAACGCTTACCATACGGAATATACCGTAACGGCAAGCGGTGTAACCCTGCACACCCACGTTGGGATTGCTGCAATTTGCGTGCAGAAGTTCCTGGACCTGGATGTAACCTGGACCGTTGCCAACAACGGCAGTGTAGACCTTGCCCTGCATGCCCAACGCAACACAGTGTTCCCGGAGCTGCCACGCTTTGGTCTGCGGCTGTTCCTGCCGCAGGAGATGTCCCAGGTCAATTATTACGGCATGGGCCCCATGGAATGTTACTGCGACAAGCACCATGCCGCCAGCCACAACAGCTACACCGCTACAGTCTGGCAGCTGCACGAAGATTACATCCGCCCGCAGGAAAACGGCAGCCATTTTGACTGCGATTACGTTATGTTGGCCGGAGATGCCGTGCGCCTGACCGCTGTGGGCACGCAGCCTTTCAGCTTTAATGCTTCCCACTACACACAGGAGGAACTGACCCGGAAAGCCCACAATTATGAACTGGAACCCTGCAGCAGCACTGTTTTGTGCCTGGATTATGCCCAGAACGGCATTGGCTCCGAAAGCTGCGGCCCCCGCCTGCTGGAGCAGTACCGCCTGGATGACGCCACCTTTAATTTTGGCCTGCGCCTGTTCCCGGAAAAGAAATAATACACACCCTCTACACTTCAAAAAGAATGGAGAACGAACATGTCTGAAAGTACAGAAAAACGCTATTTGAAATGGTATAACAAAATTGGGTATGGCTCCGGCGATATTGCCGGCAACGTGGTTTACGCGTTCCTGTCCTCCTTTGTCATGATCTACCTGACCAACACGGTAGGGCTGGACCCCGGCATTGTCGGCACATTGATTGCGGTTTCCAAACTGCTGGACGGCGTAACCGATGTCTTCTTTGGTTCCCTGATTGACAAAACCCATTCCAAACTCGGCAAGGCCCGCCCCTGGATGCTGTACGGCTATATTGGCTGCGCTGTTACGCTGGTTGCCATTTTTGCCATTCCGGAAAGCCTGGGTCAGTTTGCCCAGTACGCCTGGTTCCTGATTGCCTACACCCTGCTGAACGCTGTGTTCTACACCGCTAATAACATCGCGTATTCTGCCCTTACAGCCCTTGTTACCAAAAACAGCGCCGAGCAGGTGGAAATGGGCTCCTACCGTTTCATGTTTGCCTTTGCCACCAGTCTGCTCATCCAGTCCATCACTCTGGGCGGTGTCACCGCTTTGGGCGGCGGTGTTCAGGGCTGGCGCACCATCGCCATCATTTACGCTATCATTGGCTTGATCGTCAACACCGTCTCGGTTTTTTCCGTCAAAGAGCTTCCGGAAAGCAAACTGGTGAACACCAATGATAAAAACGAGATTGTCAAGGATGAAAAATACAACCTGATTGAAGCCGCTAAACTGCTGGGCTCCAACAAATATTACATGATGATCTGTGTCACCTACATTTTGCAGCAGATCTACACCGCCATGATCGGCATGGGCACCTATTACGCCATCTATATCTTTGGCAACGAGAACCTGTTCGGCGTTTTCTCCTGGGCCATCAATATTCCGCTGATCCTTGCACTGATCTTTACCCCCATGCTGGTCGCCAAATGGCATGGTATGTACAAACTGAACGTGATGAGTTACGGCCTTGCCACCATCAGCCGCGCTTTGGTTGCCGTAGCCGGATTTATGGGGGCCAGTGGCAATGTTGGTCTGATGCTGCTGTTCACCGCCATTGCCGCCCTGGGCCAGGGTCCCTGGCAGGGTGATATGAACGCCGTGATCGCTGCTTGCTCAGAATACACGTGGCTGACCAAGCACAAGCGCGTGGATGGCACCATGTACTCCTGCACTTCCCTTGGTGTCAAGCTGGGCGGCGGCATCGGCACTGCCATTACCGGCTGGCTGCTGGCCGCCAGCGCTTTCGACAGAGCCCTGGCTGTTCAGCCGGACTCCTGCATCAATATGCTTAAAATCATGTACCTCATCATTCCGTTTGTGTTGGATGCCATCATCACCTTTATCCTTTCCCGTATGAAGGTGGAGGAAGCCAACGAAAAACTGCGCACCGAACTGAACCACTGATATTCTCCATTCTCCTTCCCGCCCGCAGCCCCAAAGATTCTTTAGGACTGCGGGGCTATTTTATACGAAAAAGGCGCGCTCTATGCAAAAATAGCATAGAGCGCGCCTTTGTATGTTTTATCTGATATTAAAGTTTCTTCAGTTCCTTCTTTTCGAAGGAACAAAATATCCCCGTAAAATCATCACAGATGCAGCACACGATCCTTGATTTCGGCGGTGCGGCCCTGGTTCCAGAACTGGGTACCGATGTAGCCGCAGGTACGGCGGGCAACGTTCAGCTTGCTCTGGTCGCGGTTATGGCAGTGCGGGCACTCCCACACCAGCTTGCCGTCGTCCTCCACGATCTTGATCTCGCCGTCATAGCCGCACACCTGGCAGTAGTCGCTCTTGGTGTTCAGCTCTGCGTACATGATGTTATCATAGATGAACTGCATCACTTTGATGACAGCTTCCAGGTTATCCTGCATATTGGGCACTTCCACATAGCTGATGGCGCCGCCCGGAGACAGGCGCTGGAACTCGCTTTCAAACTTCAGCTTGGTGAACGCATCGATCTGCTCGGTCACATGCACATGGTAGCTGTTGGTGATATAGTTGCGGTCCGTAATGCCCGGCACAATGCCAAACCGCTTTTGCAGGCACTTGGCAAACTTGTAGGTGGTGGATTCCAGCGGGGTGCCGTACAGCGAGTAATCAATATTTTCAGCGTTTTTCCACTCGTTGCACTTATCGTTCATGTGCTGCATCACACTCAGGGCAAAGGGCTTTGCGGCGGGATCGGTATGGCTCTTGCCGGTCATATATTTGCAGCATTCATACAGGCCCGCATAGCCCAGGCTGATGGTGGAGTAGCCGCCGTACAGCAGCTTATCAATGGGCTCGCCCTTTTTCAGGCGGGCCAGAGCGCCGTACTGCCACAGAATGGGTGCCGCATCGGACAGGGTACCCTTAAGGCGGTTATGGCGGTACTGCAAGGCGCGGTGGCACAGTTCCAGGCGCTCATCAAAAATTTTCCAGAATTTATCCGGCTCACCGCCGGAGGACAGGGCCACATCCGGCAGGTTGATGGTAACAACACCCTGATTGAAGCGGCCATAGTACTTCGGCTTGCCCGGCACATAGTTCTGGGCGTTGGCCACGTTGTTCCAGCCATTGCCGGAACGGTCGGGGGTCAAAAAGCTGCGGCAGCCCATGCAGGTAAATACATCGCCGTTGCCCTCGGTCTCACCCTTAGACAGCTTGTATTCCTTCATTTTCTTTTCGCTGATATAGTCCGGCACCATGCGCTTTGCGGTGCATTTGGCGGCCAGCTTGGTCAGGTAGAAATAGGGGGTGCCTTCGCGGATATTATCGTCTTCCAGCACATAGATCAGCTTGGGGAACGCGGGGGTGATCCAGACCCCCTTTTCATTCTTAACACCCTGGTAGCGCTGGCGGAGCATTTCTTCCACGATAATGGCAAGGTCAGATTTCAGGCGCTGGTTTTCGCCCGCTTCGTTCAGGTACATGAATACCGTGATGAACGGTGCCTGGCCGTTGGTGGTCATCAGGGTAACGACCTGGTACTGGATGGTCTGCACACCGCGCTTGATTTCCTCGCGCAGACGGGCTTCAACGATCTGGGAGAGCTTTTCTTCACCGGGATCAATGCCCAGTTCCTTCATCTCCGCTTCGGTATCGCGGCGGATCTTTTTGCGGCTGATATCCACAAACGGTGCCAGGTGGGTCAGGCTGATGCTCTGGCCGCCGTACTGGTTGGATGCCACCTGCGCAATGATCTGGGTGGCAATGTTGCAGGCCGTGGAGAAAGAATGCGGTTTTTCGATGAGGGTACCAGAAATAACCGTGCCGTTCTGCAGCATGTCGTCCAGGTTAACCAGGTCGCAGTTGTGCATATGTTGGGCGTAATAGTCAGCATCATGGAAATGAATGATGCCATCCTCATGTGCCTTTACAATCTCGGCAGGCAGCAGCATACGCATGGTCAGGTCCTTGCTGACCTCGCCGGCCATATAATCGCGCTGAACGCTGTTGACGGTCGGGTTTTTATTGGCGTTTTCCTGCTTGACTTCCTCATTGTTGCACTCGATGAGGGACAGAATGCGGTCGTCGGTGGTGTTATGGGTACGGCGCAGGCTCTGCACATAGCGGTAGGTGATATATTTGCGGGCCACCTCATACGCTTTGGTCTGCATGATGGCGTCTTCCACCAGATCCTGGATCTCCTCCACGTTCATGGCGTGGTTGCGGCTCTGGCATTCCTGCGCCACATCGTCGGCAATGGCCGTGATCTGTTCCTTGGTCAAGCGCTGGTTGGAGGCAACAACGTTGTTGGCTTTGGTCACCGCTGCAATAATTTTAGATATATCGAAAACGGCCTCGCTGCCGTTGCGCTTGATGATCTTCATGAACTGTTATCTCCTTACCTCAATAAAAGTTGCCGGGTTGATACCCCACACCAAAACCGCTCCATGATTTTGGCGAGCGTATTTATCTTACCGCATCGACCCGGCAAAGTCAAGCCAATACACCACAATATATTGTATATAATTTGATAATAGCACCCATATATGCCATATAGCGCGATGGGACGTTCAAAAAGATTGCAAAACAAAACGCCGAAAAAAGCGCTGGCTTTTTGGGTAAAATAGGCACTTTTTTCAAAGCTGCGATGATATGTGATTTTATTGTTCCCTGGCCGCTTGCTTTTGCCCGGCACGGCTGGTATACTGGTGCAAGGCATCTGCCTATTGTGATGATTTGCCGCAGCACTATACAAGATATAGTGTTGCATGTTATAAGGAGGCTCCCCGCGTGAACTACGCAACCATAAAATACTGTGATATTGCCAACGGCACGGGCGTGCGTACCAGTCTGTTTGTTTCCGGCTGCCGCCGCCACTGCCCGGAATGTTTTAACGCCGTTGCCTGGGATTTTGGTTATGGCCTGCCCTTTGATAAAGCCGTGCGCAATGAAATTTTGGGCAGCCTTGCCCCGGATTATATTGATGGGCTTTCCCTTTTGGGCGGCGAACCCTTTGAGCCGGAAAACCAGCGTGCTCTGGTGCCGTTCCTGCACGAAGTACGGGTGTTGTACCCCCACAAAACCATCTGGTGCTACACCGGC
>OLNY01002029.1_pt1 | contig 14758 bp, 14 predicted proteins | sample 1671981 | NCBI WGS metagenome assembly OLNY01 (sample SAMEA3136632, study PRJEB25190) | human gut metagenome | biome: human gut; feature: human-associated habitat; material: faeces | place: Austria | collected 2013 | reverse complement strand
AAAAGGTCCTGCGCCTGCGCTTCGGCCTGGAGGATGGCCGCCCCCGCACGCTGGAGGAGGTCGGCAAGGAGTTCAACGTCACCCGTGAGCGTATCCGCCAGATCGAAGCCAAGGCCCTGCGGAAGCTCCGTCATCCCAGCCGTTCCAAGAAGCTGAAGGATTTCTTGAACTAAGTTTTGTGTTTGAGTATGCAAAAGCCGCCCGTATGGGCGGCTTTTTTCAGCTTACATCATGGGGAAGAGAGGGTTCCGGTCAAGGTCCCGATCTGTACCGTGCCGACCTGATCGACCATCAAGGGCGAGGAGAAGGTAAAGAATATCTGGCATGGCTCGGTATTGGATGCCGCAGCGGCTTCGTTTGACATCAGAGGATCGCCATTTCTGTCCAGCAGGACCAGGCTGGAGAGCAGGGCGTCTCGATCCTGATCCGTGCTGTTCAGGGAGGCGGAGAGCGCAAAAGGCGTCAGGATCGCGCTCCCCATTTGCTCCCCTTGCTGCGTTTTCAAAACGATCTCTTCCTGCGGCGCAGAGGTTTCTATCGTCCAGTCGAACGAGAGAACAGAGCCGGTAGCAGGGATCTCCATGCGGAGGGTCACCTCTTGACCGGTCGTCAGCATCGCATGGGAGGATTCTACATCCAGAAGATAGGTGATGCTCGTGCTGTCCGGGTCACAGCCCCAGGAGCTGCCTACGTTGGCAAAGCTGTCGTCCTGCGTTGTTTGCCCTGTTTTGGTCAGGGTAAAGGTGGGGGCGGCGTCTAGTAGGCCCAAATGCTCCGCGGTGTCGGGATAAGTCACTTCCAGGCTCAGATATAGCAGGTTGGCGCTGCCCATGGCTTGCTGGAGCTTCGCCGTTACGCCGTTGCTTTCGCTGGTCACATCCAAGCTCTGGGTTGCATGGGAGAGAGTCTCGTCATCCAGATTGGAATGGTCCAAATAATTTGCCAAGGGGTTGCTGGGGTCATATTGCGGTGCCTCATCGCCGTCCATTGGAACGGCAGTGTTCTCCGGCGCCTCGGTTTGCGTTCCGCAGGCGGATAAGGCAAAGGCAGACAGCAAAGCCAGACAGAAGAGGATGCGCTTCACAGGCCCACCCCCGTTCCGCCGCTCCACAGGGGAGGCTGTGTCCCAGGCAGCTCAGAGCTGTTTGTGTAGCCGTTTGCCATGGCGTTTTCCCGCAGGAAGCGGTATGCCTCCGCCAGAGTTGCCTGATAGTAGGGGTTCACATAGAAAATGCCCGCAATGTTGAAGCTGATCCCGCTCAGCAGGAACCAGCCCAAAAAGCTCAGCTCTAAGACAAAGATGTCCCATTTGTATCCTTTGGTCATCTGCAAACTCAGCTGCAAGGCCCGGCTGTGGTCCAGATTCGGGTTTTCTGCCAGGATATATGGCACGGCGAAGTAACCAAAGCTTCGGATGATGCCGGGAATGAGGAAGAGCAGCGACCAGAGCAGGGTGAAGAGCCATTTGAACAGGCCCGTCAGGAACACGTTGCCATAGTTCTCCACAAAACCATGGCCGATGCGCTGGAAGGGGGCCTTATATCCTGGTCTGCTCTCCAGAAAGAAACGGCTGGCCCCAACCTGAAGCGGGAACACCACCAACAGGGAGAGGAGCAGGCTGCCTGCTGCGAAAGGCGCAAGATAGGGGGAGAGCAGCTGTGCTCCATACGCCACTGCGTTCCCTAGGGAAGGATCGTCGTAGATCAGAATGCTGTTGGACACAAGCTCACGAGAGGTCTGTTGAAGCTGAAGGTTGAACAGGTCCCCGGAGAGCAGAGCCAGCAAAACGCAGACCCCGACGAACGGCCAGTAATTGCTCAGAAATGTATCCTTGCCCGTTTGTTTGAACCGGGCGCGGTTCCAGATCGGTTGCATAGGATCCCTCCTTGTCATAGTTTGGATTTGCTTCCATTCTCAAACTCATTGTAAAGGACACGGCTGACTTCGTCAACAGAAGAATTTCCTGGTGCGACCCCTAAAAAATCCGTGGGTGTAGCGTGGCTTTCTGTGGGCTTCGTCTCTTGCAATTCCCAGTGAATGGCGGTAAGATGGGCAAATATAAGAGCATGAATGTTCGTCTCTTTGGGACAAAGCAAACGAAAGGAAGGAAGCGTATGGGACCCGATCAGCAGCCCAAGCCGCCTGCCCTGACCAGGGCGCAGCTGGAAGACCTGGTGGAATATACATTGGATGTCGGTCGTCAGATGATGGAGTGCGGTGCAGAAGCCTGGCGCACAGAAAACACGATGGCACGCATCTTCCGGGCCTATGGCCTGGAGGTCTTGGACGCCCATGTGATCGCCAGCCAGGCAGCCGTTACCGTCAAGACCCCCACGGGGGAGCATTATACCAGCACCTGTATGATCTTGCCCGATAAAATTGGTACGGACCTGGAGCGCCTGGAGACCCTCAACGCTGCGGCCCGCTATATCTGTGCATTTACGCCGGAGCTGGCAGACCTGCCGCTGAGCTTAAGACGGCCCTCGACCCGTTGGTCCTGGCGTGAGCTGTTGGGCTATATTCTGGGGGCCGGGGCCTTTGCCATTTTCTTTGGCGGAGTGCTGTTAGATGGTTTGTCTTCCGGTTTTATTGGCTTTGTGATCTATCTCATGTCCCAGGTCCGCCGGTTGCACCATCAAAACCGGATCATCTACACCACCGTAGCGTGCTTCCTATCCGGTTTGTTGGCCCAGGGCTGTGTTGCCATTGGGTTTGGCGTGAACCTAGATATGGTATTGATCGGGGATATCATGATCTTCATTCCAGGGCTGACCATGGTCAAGGGCGTGCGAGAATTTTTCTACTCCGATATTCTGACTGGCATCTGGCGTCTGGTCGAGGCCATGCTCATTGCAGCGGCCATCGCCGTGGGCTACGTCGTTTCTCTGATGTTAGGAGGGCAGCTGGCATGGTGAGTTTACAGCAAGGGGCCTTACAGATCTTCTGTGGGGCGCTGGGTACCTTGGGCTTTGCCCTGTTCTTCTTTGTCCGGTCCAAGCATCTGCTGCTGGCGACTCTGGGCGGGGCGTTGTCCTGGCTCATTTATCTGTTGGTGCTGCATGGGGGCGGGGGTGTGTTTTTGGCTGCCCTCGTCTCTTCGATGGCCGTCTGCTTTTGGTCAGAGGCCCTGGCCCGCCTGCGAAAGGCTCCGGCCCTCATCTTCCTGCTCCCCGGCATCGTGCCCCAGCTCCCCGGCGGGGCGCTGTATTATTCGATGAGCGCCCTGATCCAAGAAGATATGGGCACGTTTTTTCAAAAGGGGAAGGAAGCGGGGCTGGTGGCTCTGGGGATCGGGGTCGGTATTTTGATCGCGTCAGAGGTCGTCCGTCTGCTCATGTGGAGCAACCGACACAGGAAACGTCGCTTGTCCCGCAAAACACGCCGGCATCCGAGGAGAACAGATCAAAACTGACCCTATAAAATTTTTTTCGTCTGGCCCTATTCAAAAGGCCAAGGGACGCTATAATGAAACTTGCGGGAACAGGATCTTGGCCTGTTCCTACCAGTAAACCATCAAATTGCGTCGAGGTGTTGTATATGTTAGAGCAAGTCCGGAACGAGGCCAAGGCCGCCGCCCTGGAGATTTGTCAGGTGGCAAAACTGCGGAAGGGCCAGATCCTGGTGGTGGGCTGCTCCACCAGCGAAGTTACCGGTCATAAAGTCGGCAGCTACTCCAGCCCGGAGCTGGGCCAGGCCATTTATGAAGGGATTCAGGAAGCCCTCCAGCCTCAGGGCATCTATTTGGCTGCCCAGTGCTGTGAGCATCTGAACCGGGCCATCATCGTGGAGGCCGAAGCCGTTCCCGGCGCGGACATCTGCAACGTGGTGCCCCAGCCTAAGGCAGGCGGTTCGTTTGCCACGGCGGCGTATCACGGCTTCCAGCATCCTGTGGCCCTGGAGGAGATCCGGGCGGATGCCGGCCTGGACATCGGCGGCACCCTCATCGGGATGCACCTGAAAAAGGTCGCCGTGCCCGTCCGCCTGACCCAGAATCGCATCGGCGAGGCTATGGTTTTGGCAGCCCGTGTGCGCCCCAAGTTCATCGGCGGCAACCGGGCGGTCTATGACGAAGACCTTAAATAAAATCACTGGATGAAAATTTCCCTGTCTGTCGAAAGCGGACAGGGAAATTTTTGCAAAAAAGCAGGACAAAAATCCGCCGGACCTCTTACGAAGTCCGGCGGATGATATTATTTACGGAACTGACGAAACAGGAATCAAACGAACAGCTGCTTGGACAGAACGATCTTCTGGATCTCGGTGGTACCCTCATAGATCTGGGTGATCTTGGCGTCGCGCATCAGGCGCTCGACGTGGTACTCCTTCATGAAGCCGTTGCCGCCCAGCATCTGGACTGCATCGGTGGTGACCTTCATGGCAGTCTCAGCGGCGATCATCTTGGCCTTGGCGGCGGAGAGGGAGAAGGGCTTGCCAGCGTCCTTGTCGCAGGCTGCCTTGTACACCATGTACTTGGCCATTTCGATCTGGGTGGCCAAATCGACCATACGGAAGGACAGGTGCTGGTTCTTGTACAGAGGCTTCTTGAACTGCTTGCGCTCCATCAGGTACTTCCGAGCGATCTCGAAAGCGCCCTCTGCGATGCCCAGAGCCTGGGAAGCAATGCCGATGCGGCCGCCGTCCAAGGTCTTCAGTGCGGTGTGGAAGCCCTCGCCGGGAGGAGAGATCATGTTGGCTACAGGCACATGCACGTCGGTGAAGTGCAGCTCGCTGACCATGGCGCTGCGGATGCCCATGGTGTTGTGGCGGGCGCCGATGGTGAAGCCCGGAGTGTTCTTCTCGACGACAAAGGTAGCCATGCTCTTGGGGCCCAGCTCGTGGTCGGTCAGAGCGTAGACGGCGAAGTAATCAGACAGAGGGCCGTTGGTGATGAAGCACTTGCTGCCGTTGATGATGTATTCATCGCCCTTGCGCTCGGCAAAGGTCAGCATGCCGCTGACGTCGGAGCCGGCGGTGTGCTCGGTCAGGCCGAAGGAACCCAGGTGGTTGCCCTTCAGGACAGGGGGCAGGAAGCGCTTGAGCTGCTCATCGGTGGCCTTGGAGAAGTGCAGGCTGCCGCCGTACAGGGAGGTCGCCACGGAGAAGGACACGGACAGGGAGGGGTCGGCCTTAGAGATTTCCTCGATGGCCAGAGCGTACTCCATGTAGCCCAGGCCCTCGCCGCCATATTCCTTTTCATAGGGCAGGCCGATGAAGCCCATGCTGCACAGGTCTTCATACAGGCTGCGGTCATACTCGCGGGTCTCGTCCCGCTCCAGGACCTTGGGGGCGACCTTTTTCTCGGTAAAGTCGCGGGCCATCTTTTGGATGGAAAGCTGCTGTTCGTTCAGTTCAAAATTCATAACGGTATTGTCTCCTTTTTTCATTGACAGAAGCCAATTAGACTTGCTTGACTGAAAGCGCTGTCACGGACGACAGGAATCTCGACAATCGTTTCCGGCCAAGGAGAAATGTACAGGTACACATTACCACACCACCCATAAAAAATCAACGGGAATGCCGACATTTTTAACGAAAAGTCGAAATTTTTTTACATTCTCCAAACCAAAAACAGGAAGAGATAGACAGAATTACCCCAAAATGCTTGCGCGAGAAATTACTGTTATAGTATTTGGAACATGGGGGAAAAAGAAACCGGCAACGACTTCCCAAATCGTTGCCGGTTCTTTTTTGAAAAGAGAGAAAAGAGAGTGTGTAAGTTAAGTCAGAAGGTTTTTGATCTCTGCTGCTTACAGGTTATATAGTACAGGGGAATTGTGACCAAAATATTGGAATGATATGGATAAATTATGAATTCTCCCTCCGAATTATGAACGTTTTTTGAACAAACCGCCTGATAAAGCTGCAAGTGGCCCTTATCCGTTGCTGCTGGAGACCAGCCCCAGCTTCACGGCCTGGTCGTAGCTGTGGTACGCCGTAAACAGATCCAGCTGTGCCGCTTCCACGTCCCGCTGGGCGCTGTCCAACGTATCCTTCGCATCCTGCAAGGCATTGGCAGAGAGATTCCCAAGCTGATACTTCTTCTCGGCCACAGCATACATCTGCTGCTCATAGGCCAGCGCACTCTGCTTTGCCGCCAGCGCCGTCTGCGCCGGGGCAATGGCCTTGTAGAGGTTCAGGAAGGAGGCCTCAAAGCTGGCCACCGCCGCATCCTTTTTATAGATAGAGGACTGATATGCATACTCTGCCATCTTATACTGATAGCTGTTTTTGCCCTCATCCCGGCGGGCATCGTTCATGGCGTCCTCTGCGTCTTCCACGGCGCGGTCCGCAGTATAGAGCGAGTAGCTGTTCTCCTTGGCCTTGGATAAGTCAGAAGCATAGTTCAGATAAGACAGTTCGTCGGCTGTCACAGAAGGGGTGTCCAGCAAGCGCAGCTTGCCCGTGGGCACGTCGCCCATCAGGGATTGCAGGGAGCTGTACAGTGTAGAAACGGTGTTTTCCAGGCTGGTGATGGAAGATTCCAGGCTCTCATACCCGTTCTGTACCTGCGTCAGGGTCAGCTTGGAGACCTGCCCCAGCTGATAGCGCAGCTCGATCTCCTTCAAAGACCGCTGGGTGCTGGCCAGCGTGTTGTTTTTCAGCCCATCCAGCTGAAGCTGGGTGGACAGGATGGTCAGGTAGAGAGACTCTGCCCCGGAAATCGTCTGGTCGGCGGCATAGTCGATTTGACGCTCCGTGTCTTTCAGGGTCTTCTGGTAGTCCTGCTTCTGCTCTTTCAGATCATCCAGCTGGTCCTCCAGAGACTCTTTTGTAGATTTTAGGCTTTCTGCCTGCATTTGGCCATACTGAGCAAGCGTTTTCAACATACTTACATTAATAGCACTATTAATAACATCGCCCAAATTCTCAATTTTTTCACCAGAGACAGAGACTTTATCGAGAGATGCTGTCAAGGCAGCGTTTGCAGTTGCAAGTTGATTAGTAGAACCATTCAGTAACTGAGAGATCTGAATGTCTAAGTTATCAATGGCGTCTTCCATCTCATCAATGGCGTCATCCCAGTCCATCGCCTTCGCCTGCTTGAGGCTCTCCTCCGCGGCTTTCAGGGTGAGATTATTTGCTTTTACCCGTTCTCCGATCTGGGAGAAGGCGAGGGTGCCATCTGAGGGGATGGTCACGGACGTGGTGCCGGACGCGGAGATGGGGGTTGTGCTGGTGTTCTGGCGGGCGGCCATGGCGGGAGTGGCCAGGGAGAGTAGGGCCGTGCAAGTCAGGCCCAGGGCCAGAACGCGGGTGTGTTTTTTCATCATAGGGAAGTCCTCCGTGGAGATTGTTAGAAAACGTACAATTTAAGTGTCCTGATTCTATCAAAGGATTATGAATAAACTATGAACAAACACAAAAAATCGAAGGCCAGATCAAAGCCTTCGATTTTTTGAGGATCGTTTCGGTTCCAATGGTTCAAAGTAAGCTGGAAAGGGGGACGTCTTCGACTGCTTCCAGGCTAGAAATAGAGATCTCAAAGGCGGTGCGCTCCTGCGTGACCTCGCCCAAGTTTTTGAGATAGGTCCGGCTTTGCAGCCGCCCGTTGAGCCACAGGGGGTCCCCGGTGGTCATTTCGCCACATTCCTGTGCCAGCCGCCCCCAGGCGATGCAGGGCAGGTAATCCGCCCGACGGTACCGGCGGTTGACCGCCAGCAGCAGGTCGCAGATGTCCCGTCCCAGCGGGGTACGCCGTAAGATCGGGGGCTTACAAAGCGTGCCCCGTAACCAGACCTGGTTGCAGGGCTCTCCCACCCCCGGCAGCACAGACCGCGCCAGCACGGTAATGACCAACCGGCTCCCCACGCCGCTTCGGTTGTTGAAGGAGCGCACCTCGCCCGTCACCTCTAAGTAGTCCCCAGGCTGGGGCAGGGCTTTGCCCTCCGGCGGTGCAGGCAAGAGAATGTTCAGCCGATCCTCCCGCCCGGACAGCCGGGGGACGGAGAGGGGAAAGCGATAAAAGTCCAAGCCGTGGACCTGGTGGGATAGGGTGGCTTCCCCGGCGGCGGTCCCACGCAGGACCACCCGGTTTTCCTTTTGTTCCATGTTCAGACCGCCTCCAGAATGTTCTTCACTGTCTGAACTCTATGCGTGGGGGTGGGGAACTATGCCCGCTATCCTAAGGCCACGTCCAAGCACATCATCAGGGAAAAGCCCACCAGAGTAAACAGGGCCATCCAGTCCTTGTTTTCATTGGTCTGACTTTCCGGAATGAGTTCTTCTACGACCACATAGATCATAGCACCAGCGGCGAAGGCCAGCAGGAAGGGCAGGCAGACCTGCAAATGCATCACCAGGATCGCCCCCAGCACGGCGGCAATCGGCTCCACGATGCCACTCAGCTGCCCACAGAAAAAGGCTTTCTTGGGGGAGAGTCCCTCCCGGCGCAGGGGCAGGCTCACCGCCATGCCCTCCGGCAGGTTTTGCAGGCCAATGCCTACGGCCAGCATCCAGGCGCCCACAGCGGTGGAGCCTTCCAAGCCATAGGCCAGCGACCCAAAGGCCACGCCGATGGCCAGCCCTTCCGGGATATTGTGTAAGGTAATGGAAAAGACCAGCATGGCGCAGCGCTTGAACCCGGCGGACCGTCCATTTTTTCCGGCAGCTTCTCGTTTCTGGCTGAAATGGGTAAACGCACGGTCCCCCCAAAACAGCAGGAAGCCGCCGCCCATAAAGCCGATCAGCGCCGTGCTCCAGGGACACATCCCCAGCTCTTCCGCCATGTCAATAGAAGGGGAGAGCAGGGACCAGAACGAGGCTGCCACCATCACCCCGCCCGCCAGCCCCAGCATGGCGTCCATCACGTTTCGGTTGGGCTTACGTAAGAGAAAGACCACGCAGGCCCCCAAGCTGGTCAAGGCCCAGGTCATCAGCGTAGCGCACAAAGCCTGCACCGGGCCCGCCAGCTGAAACAAGCTCTCAAGCATCAGGGTTCCTCCTTGCGGATGATTCTGCTCCGGCTGGGCACTGGCCCGACCGGAGACACTGTATCCTATGAAGGAAGGGGGAGAGGGGTGCACAGCTTGTCGGAAAGAGAAAACGCCAGCCCCCAGGAAAGTCCCAGGGGCTGGCGAATGATAGGATCAATTATGACGCATATTGAGAGCTGGAGAGGATCAATACTCCACCACACCCTCATACACCATCACGGCGTCGCCGGTCAGGATGACTTCGTGGTCCGAATAATTGACCACCAGGTCGCCGCCGACCAGCTTGACGGTGATGTCCTTGCCCTTTTCCACGTAACCGTTCTCGGTGGCGGCGATGACGGCGGCCATGGCGGCGCAGGCCGACTGCTACTACGCGCTCGTCGCCCGCCTGGCAGAGGTCCCGCAGGTCGATATCGTCGGCCATTTTGACCTCATCACGAAGTTCGATGAGCCGCACACGCGCTATCCCATCCTCCCGCCCAGCGCACGCGCCGCGATGGAGCGGCTGATCCGGGCAGGGAAGATCTTCGAGATCAATACCGGTGCGATCAGCCGCGGCTACCGGCAGACGCCGTATCCCGCCGAGCCGCTTCTGCGCCTGCTGCGGGAGATGGACGGGAAGATCCTCTTCACCGCCGACGCCCACCGTGCCTGCGACGTCGCCTTCGGCTATGCCGAAGCCGTCGAGCTTGCCTGCCGCTGCGGCTTCGATACCTTCTGGCGTCTGACCGAGGAGGGCTTCGTCCCCGCGCCGCTGCATCGCGCCCTCACATAAAAAGCACCACAACCGCCCCGGCAGCCAGATCGCTGCCGGGGTCGCTTGCTGCTATGTAGTCAAATTTTCAAATTCCGTCAGGACTGCCGCTCAATCCGCGCTGCTCAGCGCCAGAAGATCCTCCAGCATCCGCGAGAGCTCTTTTCTGCTCAGCTCCTCCTGCACGCGCAGCTTCCCGTCCTTTTCCGTCAGCAGGTCAGAGGCATAGGCCCAGCGGACCGCATCCTCCGCGTCGGCGTCGATCTCGTCCGCGTCCGTGAACTGCGTCAGATCAACGTCCGCGCCTGCCTCGGTGTCCAGCCCCAGCTGCTTTGCCATCTGATAGAGCGTCTTTGCCGCCTCCTGCCGCGTCAGCGGCGTGTCGGGATCGTAATCGGGCAGGGGAGCGGCTTCTTCGTCCGAAGCCTGCGTCCAGTGCGCGTAGAGCGTCGTATCCGCCGTCAGATGCAGCGGCTGCTGCGTGTCGACGGGTTCCTCGTCTTCCGTGTACCAGCCGTCAAAGGCGGCGTCTTCCCGTTCGGGGTCGTTGACATACAGATCCGCAAGGCTCTTGCCCTGTTCCGCTTCCAGCGTGACGGGCTCGTCATTCTCGTCCGTCACGAGCGTGAGGGTATAGACGGCCTCCTGCAGCTGCAGGTCCGTAAAGCCGTTTTCATGCACGGCGCTGATGCAGAGCGTCGGATCGTCGCTCGTAAAGTTCTCCGAGAAATCATCCGCGTAGCCGGTCAAAACGGCCTGCTCCGCTTGGCCGCTGACGCCGACGCGTGCCTGCTTGTCAAGACCCAGCGCGCCGATCGTTACCGTGCCGGTCTCATCCAGCCAAAGGTTGTTCTGCGCGTCCTGCGCGCGGTTGCCGGTCAGGTTCGTCGTGCCGCAGAGCTCCAGTTCGCCCGCGCAGTACACGCCGCCGCCCAGGATCTGCCGCTCCGAAGCCTTCATTTCGCCCGTCAGCCGGTTGCCCGCGATGACGCAGCTGTCGATCACGGCCTTCGCGTGCGCTGCGATGACAACGCCCGCGCCGTACCGGCCCTCGTTGTCGATGATATTGACGCCGGACAGATACAGCTGGTTATAGTCGCCCACGCTGATGGCTCCGGCCGTCGCGCCGGTGATGCGGCCGCCCGCGAGCGCGTTTTTCTCGTTCGCCGCGATATAGGCCTCCTGCCAGGCAAAGCTCCCGTCGTCAAAGATCAGCTCACCGGCCTCGCCGACATAGTAGTTGCTCGAGGTCCCGGCCCCGTTGCAGTCCGTGATGGTCAGCACCGAGGGCTCCGTCCCTTCGTCGCTGACGGCAAGGTAAATGATGCAGCCCTCCGCGCCGTCTGCGAGCGAGAGGGAATAGCCGTTCAGGCAGAGCGTCACCTGCACGCCGTTTTTCGCCACACACAGCGGCTCGTCCAGCGTCCAGTCCTCCGTCAGATAGTAGCAGCCGCTTTCCAGCTGCCCGCCGCGCACCGTCAGCGGCTCGAAAGCCGGTTCCTCACAGGCGTCCTCGCGGTTGACTGCGTGGATGTGCGTGCCGTCCGCCGGCGCTTCCTCTGCGGCCGCATCCGTTTCTGCCGCCGCATCCTGCTCCGGCTGTTCGGCAGTTTCCGTGTTTGCTTCTGCCGCAGCCGCATCGGGCTGTGTCCCGTCGGCGGGCGCAGCTTCCGCTTCTGTGACCGTGTCCGCCGCCTCCTGCGCGGGCTGCTCTGCGGTCTGATCGTCCGCCGCGGCCGCGCACACGCTGCACAGTCCCACGACGAGCGCCAGGATCAGCACCAGGCTGAGCCATCTTTGTTTCTTCATGTCCTTCTCCTCCTGTGGTTGGAGTATTATGTTTACCAAAAGAGTACCATATTTACGCTGTATTTTCAACGTTTTTCTCCGGTTTTAAGCAAATATTAAACTTTTTTCTGCCAACATCACCATATATGGGCCAAAACCTCCCGCCTTCCGCAACATCTTGTTTTCCGTTGACAGGCCCGTCCTCCGCACACTATAATATCTTCTGGCATTTCACAGAAAGAAGGCGTCCGGATGGATCAGAAAAACGCGTTTCTCGGCACGGAGCCGATCGGCAGACTCCTGTTCCGGCTGGCGATCCCGACGGTGATCGCGCAGCTCGTCAATATGCTCTATAATATTGTAGACCGCATCTACATCGGCCACATGCCGCAGGTCGGCAGCCTGGCCCTGACCGGTCTTGGCGTCTGCACGCCGATCATCCTGATCGTGTCGGCCTTCGCTGCGCTCGTCGCCTCAGGCGGCGCACCGCGCGCGTCCATCAGCATGGGTAAGGGCGATCTGCAGACGGCCGAAAAGATGCTCGGCGGCTGCTTCTCCCTGCAGCTTGGCATCTCCGCCGTCCTGACCGCGGCGCTTCTTATCTGGAACCGCGATCTGCTTCTTGCCTTCGGCGCGAGCGAGCAGACCATCGATTATGCCGCCGACTATATGCAGATCTACGCCATCGGCACCGTCTTCGTCCAGCTGACGCTCGGCATGAACGCGTTCATCACCGCCCAGGGCTTTGCGCGGGAGGGGATGCTCACCGTGCTGATCGGCGCCGTGTGCAATATCGTGCTCGACCCGATCCTGATCTTCAAGCTCGGCATGGGCGTGCGCGGCGCTGCGCTGGCGACTATCGTCTCGCAGGGCGTGTCGTGCCTGTGGGTCGTGCTGTTCCTGTTCAGCAAAAAAAGCGTCCTGAAGCTGCGCGTGCAGAACTTCCTGCAGAGCCCGCGGCTCATCCTGCCCTGCGTGGGCCTCGGCACGGCGACGTTTATCATGCAGGCGAGCGAGAGCGTGCTCTCCGTCTGCTTCAATTCCTCGCTGGCCCGCTACGGCGGCGATATCGCCGTCGGCGCCATGACCATCCTCACGAGCGTCATGCAGTTTGCGCTCCTGCCCCTGCAGGGGATCTCGCAGGGCGCGCAGCCGATCCTGAGCTATAACTACGGCGCAAAGAACGTCGAGCGCGTCAGAAAGACCTTCCGCGTGCTCCTGACCGTCTGCCTGACGTATTCCGCGCTGATCTGGGCGTTTGTCATGCTTTGCCCGCGCGTGTTCGCCGGGATCTTCACGCCGGACGCCGAACTGATCGAATTCACCGGCCGCGCCCTTCGCATCTACTGCGCGGTGCTGGCGATCTTCGGCATCCAGCAGGCCTGCCAGATCACCTTCGTCTCCATCGGCAAGGCCGTCTGCTCCATCATCGTGGCCGTCATGCGCAAATTCGTCCTGCTCATCCCGCTGATCTACCTGCTGCCGCACCTCGTCCCGGACCCGACCCTGGGCGTCTACCTGGCCGAGCCCGTCGCCGATACCCTCGCCGTGACCTTCACCTCCATCCTCTTCTCCCACCAATTCCGCAAAGCCCTCCGCACCCTCGAATCGGAGCGCAGCGCGTAAAAGAGAAAAAGGCCCGCCGCGCAGCAGCACGGCGGGTCTTGGTTTATTCCTCCGGTTTATCGTCCTCATCCGGCGTTTTTTTATGAGCCTGTTCGATCGTATGGATCAGGAAGGCGCCCATTGCGGCGATCGCGCCGACGATGCCCCAGCCGGAGCTGTTTGCTGCCGATGCGCCGATCAGTTCGAGCAGGAAGCTGAAGGCCAGCGTGCCTGCCAATGCCCAAATCGCCATATCCGTACCTCCCAGTTATCTTTTTCTCAGGATAGCACACGGGGCCGGGAAAAGCAAGGCGTCAGGCTTCCAGCTTGTACTTTTCCTCAAACGCGTTGTACTGGAGCAAGAATTCGTTGCTGCCGGATTTGACGTCGCCGAGATACTTGTGCAGGTCGATGCGCTCGTTCTTCATGTCAAGCAGACAGCCCGCGATGTTCGAGCAGTGGTCGGACACGCGCTCGAGGTTCGTCAGCAGGTCGGAGAGCACAAAGCCCGCGGCCAGCGAGCATTCGCCGCGCTGGAGTCTGGCGATATGGTTCGTGCGCAGCTCGTCCTTGAGCTTGTCGATGACCTGCTCGAGCGGCTCGACTTGCCGCGCCAGCGCCAGATCGTCCTGCAGGAATGCGCGGCTCGTCAGATCGACGATCTCGCCGACCGCGTCCAGCATGGTCTGCAGCTCCTTCTGCGCCGTCGGCGTGAACGAGACGCCCTTCTCCTTCAGCTCCTCGGCGGATTCGATGATGTTGACGGCGTGGTCCGTGATGCGCTCGAAATCGCCGATCAGATGCAGCAGCATCGACGACTCTACGCTGTCCTGCTCGCTCATCGGCTGCGTGGCCAGATGCACGAGGAAGGTGCCGAGCGTGTCCTCATACCGGTCGGTATCGTCCTCACGCCTGCGGACCGAGGCGGCCAGCGCCGGCGTGAAGTGCAGCACGGCCTGCAGGCTCTCATGCAGCGCCAGCTCCGCGTCGGCGGCCATGCGCTTGGTCAGCTCCTCGCTCTTGACGAGCGCGATGGCCGGCGTGGCGAACAGACGCTCGTCCAGCACGGCGGCGGTATCGGGGTGGCCCGTCTCCGGGATCAGCCGGTACGACAGCTTTTCCAGCAGCCCGCAGCACGGCAGCAGCATCAGCGTGCACAGCACATTGAAGATCGAGTGGGTGACCGCGATCTGGAACGTGTCGATCGGCTGGTCAACAAAGGAGAAGTGCAGCAGCAGATTTGCCGTCTCAAATACCGTCAGCCAGACGATCGTGCCGATGATATTGAAGCTCAGATGCACGACGGCGGCCCGGTGGGCATTTTTATTCGTGCCGACGGACGAGAGCATCGCCGTCACGCAGGTGCCGATGTTCTGGCCCATGATGATGGGGATCGCCGCGCCATAGCTGACCGCGCCGGTCGACGAGAGCGCCTGCAGGATACCGACCGAGGCGGACGAGGACTGCACGATGCCGGTCAGAATCGCACCGGCCAGCACACCGAGAATGGGATTGGAGAACATCAGGAAGAACTTTGTGAAGTTCGGGTCGTTGCGCAGGCCCGAGACCGAGCCGGACAGCGACTCCATGCCGAACATCAGCGTCGCAAAGCCGAGCAGGATGAGGCCCGTGTCCTTTTTCTTGCCCTTGCCGGTCAGATACAGAATGATGCCGATCA
>OLNY01002025.1_pt1 | contig 14771 bp, 10 predicted proteins | sample 1671981 | NCBI WGS metagenome assembly OLNY01 (sample SAMEA3136632, study PRJEB25190) | human gut metagenome | biome: human gut; feature: human-associated habitat; material: faeces | place: Austria | collected 2013 | reverse complement strand
ATTTCTGGTTCTCTCAAGTGGATATTCTCTTCCAGCCAAGGTTTTTTCCTCCTATATTTAGTGTCCTATGCACAACCGGACTCTGTTACAAATCCGGTCCGCTGCATGAATCAAAAGCAAAGCTGTAAGCTTCTTACAGAAACTAGAATCTGTAATGTGCGAATGCCTTGTTTGCCTCTGCCATCTTGTGCATATCTTCTTTTCTCTTAACAGATGCGCCTGTGTTGTTAGCTGCATCCATGATCTCGTTAGCTAATCTCTCAGCCTGAGTTTTCTCTCCTCTGGCACGTGAGAATGCTGTTAACCAACGAAGGCCTAAAGCCTGACGACGATCAGGGCGAACCTCGATTGGTACCTGATATGTGGCACCACCGATACGTCTTGCTTTTACTTCGAGAGCTGGCATTACATTGTTCATAGCCTCTTCGAATACTTCAAGAGCTGGTCTTCCTGTCTTCTCTTCTACTGTAGCAAATGCTCCGTATACAATCTTCTGAGCTACGCCTTTCTTACCGTCTAACATAATGCTGTTAACAAGCTTTGTAACTACTTTGCTGTTGTACATTGGATCTGCTAATACGTCTCTTTTCTGAGTATGTCCTTTACGTGGCACGTTACTTCCCTCCTTAATCATGATATTTGTGGATTAATTCATCGGTACTCACATGTGTCTCTCTAATGTGTTCGTGCGGAATTGTATTCATAAAGTGAAATCCTGCATCTGCAGGTCTAATCCCAACACTAACCTACTTTAGTTCTGTTTGTGATACACAATGTTGCTAAATTATTTAGCAGCTTTTGGTCTCTTTGCGCCGTACTTAGAGCGGGCCTGTTTTCTGTTTGCAACACCTGCAGTATCTAATGTACCACGGATGATATGGTAACGTGTACCTGGTAAATCCTTAACACGGCCACCACGAATCAGAACAACGCTATGCTCCTGTAAGTTGTGTCCCTCACCAGGAATGTATGAAGTTACTTCGATTCCGTTTGAAAGACGAACTCTGGCGATCTTTCTAAGAGCTGAGTTAGGCTTCTTAGGAGTAGCTGTCTTAACAGCTGTACATACACCACGCTTCTGTGGAGAAGAAGTGTTGATTGGCTTCTTCTGGAGAGAGTTAAAGCTTCTCTGAAGAGCTGGTGCTGTAGACTTCTTTACAGATGTCTGACGTCCTTTTCTTACTAACTGGTTAAATGTTGGCATTATTTTCACCTCCTGTTTTATTTTAAGCAGTGCAATCTTATGCACGCTAAAATATTATACAAATCCTTGTCTGTTTTGTCAAGACCAATTTTGTTTTCAATATAATATGAAATGTCAAGCATTAATTGCAAATTTTTTCCAAAAATTTTTAGTGCGTATTTTACCATAAATATGCACTTTCATATACACCATATTTGTTTTTGTCCCACGACTCCTAATCCGCCTGTAACAGCCGGATTTTTTTAGTGATATTTAATTCTCCATGGTTAAATGATAAGTCTCATTTCTTCCTCATACAGCTCCTGTGATGACCTTCCACCAAACATTGGTCTCGGATAATTATTAAGCCAGTCCTCTACCTTCTGTATGTCTTTTTTTGTCTTTCTGTCAAAGTTCGTTCCCTTTGGTATGTGCCTCCTTATCATCCTGTTCTGATTCTCGTTTGAGCCTCGCTCAGCACTGCAGTAAGGATGGCAGTAATAAACTTCTGTACGTTTCTTTCCTTTTTTATCTTTTTTCTCAATCCCATCACAGTCGGCAAATTCAGTTCCATTGTCTACTGTTATTGTTTTAAATATATCAGAGAAAAGCCTGCCCCACTTGCGTTCAAGGCTGTTTATACACTTAACCACTGATGCAGCTGTGTGATCCTTCACTTTGAATATCTTCTCATACCTCGTTTTACGCTCAGTCAATACAACAAGTGCATTCTTTGACTTCCCCTGCTGTCCCATAACAGAGTCCATCTCCCAATGCCCGAATTCCTCACGCGTATCGATATCAACCGGTCTATGTTCAATGCTTGTTCCTGCAGCTGCTCTCTTTGCTTTTCTATGTACCTTATGGTAGCTTTTTCTTTTCCTCTTTATAGCCAGATTGTCTGCTGTCACCCTCATGAATATGCCGTCATATATGTACTTGTACAAGGTCTGCTTTGTTATAGTCACGCTGAAATTAAGGTTTTTCCTTTTTATATCCAAAAGCGCTGCTTCCGGACTATATCCATCATCTGCTATCTTCTCTTCAATATAATTGGCAAGTTCAATGTCTTTGCCTATCTTAAGGACAGGTCCTTTTGCCTTAAGGTTTTCCTGGTATTTTTCTTCTGCTATGTCTGCACTGTACCTTTCTGTCTCTGTCCAGTCAGAATTCCTGTGCATGTATCTTCCACGCTTCAGCTCCCTGTATATCGTGCTGACATTCACCCTCAGCGTATCAGCCATATCCTTCGCCTTTTCCCCACTGAGATACATCTTCTCAATTTTACGGCGGTCGGTTATTGTCAGCTGTCTGAATATTCTTCCCATGGTTTTGGCGCCTCCTTTGCATTTTTGTGTTAGAAGTATACCTTAAACCTCATAGTATTCCTATATGCATACTACACAATATTATCTGTTTGGTATATTTCATAAGTTACAAAAATAATATATCATCATAATTCCACGGCATCCGGTAAATGTTACACTCTAATGGATATATGCAGATTACACAGTCATGTTCCCATCATGCACTGTGATCACAAACATATAAAGAGTAGTTATTATATATTTTGCACAAAAAATAAGGTGCAGGACTGCTTCTCCCCGCACCTTATAAATTCTATAGTCCCGGCTTATTCTGTTTTACATCCTGTTTATTTTCTTTCGTTTTTGCCCTTTGGAATATCTCTGCAGTTGTCTGGCCCGTCAGATCCGTCCACCAGCCCTTGCACTCATTATAATGTTCAATCGCCTCTGTCACATTATCAGATTTATAAGATGCATACAGATATGGCGGCTGTGGTACTCCGTCCTTGAATACCTGCATGACTATCTGCTGACGGATAAGCAGTGGACCAGTTCTCATGTGCTCCATGCCGTTCAGCTCATTCTGGAAACGTGCAAATACCTTGTCGTTTCCATTTTCAATTGTAAAACACTGTGCCCTTATATATTTGCCGACTATAATGGGATTGTCAATGTTCAGCTTAGTATTTTTAATTGCAAAACGTACACCATCCCTGTTTTTCTCAGCAAAGAAATTAGGCATCAATGTAATAACGTCCGCACTGCTGTACATGGGTTCTTCATCTTCCTGTATTTCAGCGGCATTTTCCGCTCTATCAATGCCTTTGTTTTCATCCTGACTTATTTTGGGTTTGCGTATCTGACCTACATATGTAATTGCCTTGTCAAGATATGACATTTTAATTTCATCTGTATCATTTTTAGCGTAATCTTCACGAAGGCTCTTAAGGTATTGTATATATTCTTCCCTGTCTTCAGTTCCTGAATATATCCCATCCAGGCGTTTTCTGTCAGCAACAACTCCTGCCATATTCAAAGTCTGCATTACATCATCTTCAGTAGGACTTAAAACCAGACTTTCAGGATACGCTTCAATAAGTTTTTCAACGGCCGCCTTTACAGTCTCATTATCCCTCATATCCGGATAAGCATTCAGTGATGGCACATCTATTATTTTTCCCATTACAATATCTGCCTGCTCATCTTCAATACTGTCCGTTCCCTCAACATGGTAATTAATTCCGATTGCAGGGATTCCGTGAAGTCTTGCCGGGTCAATCTGATTAAATTTTTCTATTGCTTCCTCAACAGTGGAAATATTGTCAATGTAAGTGCCCATACTGTGGAACTCGCTGCTTTCAGCAACAGTAAATGTAATAACCGCATTGACAGTCTTTTTTTCATTCTCTTCGTCTTTCTTCTGTTCTTCCTGAATAGCCTGCGTATTCCCTGCTGTCTGTTGTTCCCCTGAAATTTCTGCATAACGGGCGGCAATGGTGGATTCACTTATAGGCACTCTGCCGGTGTCATTTTCTTTATACCAGGGTTTTGCAACAGCTGCATTCATTTCATCATACCATTTTGTCATACGGTCATTTTCGGGAATATTGTTTGCAACCTCATAATCATGGATTGCATTTATCTGCTCCCTGTATTCATCTGTCAGCTCTATCTCCTGATTAATCTTAGTCTCCTGCACTTCCTGCATATTCACCTCTTCCTGTGCCCTAATGATTTTATCATATTCCAATAATACCCTTTCCTCTATTTTCCGCTGTATCGCAGCTGTAACACCATACACGGTATCCCTATACTGCCCCTGTGTCTGATACTGGGGCATCTGTACAAACCGTCCCTTTCTGCCTTCCTTTATTACTATGCCGTTAACCGTCATTCCATACATTTTGATCGATGCAATGCCTAGTTTCTGCACTACAGAGTCTGTTTTCTGGTTAAGCGGGGTAATTCTCACATCATCTATATTTACATCCGGTACACTTTCTGCAAAAAGCTTTTCTTTTGTGACATCAAGTACCACTCTGTCTATCTCATTCCTGACCTCCCTGTCATGCGGATATACCACCCCTGAATACCTGTCTCCATCTTTTCTCTGCGGATAGGATACAAACATCATTTCTTTACCAGACTTATCGTCAAACCATTTTCTGACTGAGACTGGAAATTTAAAAATCCCTTCTATTTCTACCCATCCGGTAGCAACGGTAGATGTGTTCTTAATTGAATCAAAATCCACCCTCATATTAGCCTTTATGTTCATTATCTGTCATCTCCATTCCTTTTATTATCAATTACATAAGCCCTTCTTAAATTGTCCATGTCATCTGTAGGTGCAAGAAAAATATTTATCATCTGCTCTTCATTCAGGCCGTCATCCATCGCATTTGAAATTATTTCTTTTTCTATTTCCTTCAGTTTGTCCCAGTATCTGCCACACAGGTCTGCAAATGTATCTCCTGTCCATCCCGTCTTGTCTGTTTCTTCATCCTTCTTAATAAGCTCTTCCGTATCAACATCATGAAGAAGTGCAAGACCTTTTATCTGCTCCACTTCCTCCTCTGACTCTTTTACGGCCTGTCTGTATAGCTCTGCTATCTCATCCACAGACCTTTTTCTGGCTGAATCAAATGACAGGTATAAAAGGTCACGCTCATCAACCTCGCATGAATATATGGTTCTGTCAGTCTTTGCCATGACCTTCAGCCGTTCAATTTCTTCCCTATCTGTAACGAAATCCAGACATTTATCCCTGGAGAGGGTAATATACCTGAAATTCTTTGCATCATATATGGTACGCACCGGATGTTCGTAGTCACCAAGTGCCAAAGCAGCACTGTATCTGTCTTTCAGCCAGTCAGCTGCTGTAAAACCGTATTCCGGCTTGTCAAAAGGTATTGCCTTGGTATCATATATCGGCGGTCTCGACTCTAAAAAAATAATGCACTCTGTCGGCGGCATTCTTCTTACCTGCCCTGGTGTCATCAGCTTTAATTCCGCTTTTGAATATGACAAATCCGAACTTGAATTAACCCCGAATGACATTCTGTCATCCCTTTTGTCTGCGGTGGCATTGCCAAGCGTTTCTGATATATACTCATGTGTACTTTTTGCCTGTGGTCCGGAACCCAGAAATACAACTGCCGCCATGTTGTCCATCATGATTTCCCACTTCTCGTTCGGATAAATTGCCTTGGCCTGTGCTATGGACTGCAGTATCGGCACCATGCTGATATTTCGGCTTCGTATTACTCCAAGCAGCTTCTCTGTATCTGCCGGGCGCGCACCTGCATAGAACTCATCCATCCATACCTGTACTTCATACGGCAGTGGCCCTTTGATTTCATCGTCTGACAGACGGATAAGTGTATCAAACATCTGCGTATAAAACATGGATGTTATCCATGTGTATGTATTAACATTATCCGGCATAACGAGAAATACAACAGTTGGCTGCTGTCCTATTGTGCGGATATCAATGTCGTTTCCAGAAAATATTCTTTTTACCTCAGCTGTCTCGCATATATTAAGCATTGCAGAAATCATAAGCGAAACGCTGCCCTCAGTCTCCGAAGCTTTTCCCTGGAACTTCTTAAATGCCCTTACCGGAGGATAGTTTGCATCATGCTCTGATTCACACTTTTCCATAAGGTCAGCCAGCGCATTTGACTCTTCCCCTGTAATATCTGTTGTTTTGACATTTTCCATTGCAAGAAGACTAATTACGTCATTGAACGTTGCTTTCCTGTTGTTATCCCTTGCATCCAGCCACGCATAATAAAACACAGCCTGCATCTTTAAATCCACCGCGTCATCCCAGAACGGGTCAGCAGCGGAGTTTTCTTTTGCTGGTCTGACAGCATCATGCCAGCTTTTTATAATTCTCAGCATGTCCGCTTCTGTCTGAATCCACTCAAACGGATTGTACCTGTCCGACTGCTCCGGGTTTTTGAAGTTAAGCGAGTATATCTGATAACCATTTTTTTCAAAAATTTTTCCAAGCTTTCTCTGTGTGTCTCCTTTTACATCAAGAACCACATAGCTTGAACCCATCTGTAGCAGATTCTGATGCATTATAGATGTTGTTTTGAATGAGCCTGATGAACCGACAATCATCATGTTGTTGTTTGAAAGCTTTCCCCTTATGCTTACCTTTACATTTTCTGACAGTATCCTGTTATATTTATCGTCACTGTCTTTAAGCTCCCTGCTTGCCTTTACCGGGTCAAGCCAGTCTTCGTCACCATGCTCCATCTCGCTGTGGAAGTTCCTGTAATGAATCATGTAATAATTCACAAAGAAAAACCATGCTATGAAGCCTATCCCCACCCAAGCTGGCGATTTGCTGTTTGCTGCTTTAATCGGATGTGTAAATGCCCACAAAAGCTGCGCATTGTAGTCACCTTTCAGCTCTTTAGGTGCCACATACACTCCCGATATCAGGTATCCTAGTATCAGGAATACTATAAGCATCAGAGCAAATGCGAGCCATGGTGTTTTCTTCTTTACATATCTTGTTCCGTAATTTGCCATATTTCCTCCAATAAATCTAATGTGCCGGATTCCGGTACCTTGGATTAAAATATTATACCTTCGGGTTTAATATCTTACTGTTATTCACATTCGGAGCTTTCGGCCTGAGATTCTTTGCATATGCCATGTTCCTTGTGACATTCTCATACTGCTTATGAATATTCTCATAGCTTGCAGTTTTTACATTTCCATTCTCTGCAACCATCGAGGGCTTGTTTTTAGGAATAAATCCCACATAAGTTCTGCCCTCATCTGCCACAAATACATTTTCAACCGGAAGTATGAGATGCTTTTCATTTTCTCCGTATGTGCCCGGGATACGTGATACAAAATACCCTTTTTCACGCATCTTTTTTAATACAGACGTGAAAGCCATATTATCAACCAGCGTCTCCCTGTTTATCGTGACCATTTCATAGTTGCCGTCTTTCTTAAGTCTTGCGAACTCCTCACTGTCGTCCTTCTGCATTACATTTACTTTAGGTCCGGGCACTTCATGCTCCTCAAATTCACTGTTTACTTTCTGATATTCCAAAGAAGCATTGTTTATATATTCATCTTCATTTACCGCTGCCGTGTCCATATATGATTCATTATCCATTTCATATATGTTTCCGGGCTGTTTTTCCTGTTTCAGCATGTCCTCCCGGTACATTTTTATCCATATTTCAAACTTGTTTCTGTCTGCGTTTGCAACTGCTATCTGGCTGTTGTCATTTCCTACCTTAAGGTCGGGAAGAATCGAATAATTCATTTTCAGTGCATTAAAGTCACGACAGGCATCCTCAAGTTCTTTTCCCTCAAACGGAAGATTAAAAATTGTATAATTTCCTTCCGTGAAATTTTTTAGATCAGTAATTTCCTTTTTTCCACCGGACATCTGTACCCTTATATGAGATGCAAACCATGACTTGAATATCTGGTCATCCTTATTCATTACTGCAATCTGTATTGTTCCGCTCTCACCATCTACCTTGGGCAGTACACAGCATTTCTTTAGTCCTTTTTCATTAAGCTGTTCAACAGGCGAATCTGCATCTATGCGCTCTTTTAGAATACTGATGTCATTCTGTATCCGCTTCTTTTCGCTTTTTTCCGATACGTTCTGCAGCTCAAGTTTAAGGGCTTCGAGCTGTTTTAAATCATTTACATGCTCTGTGGAAACCGGTATGCTGTATATCGTGTATTTTCCTTCTGACAGCTTTGCGAACGCAGCCAGGTCATCCCTGGATTTTACTGAAAGATAGCCTTTATATGCCAGCCTTGCCACAAACTGAACCAGTTTAATCTGCAGCATGTTTGCTGCATATACCATCTGCGTAATACTGCCGGAACTGTTTCTGACACTCATCATCATATGTTCAAATTCTCTGTCCGTATCCATTTAGCTTTCCTCCACGTCCTTGTTTCTGTTCTTTTTCTTCATGCGCCTTATTTTTTCCATCATATCGACGGAAATACCCGGGTGTATGAATTCCTCCATCTCTGCCGGTGTAACCCCCTCCTCAGCCAGGCTTAGCACATAGCTTATCTGCTCTGACTTATATCCTTCTTCTTTAAGCAGACTTATATATTCCGCTATGTCATTTTTCTGTCTGCGTTTCAGTCTCCTACGTTTAAATGATGCTGTTTTTTCTTCTTCATGCTTTACGTCAGCTGCGGCCGTTTGCTGTACTCCTGCATACGGCATGGTCATAGCTCCCTGTGGCGGCTTTATGTCGACAAACATGTCGCTGAGCTCACCTGTTTTCTTTTCTACTGTCATAATGCTCTCACCCAGCGTATTAATCTTTGCCTGTACTGCATCCGCAAGCTTTGACATATCCTTAAGTGTATTGTTACCTTTGCCTATAATCACACCGCATGCTTTCTGATATCTTATTTTCCTCAGATAGCCTGCAACATCAGTTTTTCTGTTATCAATTACCTCCTGAACATCCTTGACGGATATCTTGTCACATGCACACAGGTAAATTTCCCTTAACACATTTAAATTGGTTCCATTCTGTAGTGCAATATTCGTATAATCTGCACTCATGAAGTTTTCACCCTTCAGGAGCTCCATCAGGCAGTTAATTGCCTTGTCATTTTCCATTTTTATCACCTCTCCTTCAGGTACCGGAATCCGGCACCTTTAAACGCAAATGAATTATTTTCCATATGCCTTTCACCTCTCATATTTTTATTTGGTGTAATTTCAGCGGTTTTCTTATTTCATTGGTCTCTGCCATGTCACTTCTTAGATTAATATCAGCGACTCTGTCCGCATATTTAAGCTGTGACTGGGGCATTGAGCCTTTCTCGTAAAAAGAATAAATCTCATCACTTCCTGCCGCTGCAATTATGTGGTCATACAGTGGAATTCCAAGAAGCTCACCTGCCTTTGACATAACATCTGTCACATGTATATCCTCAAGCGAAGGCTGTGATGAGCCGCCTGGATGGTTGTGAAGAATTATAAAGCCATTGGCATTTGACAGTATTACCGTCTTCATTATTTCCCTGGGTGATGCAATAGCTTTGTCGACTGCACCCATTGAGCATATGCACATATTTACCGGATTAAGCTTTGCATTAAGACATATGACGCACATTACTTCACGGTCGTATTCCCTTAATATGTCTGATACAAATCCTACAACCTGTTCCGGTCTTTTAAGCTGTTTATCAGATATAAGTGTTTTTTCCTTCACCAGACGTATGCCAACCTGGTCTAATACATATACTGTATCACTCATTTTTCTCCTTTCCTGCCAGTCCTATCTGCATTATAAAATCTTCATTCTCATCCATTTGTTCAAGTTCCTTTAGTATTTTTCTCTTTAACATAAACATTTCAAGACTTTCCTGTTTGATTTTTTCCATATTTTCCTCCTGCGTACCGGAATCCGGTACCTTTATATTTTTATGGTGCCGGATTCCGGCACCCTCATCATATTTTTATATATTTCTCTTTAATATCATTTCTCTGCGCCTGTTTGTTTTGCGGGGCATTCTGTGGTGTTTCTTTTCTGTCTGCATCAAGCTGGGCATTTAAAAAAGACAGTCTTTTCAGTTTTTCTGAAAGAATGTCTTCTTTGTCAAATTCTTTTGTTACCTCTGTTTTGGCTGTCTCAAGCTTCGCGCATGTATCTGCAAGAGCTTCTTCTGCCTCTGTGAGTGTCCTGTCAAATGAGGCCATGCAATTGTTAAGCCTTGTTATCATGCCATGCGGATCAGATGATATCTCTAATATATGCTCCATTTTTCCCTGCAGGAAAACACGGAAACCGTTTTCAAATACATCAAATCTGCCATATAAATCAAATCCGCAGTATCTGCCGACTTTCTCCCTGTCAATGCTTTTAGCGTCCTTTACAGCCGCTATCAGTGCTGCTCCTCCGTCTTTCTTGTCAGTATATGTCATGCCATTTACAGTTATTGCAAACTCTTCATCGCTTTTCATCTGATTGGCACCGCGTGTAATTATGTCCTGCCTCAGTCCCTCAATTTTTTCTTCAAGCTTTGCTATCCTGACCGGGTACTCCTTATTAATTGCATCCTCAAGCCTGTATTTCTGGCTTTTGAAATTTGCTTTCAGAAGTTTCAGCTTTGCAACTTCTGTATCGAGTGTCATTTTTTCCTTAATGTATGGATTTCCAGTGGCAAGTGCCTTTACCTCTGCATATGACAGTGCAGCTTCATCCACATCGTCGCAGGAACGTACCGGAGATTTACTGGTCATAATCTGTCCGATGAATTTCTGCTTATTCTCAATGAGCTGCCACGAATAAGAATCAAATGTATTTTCCGTTACATACCTGAATATTTTCACCCGCTCATTCCTGTTGCCCTGGCGGAGTATTCTGCCCTCCTGCTGTTCTATGTCAGATGGTCTCCACGGCACATCTATGTGGTGAAGTGCTATGAGCCTTGTCTGCACATTGGTACCGGCTCCCATCTTTGCTGTTGAACCTAACAGAAAACGTACCTGGCCGCTTCTTACCTTTGAAAACAGCTCAGCTTTCTGTTTTTTTGTATTGGCATCATGTATAAAGGCAATTTCCTTATCCGGCACCCCCTTGGCAATCAGCTTGTCCTTAATGGCATGGTACACGTCAAAACCACCGTCACTGCGCGGTGTTGAAGCGTCACAGAAAATAAGCTGCGTTGATTTGTCTTCCGCTGTCTCCTTCCATATGTCATATGCCCTGGCAGCACATGCATTCACTTTTGAATTCTCATTGTCAGGCAGATCCGGATTTATGAGCCGCTGGTCAATGGCACATTTGCGTCCATCGCTCGTTACCTTGAGCATATTGTCGATGCTTGAATCAACCCCTCCTTTTCTTATGTTCTCTGCCCTGTCCCCAAGCGATTTGACTATATCCTGCTGAAACACACTCGGCTTTAAAACCACATTCTCGTAATCACATTCAGGCACAGGAAGTTTAAGCATGTCAGCTGTCTGTATATCTGCACTCTCTTTAAAAAGGGATATAAGCTCCGGCAGATTGAAGAACTTCGCAAATCTTGTCTTTGCACGGTATCCAGTGCCTTCCGGTGCAAGCTCAATTGCTGTCTGTGTCTCTCCGAATGTTGAAGCCCAGGCATCAAAGTTTTCAAATCCGAGCTCCTTTAACCGGCCCGCCTGCAGATAACGCATATTGGTGTAAAGCTCAGTCATGGAGTTTGATATAGGTGTGCCTGTTGCAAATGTTATGCCGCGGCCGCCTGTTATCTCATCAATATATCTGCATTTTCCGTACATGTCCGATGCCTTCTGTGAATCATTCTGTGAGATTCCCGCAACATTTCTCATTTTGGTAAACAAAAACAGGTTCTTAAATTCCTGGCTCTCATCAACAAACAGCCTGTCAACTCCAAGCTGTTCAAATGTAACTGCATTATCCTTTTTGCCTGCATCATTAAGTTTAGCAAGCCTTACCTCCAGATTTTTCTTTGTCTTTTCCATCTGTTTGATGGTAAAATGCTCGCCGTTTGATGCCTTAGCCTCACTTATCGACTCAGTAATCTCATCTATCTGTTCCTGCATGAGTCTCTTCTGTCTTTCATCTGACAGTGGTATTTTAGCGAACTGGGTGTGTCCTATGATAACTGCATCATAATCACCTGTTGCAATCCTCGCACAGAATCGTTTTCTGCGTGCCGGCTCAAAATCCTTTTCAGTTGCAGCAAGAATATTTGCCCCCGGATACAGACGTAAAAAATCCCCTGCCCACTGTTCTGTCAGATGGTTTGGAACAACAAAAAGCGACTTGTGGCACAGTCCCAGCCTCTTCGATTCCATCGCAGAAGCAATCATCTCAAAGGTCTTTCCCGCGCCCACACAGTGTGCAAGCAGCGTATTGTCTCCATACATGACATGTGCTACTGCATTCAGCTGGTGAGGCTTCAGCTCCACATCAGGTGTCATTCCCGGAAACTTGAGATGTGATCCGTCATACGTTCTCGGTCTTGATGAGTTGAATAGCTCATTGTATTTTTTTACAAGCACCTCCCTTCTTTCCGGATTGCTGAATATCCAGTCCTTGAACGCCTCCTTTAGTGCATCCTGTTTCTGCGATGCAAGCATTGTCTGCTCCCTGTTTATTACACGCTTTTCGCTGCCGTCAGGCTGAAGTATCCTGTCATAGACTTTTACATCCTTAAGGTTCAGCGTATTTTCAAGTATCTGATAAGCGTTAATTCTGCTGGTTCCATATGTGCCTGTGACAAGGGGATTGTATGAATCTGCATTCTTTCCTTTTATGTTCCATTCACAGTTTATCGGTGCAAACTTTACCGCCACCCACTCCCTTGAAAACAGTCTCTGTGGTGTATGCAGCACATCTTTCATAAACTGCTCTATATACTCTGCGTTAATCCATGTAGCCCCAAGCCTCACTTCTATCTCTGATGCTGTAAGAGGTTTTGGCATTGCCTTCTTAAGATATTCCACGTTATCGGAATATGATGCATCCTCCTGTAATGCTTTTTCTGCGGAAATCAGTTTCTTTCTTATGTTTCCGGAAAGATATTCCTCTGAAGTCTGCCAGGTACCGGATTCCGGCACCTTAAAAATAATGCCCTTAAGGTCACTTATTATTTTCTCCCGGCTTTTCCCAGTAAGCCCTTCCATATATTCAAGGTCAACAGCTGCTTTTTCTCCCATCGAAACTGACAGTGCCTCAACAGATGTATCCACATGTGTAACAGGGACAGCCTTTCTGATGGTTCTTTTGGTAAACATGTCCGCTTTGCCAGCAACCTTTCCGTCATCATCAGTCTCCTCTAGTGATGATATAAGGCTGTAGCCTGCGTCTTCCCTGAACGCGGTCTGGTTGGTCCTGGAATTTAAGTACCCGAACTTTTTAACGAAGCTGTCATAAACACTGTTGAGCCTTGCCTGTGATGCCCTGATTTCTTCATCGGACGCATCATCAAGCTGTAATTCAATAAGCTCTGACACGCTGTCCCGCACATCAATCAGGCCTTTCATGCGCTCAGCTGTTTTTTCCGGAATGTCCTGTGGACGCATTATTGAATTTTCCCTGTAATATATTTTTCCATTTACTGAACAGTAGGAGAAATTTTTAACTCCTGCCTCTGCAGGTATGCTTTCATCCTCAAGTTCTTCATCAGATATTTCAGTATCATCAATGGAAATTTCACCATGTATCATCTGTACAGCCTGCCTGAGCCTGTCTGCCAATGAAGTGCCGGATTCCGGTACGCAGGCACTCTCCATTCCATGCTGACCGCTTACCATTTCCATTTTGCCAAGCACCATGTGCGGATTGTTAATGAAATAGCTGTTCATCTCTATTCCATTTTCATCTGTGTCCAGATGTATCCAGTCTTCATCCGTATCTATGTACATATCCCTCTTCTTCAGGAAAATAATGTCTGATGTAACAGATGTTCCGGCATTTTTAAACGCATCGTTTGGAAGTCTTATTGCTCCTAGCAGCTGTGTTCTCTGGGCTATATACCTTCTGACTGAAGGATTAGCCTTGTCCAAGGTGCCCTTGCTTGTAATAAAAGCTATCACTCCGCCCGGACGCACCTTGTCGATTGTCTTTGCAAAGAAATAATCGTGGATATAGAAATTGTGTTTGTCGTATGCTTTATCTATAACCTTGTACTGACCGAACGGCACGTTTCCTATTGCCACATCAAAAAAATCATTCTGAAAATCTGTCTTTTCATAGCCCTTCACTTCAATGTGTGCATCAGGATATATAAGCTGCGCCATCCTTCCTGTAACAGGGTCAAGCTCAACTCCGTATAGTTTTGATGCACTCATATCTGCAGGCAGCCCTGAGAAGAAATTACCTATTCCCATGGCTGGTTCAAGTATATTTCCCTTTGTAAAGCCAAGGTTGTGGAGTACATCATACATTGCATTTATGACTGCTGTGTCAGTAAAATGTGCATTAAGTGTGCTCGCCCTTGCACTGTCATATTCAGTGGTTGTCAGCAGGCTTTTTAATGTGCCGTATTCTTCTGACCATGAAGCATTTTCAGCATCAAATATTTCCGGTATTCCTCCCCATCCAAGATATGCGGACATGATAGTCCTCTCATCGGCTGTTGCAGGACGTTTTTCATTTTCTATCTGCTTGAGAATTTTGAGTGCTGAAATGTTACGCTGTGCTTTCTGCCTCTTGGTAAGTGTGGATGCATCCGCTTCTGCCAAAACTAAAAGAGCAGTGTAATCAGCTGCTCTTTCGGTAAAATCTTCATTATTC
>OLNY01002016.1_pt1 | contig 14814 bp, 9 predicted proteins | sample 1671981 | NCBI WGS metagenome assembly OLNY01 (sample SAMEA3136632, study PRJEB25190) | human gut metagenome | biome: human gut; feature: human-associated habitat; material: faeces | place: Austria | collected 2013 | reverse complement strand
GGGTCTTTTTTTGCCGCCACTCTTGACGGGAATAAGCCTGATATAAGTGTCAGCAGCATGCTTATTATAACCAGCGCGGCGCCTCCCGCAAACGGCAGCACCGCAAGCCCCGAAATATCGGTCACGGCGGCAATCACCGCGTTTATCGGGATGAGCAGCAGGAGCGTTATTAAAATACCTATTGCTCCCGCTGCGAAGCCGACTATAAGCGTTTCGGCGTTGAACACGCGGGAAACATCCTTTTTCGAGGCGCCCATCGCGCGCAGCACGCCTATCTCCTTCGTGCGCTCCAAAACCGAGATATAGGTTATAATGCCTATCATAATGGATGACACTATAAGCGAAATACTGATAAACGCAATCAAAATATAGCTTATTGCGTTTATAATTGTTGTAACCGATGAAAGCATAAGCCCTATATAATCGGTATAGGTTATTTTTTCGGTATCCTTAACGCCCTTGTTGTATTCGGTTATAAGGTCGGAAATTTTCTCCTTAGCCTCAAAATCCTTGGGATATATATTTATAACCGACGGCTCATCAAGACTTGATACGCCCATAAGTTTCAAATTGCCGTCATACGTGGCGTTATTGCTTTTTTCCTTTATAGCCGTTTTAAACTGCTCGGTTATCTGCTCCTTGGTCTGCCCTGCGGCGGTCATTTGGTTTATATACGCGTGATATTCCGCCTGCTCCTTTTCGGGCAGGGTGGCTATATATGCCGTTAATTGCTCGTAGGTCATATTATCCGCGTCGGTCTCAAAGGGTCTGCCCGTGAAAACATCCTTTTCGGGCTCGGCCTTTTGCGCCTTTACTATTTCACTGTCATTCACCTTGTTTATAAGGTGTTCCATAAGCGATTCGGGGTAGCCCACAAAGCCGCTTGTCTGATTTGCAACCGACGAATCGGCGGGCCTTATTATTCCCACTACGGTTATATCCTCTGCCGCCGAAGATAGCCTTGAAGAAACGTAGAGCGAATCATCTGTTTTATCGCTCCAGGTGCCGTCGGCATTCTTTTCAAAATAATCGGTATTGCAAAGCAGCTTAAATTTAAGCCCCAAAATATCGTCGTAGGAGTAGCTTACCTCTGCGGTAGGCTCTATTTTTTCGCCCGCCTGCGCCTTTTTCATCATTTCTTCAAGCTCTGCCGAATCCTTTAGTCCCAAAGAATACAGCGCGTAGTCGCTTATCTGGTTGTTTTTATCCACCGCAAGCACAATTTCGTTGTATTTCTCAGGCATACGCCCCGCAATAACGTCATACTGCTTTTTCAAAAATTCCTTGTTTTCAAAAAGGCGCGTCCATACCTCGGTATTGGAAAAAGAGGAGGACATTTGCATATTCCCGCTGCCACTGCTCTGGCTTTCGGGGAATACGGTGGAAAACACGGTATTCGGGTTTACGCGATTGCCCTTTTCATCGTAAATATTCATAACCGTTGAATATTTATACTCAATCTCGCTTGAATTATCCGAAAAGGCGGAGGTTTTTTCAATATGCTTCTTTAATTCCGAAAGATTATTCGCCGAAATGCCGTTCACCATGGTAGACATCATTTCGGTCATAACATTGTTGCTGTAAATTTTGCCGTCCTCGCGGTCGCCGCTCGGCTCGTTTTTTCCCATAAGGTCGCTTACTAATTGGCTTATGTCCATTCCCGCCTGCTCAATCGTTATCGGATAGCTTGAAAGCGTTTCCTGCTCAACACGCGCGATATATGCGTTTACGCCGTTTGAAAGGGATAAAATAAGCGCTATGCCTATAATGCCGATAGACCCCGCAAAGGCGGTTAAAAAGGTTCTCGCCTTTTTGGTCATAAGATTGTTGAGGGATAGTGAAAGCGCCGTTAAAAACGACATCGAGGGGCGCTTGCCGCTTTTTTTCTCCGTTTTTTCCTCCTCGTCACCCGAGTAGGGCATGGTATCGTCCGTAATATTTCCGTCAAGCAGCCTTATAATACGAGTGGAATACCGCTCGGCAAGCTCTGGGTTGTGGGTAACCATTATCACGAGCCTATCCTTGGATATTTCCTTTAAAAGCTCCATTATCTGAACCGAGGTCTCGCTGTCTAACGCGCCGGTCGGCTCGTCGGCAAGCAGTATTTCGGGGTCGTTTACAAGCGCGCGGGCAATGGCTACGCGCTGCATTTGCCCGCCCGACATTTCGTTCGGCTTTTTATTAAGCTGGTCGGCAAGCCCTACCTTTTCAAGCGCTTCAGCCGCTCTGCGGCGGCGCTCTGCGCGCGGAACGCCCGTAAGCGTTAAGGCAAGCTCAACGTTAGAAAGCACCGATTGGTGCGGAATAAGGTTATAGCTTTGGAAAATAAAGCCTACCGAATGGTTGCGGTAGTTATCCCAGTCCCTGTCGCGAAAATCGCTTGTAGCCCTGCCGCCTATATAAAGCTCTCCGCTTGTGTACCTGTCAAGCCCGCCTATAATATTAAGCAGCGTAGTTTTACCGCAGCCCGACTGACCGAGTATCGATACAAATTCGCTTTTGCGAAATTCAACGCTCACGCCTTTAAGCGCGTGCACCGCGGTATCCCCTGTAATATAATCTTTTTTGATATTTTCTAATTTAAGCATCCGTATTCCCCCATACCTATGAATTATATTACTGATTTTTAAATACATTATGAATGTTTAAAAAATATTTGATAAATAAGCAAGTTAGTGTTATAATCAAATCAGTATACAGGAAGGGCAGGGAACTATGGAAAAGATTTTTAAAAAGCTGACCGTGTTTTTATCGGGTTTGCTTATTGTAACGACTGTTTTTTTGATCTTTGTTATTCCCACTTATATAAAATCGGACAGGAAGATAGACTTTTTCTCGTCCAATAAAATTGTAAGCAACATTAAAAATATGGAAATGAACATGACCACTGTCATATATGTTCAGAATGAGAAGGGGCAGTGGGAGGAATACCGCCGACTGCACGGCAGCGAAAACCGCCTGTGGGCGGGAATCGATAAAATGCCCAAGCAATTGGGCAACGCCTTTATCGCAATTGAGGACGAGCGGTTTTACGAAAACCGCGGAGTCGATTGGAAACGAACCTTTGCGGCTGTGGGTAATAAGCTTTTGAAATTCAACTCCACCGAATTCGGCGGCTCTACCATAACGCAGCAGCTTATAAAAAATGTCACGAACGACAAGGATCGCGACGCGATGCGCAAATTCCGTGAAATTGTGCGCGCAACCCTTATAACCCGCAAGCTCTCAAAAAAAGAAATACTTGAAGCCTACCTTAACACGATTTCTCTCGGCAACGGTATTTGCGGCGTTCAGGTGGCGGCAAACTACTATTTTAATAAGGATGTAAGCGAGCTTAATTTAACCGAGTGCGCAGCTCTTGCGGCAATAACCAAAAACCCGTCAAGGTTTAACCCCATAACCGAAAATGGTGCGGAAGAAAACAAAAAGCGGCGGCAAACGGTGCTTGATAAAATGCTGGAGCTTAAGATGATAAGCTACGATGAGTACGATAAGGCGTATAACACCGAACTTAAAATAGACGATTCGCAGAAGGATGAATACGAGGGTGAAATAAACAGCTATTTTGTCGACGCGCTGATAGACCAGGTAATAGACGATCTTGCGGAAAAATATAACCTGAATACTCAAATGGCTTCTACAATGTTCTATAACGGCGGCTTTAAAATATACTCTACCTTAAAGCCCGATATACAGGCGCAAATGGAAAAGGTCTACACAAATATTGATACTTATTTCCCGCAAAAGGCGACCTATGATAACGGAGTCACCGCGCACGCACAGTCTGCTATGACGGTTATGGACTATAAGGGTCATATAGTCGGAATAGTGGGGGGAGCGGGCGAGAAAACCACAAACCGCGGGCTTAACCGCGCTACCGATTCGCCGCGTCAGCCCGGCTCTACCATGAAGCCGATAGGCGTTTACGCGCTGGCAATAGATAAGGATATTGTGGATTATACCTCTCGTGTGCTCGATAAGCCGATAGAAAAATACTATGCCGACGGCAAAAGCGGGCCGAAGGAATGGTACGGCTACTATAAGGGCACGGTTTCCCTTAACTACGCAATACGCAAGTCAATGAACACTATCCCCGTGCGGTTGCTGCAGGAGGTAGGGGTTACGGAATCATATAATTTCTTAACTCAAAAGCTGCACTGCAGGCATTTGGTAGAGGCGGATAAAAACCTTGCTGCGCTGGCTCTCGGCGGCACGCACTACGGCATTACCACTACCGAATCCGCCGCGGCTTACGCAATCTTCGGAAACCAAGGCGTTTACCACAGACCTACGACATATTACGAAATTAAGCACGCAAACGGAGATACCGTAATTAAATACGATGAAACCGGCGAGCAGGTGATAAGTCCTGCGTCAGCTACCATAATGAACCACCTTTTGCGGGAGGTAGTTTACGGCAGCGAGGGTACGGGCAGCGGAATAAGGGGATTTAACTATAATCTTAAGGCTTATGCCAAAACGGGCACCTCAAGCGAATCCTATGATTTATGGATGGTTGCAGGCTCTCCTTATTATGTAGGCTCCGTGTGGTACGGCTTCGATTTATCGCACAATATTTATAACGGCGGTGCGGCGGCAAAAATTTGGCGCGATGTTATGGCGGAGGTGCATAAGGGACTTGAGAAAAAGGAATTTGAGGACAGCGAGGATGTTGTTAAAAAGGGCATAGGCTACTATAAAAAGGGCGCAAAGGTTGAAACGCCTATCTATTATAATTCTTCATCTGCCGCGTCTTCTTCGTCGTCGCCGTCTTCAAGCAGCTCTGCACCGTCTTCTTCCGGGTCATCGTCTACGGTAACCTCGTCGGAAAACACATCTTCATCATCAACGCCGTCAGATACTTCATCCGACACCTCAACCTCACAGCCCGATACTCCGTCCTCCTCATCCTCCGAAAGCTCGTCGTCGGAGCCGCCCGCTTCATCGGACACATCATCCGGGGGAGACGGATAATGCGCCCGATAGCGAAAATATATACCGATTTTCCCGAAAAATTCGGGCTGCCGCGGCAGAGCGGAATTGTAAAGGAACTGTGCGGAAAAATAGTGTTTGAGCCTGCTTACCGCGATATTTCGGCGGTGCGCGGGCTTGAAGAATACTCGCACATATGGCTTTTGTGGCAGTTTTCGGGATTTGACGGCGGCGATTGGTCGCCTACGGTGCGCCCGCCGCGGCTCGGCGGGAACAAACGCATGGGTGTTTTTGCGACCCGCTCGCCTAACCGCCCGAATCCCATAGGACTTTCCGCCGTAAGACTTGAAAAAATAAGCTTTGATGAAAAGCTCGGCGCAGTGCTTGAGGTTTCGGGAATCGATATGATGAACGGTACTCCGATTTACGATATAAAGCCTTATTTAAGCTTTGCCGATTCATATCCGGATGCAGTCTGCGGCTTTGCGGATGAAAAATTCGGGGAAAGGGCGGCGGTGGAAATTCCCGAAAGCATTGCAGATACACTGGACGCGGAAACGCTTTTGCAATTAAGGAAAATTTTAGCCGAAGACCCGCGCCCGCATTATCAAAACGACCCTGACAGGGTATACGGATTTACCTTTAAGGATATGCAGATCCGTTTTTGCGCCGCGGAAAATCGGATAAAGGTGCTGTCCGCTGTAAGGATATCTTAAAAAATTTAACCTTTTAAGTAGAAAACTGACATATACTGTGATATATACCCGATATATATTAATCATATTTCCTTTTTGTGTTTATTTTGTATATAATGAAGATACCAAATAAAAACGGAGGAATGACAAATGTCAAGATTCACTTTACCCAGAGATGTCTATTTCGGCGAAAATGCAATGGAAAACCTTAAGACCCTTAAGGGCAAAAGGGCAATAGTCGTTGTCGGCGGCGGTTCTATGAAGCGTTTCGGCTTTCTCGATAAGGCAGTAGGCTACCTTAAAGAGGCGGGAATGGAGGTAGAGCTGTTTGAGGGTGTTGAACCCGACCCCTCTGTTGAGACCGTTATGCGCGGCGCCGAAGCCATGCGTAAATTTCAGCCCGATTGGATAGTAGCAATCGGCGGCGGCTCTCCGATTGACGCGGCAAAGGCTATGTGGGCGTTCTATGAATACCCCGATGTTACCTTTGAATCGCTCTGCGTTCCGTTCAATTTCCCCGAGCTTCGTCAGAAAGCTAAATTCTGTGCTATATCTTCCACCTCAGGAACAGCGACAGAGGTTACCGCTTTCTCTGTAATCACCGATTACTCAAAGGGCATTAAGTACCCGCTCGCAGATTTTAATATTACCCCGGATGTTGCAATAGTTGACCCCGAGCTTGCGCAGACAATGCCGCAGAAGCTTGTGGCCCATACAGGTATGGACGCCCTGACCCACGCAATCGAAGCTTATGTTTCGACCGTTGCAAGCCCCTATACCGACGCGCTTGCCATGAAGGCAATCGAGATGGTTACGGCTTACCTGCCCTCTTCTTACAACGGCAACCGCGAATCCCGTGCCGCCATGCACGACGCACAGTGCCTTGCCGGTATGGCGTTTTCTAACGCTCTGCTCGGTATAGTTCATTCAATGGCTCATAAGACCGGTGCTGCGTTCCATGAGGGCAGCATGAAGGACAGACACCTGCCGCACGGCTGCGCAAACGCAATTTATCTGCCGTTTGTTATCAAGTACAACGCGCATGACGGCAGAGCCGCCGAGAGATATGCCGATATCGCAAGAATGTTAGGTCTGCCCGGCAACAGCAACAAGGGGCTTATAGAAAACCTCTGCGCGCTCATCGATAAGATGAACGATGAGCTTAATATACCGCACACCTTAAAGGAATTCGGTGTTGATGAAGCCGAATTCAACGCAAAGGTTGACGAAATAGCCGTTAACGCCGTGGGCGACGCCTGCACAGGCTCTAACCCCCGCGCAATTGACCCCGCCGCTATGGCTAAGTTATTCAAATGCACCTACTACGGTACAGAGGTGGATTTTTAAATCTATTTAAGGAATGATACCAAGAAATGTTTAAGATCGTAAGCAAACGAAACCTGAACCCAACCGTTACCATGATGGACATTGAAGCGCCGCTCGTGGCTAAAAAAGCCGAGGCGGGTCAGTTCATCATTCTCCGCACCGATGAGGACGGCGAGCGTATCCCGCTTACCGTCGCGGGCTTTGACCGCGAAAAGGGTACGGTTAAAATTATCTTTCAGATTGTGGGCGCTACCACCGAAAAGCTGAATCATAAAAATGTGGGCGACTGCCTTGCCGATTTTGCGGGGCCTCTCGGTAAACCTACCGAAACAGAGGGTCTTCACAAGGTCTGCGTTGTGGGCGGCGGCGTAGGCTGCGCAATAGCGCTGCCTATAGCCGAAAAGCTGCACGCCGAGGGCTGCGAGGTGCATACCATAGTCGGCTTCCGCAATAAGGATTTGGTTATTTTGGAGGACGAGTTCTCCGCCTGCTCCGATAAGCTTACGATAATGACCGACGACGGCTCCTACGGCACAAAGGGCGTTGTTACCGCCCCGCTTAAGACGGCTATCGATTCGGGTGAGAATTACGACGAGGTAATTACAATAGGTCCGCTTATTATGATGAAGTTTGTTGTGGCAACCACCAAGCCTGCGGGCGTTAAAACGGTTGTTTCAATGAACCCGATCATGATTGACGGCACGGGTATGTGCGGCGGCTGCCGCCTTACCGTGGGCGGGCAAACAAGGTTTGCCTGCGTTGACGGGCCTGATTTTGACGGCTTTGAGGTCGATTTCGACGAGGCTATGAAGCGCGGCGCTATGTACCGCGATTTTGAAAGACACGCATATGAAGAAACCTGCAATTTATTTAAAAAGGAGGCGCGGTAATAATGGCTGTTAATATGGATCCCAAAAAGCACGAAATGCCGGTTCAGGCACCCGATGTGCGTAATCACAATTTTTCCGAGGTTGCCCTCGGTTACAGCGAGGAAACCGCGCTTGAAGAGGCGGCACGCTGCCTTAACTGCAAGCATATGCCCTGTGTTTCGGGCTGCCCCGTTAATATTCATATCCCGGCATTTATAGAAAAGGTAAAGGAGGGCGACTTTGAGGGCGCTTACAGGGTAATAGCGCAGTCCTCAAGCCTGCCCGCCGTTTGCGGCAGAGTATGTCCGCAGGAGAAGCAGTGCGAGGCAAAGTGCGTTCGCGGCATAAAGGGCGAGCCTGTGGGCATAGGCAGGTTAGAACGTTTTGTTGCCGACTGGCACAATGACCACGCTGACGGCAATACTGCCCGCCCGGAGCCTAACGGTCATAAGGTGGCGGTGGTAGGCTCGGGTCCCTCGGGGCTTACCTGTGCCGGCGACCTTGCCAAAAAGGGCTACAAGGTTGCGGTTTTTGAGGCTCTGCACACTGCCGGCGGCGTTTTGGTTTACGGAATACCCGAGTTCCGCCTGCCCAAAGCTATAGTTAAAAAAGAGGTTGATACCTTAAAGCAATTGGGCGTTGAGATCGATACCAATGTTATAATCGGCAAAACCGTTACGGTTGACGAGCTTTTCAATATGGGCTATGAGGCGGTGTTTATCGGCTCGGGTGCGGGGTTGCCACGCTTTATGGGAATTGAGGGCGAGGCGCTCTGCGGCGTTTATTCAGCTAATGAGTTTTTAACCCGAAATAACCTTATGAAAGCCTACAAGGACGGCAGCGCAACCCCCGTTATGCACGCTAAAAAGGCGGTTATAGTAGGCGGCGGCAATGTTGCTATGGACGCGGCGCGCACCGCAAAGCGCCTCGGCGCCGATGTCACCGTGGTTTACCGCCGCACCGAAAACGAGCTGCCCGCCCGCAGAGAAGAAGTAGAGCACGCAATGGAGGAAGGAATTGAGTTTAAATTTCTTACCAACCCAATCAAGATTGAGGGTGAAGACGGCTGGGTAAAGAGTATTCTCTGCCAGGAAATGAAGCTGTCGGAACCCGATGAATCGGGTCGTGCGCGTCCCGTTCCCGTTGAGGGCAGCGAATACGAGGTTGAGGCTGACTGCGTTATAATGTCCATCGGCACCTCCCCCAACCCGCTTATCAAGTCCACCACAAGCGGACTTGAAGTAAATAAGCGCGGCGGAATAATCGTAAACGAAGAAACCGGCAAAACCAGCCGCGACGGAGTTTATGCAGGCGGTGACGCCGTTACGGGCGCTGCAACCGTTATTCTTGCTATGGGTGCGGGCAAAACCGCAGCAAAGGCAATCGATGAATATATTATGCAGAAATAACCTGATAATGTTAAAAAATTTCCGCCTGTTGCAAAAACTTAAAAAAAGTGGTACAATACTCCTTGTCGCATGACAGGGGGTATTTTTTTATGCAGCTTAAAATTCAGAACGGAGTGGTTGAGCTTTCGGGTCAGCCGATACTTTCCTCCGTTAATATAGAGATAAACGATGCAAGCCGCATAGCCGTGGTCGGGCGGAACGGCTGCGGAAAAACAACCCTTTTAAAGCTTATTTCGGGCGAATACTCCCTTGCAAAACGGGACAGCGACGAGGATAGCTTTTTTGCAGTATCGGGCAAGCCGCGCATAGGCGTTTTGGATCAGATGGTTTTTGACGATGAGGAAAGAACACTGAAGGACGAGATACGCTCTGCTTATACCGATATTTTGGAAATGAAAGAAAGACTTGCCGCAGCGCAGGAAAAAATGGAAAACGATCAGACCGATGAAAACATACGGGAATATACGAACTTGCTTGACAGCTTTACCCTATGCGGCGGCTTTTATTTTGAAAAGGAATACGAGGCGGCGCTAAAGCAATTCGGCTTTACCGAGGAGCAGAAAAACCGCCCGCTTTCTGAATTTTCGGGCGGGCAGCGCACCCGCATAGCCTTTTTAAAGCTTTTGCTTTCAAAGCCTGATATTCTGCTGCTTGACGAGCCGACAAACCATCTTGATATTTCGGCGGTGGAGTGGCTTGAGGAATATCTTTCGGGCTATAAAAAGGCGTTTGTTGTGGTATCACACGACCGAATGTTTTTAGATAACACGGTGAATACCGTTTATGAAATTGAGCACGGCAAAACCTACCGTTACGCGGGCAATTACACGCAGTTTACCGTGGCTAAAAAGGAACTGCGCGAGCGGCAGGCAAGGGAATATGAGGCGCAGAAAAAGGAAATAAAGCGGCTTACGGAGCTTGTGGAAAAATTCCGCTATAAGCCCACAAAGGCAGCAATGGCGCAATCAAAGCTAAAGCAGATTGAGCGGATGAAGCCTATCGACGCGCCAGAGGCTTACGACCTGCGCACATTCCGCGCCGATTTTGAGCCGGCAGACCCCGGCGTGAAAGACGTGCTTTCGGTAGAAAAACTTAAAATAGGCTACACCGAGGTTTTATCGGAGGTAAGCCTTGAAGCAAAGCGCGGCGACCGGATAGGAATTATAGGCGGCAACGGGCTGGGAAAATCCACCTTTATTAAAACTCTGGTGGGTAAGACCCCCGCGCTCGGCGGCGTTTATAAGTTCGGACCCAGAGTGAATATAGGCTATTTCGACCAGCAAACCGCGCTTTATTCAAGCAGCAAAACCGTTTTGGATGATTTTATGGGCGCTTTCCCGGGAATTACCGATTTTGAGGCGCGCAGCGCGCTGGGTGCATTTCTTTTCAGCGGAGAGACGGTGTTTAAAACCGTTGATATGCTCTCGGGCGGGGAGCGGGTACGGCTTGCGCTTTGCAAAATGTTTAAGCGCAGACCGAATTTCTTAATACTCGACGAGCCCACAAACCATATGGATATAGTGGGCAAGGAAACGCTTGAGGATATGCTGCTGAATTTTTCGGGAACGGTGCTTTTTGTCTCGCACGACCGCTATTTTATAAAGAAAATTGCAAGCAGCCTTATATCCTTTGAACCTGACGGCGTTAAATACTACCCCTACGGCTATGAGCAATATTTAAACAGCAAAAAAGCGCCGACAGCAGTACCCGAAAAACAGGTTGAAGTAAGGGAAAAACCTAAAAAAAGCTTTACAACACCACTTAAAGAACGCTCGCGGCTTGAGCGCGCAATAGCAAAAGCCGAGGAAAGGGTGGCGCTGCTCGAAGAAAAAACCGACGGCTTGAGGTGCGAGCTCGGTATGGAAGAAAACGCATCGGATTATTTAAAGCTTTCAGAAATCAAAGAAGAGCTTGACGAGGCGGAAACCGAGCTTGATACCGCTATGAACGAATGGGAAAAATTAAACGCCGAATACGAAGCACTGATAACTGACGACAATTAAAAAAATTACCGAAATGAGGAAAAAATATGAATATATGGCATGATGTATCCGAAAGCCGCATAAAACCCGAGGATTTTCTGGCGGTAATAGAAATTACAAGGGGAGATAAGAAGAAATACGAGCTTGATAAGGAAACGGGCTGCATAATTCTTGACAGAATTTTGTATACCTCAATGCAGTACCCCGCAAACTACGGCTTTATTCCGCGTACTCTGGCGGACGATGGCGACCCGCTGGATGTTCTGGTGCTCTGCAATGAGCCTATTGATCCACTGGTGCTGGTTGAGTGCTACCCGATAGGGGTGCTTACAATGCTGGACGGCGGCAAAAACGACGAAAAAATTATAGCTATTCCCTTTAAGGACCCGACCTATAACGACTACCGCAGCGTGCATGATCTGCCGAGCCATTTGTTTGACGAAATGCGCCACTTCTTCTCGGTTTACAAGCAGTTAGAGGGCAAGCAGACCGCCGTGGACGAAATAGGCGACAGGGAAAGAGCTGTTGAAATAATTACACGCTGCATAAATTGCTATAACGAAAAATACGGTGACAAAAAATGATTTTTAATTTAAGCTGTGCGGTAAACGCCGCGCAGACTATAGGCAGCTGGTATCCGTCCCTTAAAGCGGTGTATGCCGCAATAGGCGCGGTGCTTTCGGCTATGGTGCTCTACAAAGTAGCCTATAAAATAATCGGGCTTTTTTTCACGCGGAAATTTGCGCCGGCGAAGAAGCAGCATAAATACGCCGTGGTAATAGCCGCGCGAAACGAGGAAAAGGTAATAGGTAACCTGCTTGACAGCATAAAAAAGCAGGACTACCCGCGCGAGCTTGTAACGGTTTTTGTGGTGGCGGATAACTGCACCGATAAAACCGCGGCTGTGGCGCGCGAGCACGGCGCAATTTGCTACGAGCGCTTTGATGATGAGCATAAAACCAAGGGCTTTGCGCTGCAGTTTTTGTTTGACAGAATAGGTGAGGATTACGGCAGGCAAAGCTTTGAGGGATATTTTGTATTCGACGCGGATAATCTTTTAAAATCGGATTATATATCGCGTATGAACGACGCGTTTGACGCGGGCGAGAAGATAATTACCTCTTACCGCAACACAAAGAATTTTGACGAATGCTGGATAGCCTCTACATATGCGCTGCATTGGCTGCGCTCTATAAGGGCAAACCACCGCGCGCGGTCTGTTTTAAGGCTTGCAACCAATATTCAGGGAACGGGCTTTCTTTTTTCAAATGAAATAGTGCGCGACGGCTGGAAGTATACCTCCCTTACCGAAGACCGCGCCCTCACCGCCGACGCGGTGGCGCAGGGCTACGCCATAACCTATAACGACGCCGCCGAATTTTACGACGAGCAGCCCACAAGCCTCAAAATAGCGCTGCGGCAAAGGCTGCGCTGGTCAAAGGGGCATTTGCTTGCCTTTGCCGAAACAGGACCTTATCTGCTTTTAAACGTGTTTTGCGGTAAGCATTTTTTAAAAACGCGTTGGCAGGAGGATAAAAAAGAAAAGAAGAAAAAAGGCTTTAAGGATATTTGCAAGGGCTTTTTGGAATCGGTAAGGCATCGCTTTGCCTCTTACGATACGCTTATGCAGCTGACTCCCTTTTCGGTTATAAACATTGTGCGCTGGCTTTTGGTCTCGGTAATAGCCTACGGCTTTTACTGCTATGCTTATGGCATAGGCGGTGCGGCGGTATTTACCCGCGGCACCTACCTCGGGCGGTTTCTGCGCTTTTTATTCCCCATTGAAATAACCGTTTCTTCAGGTCTGCAGGCAATGGCGGTGGGTATGCTGCTGGCGGTGTGGCTCAGAATTTTATACAGGCTCGGCAAATACCTTGAAAACACGGCTGCTGCAATTTACATTTTTATTGTGGAGCATAAGCGCATTAAAAAAATACCATTTTCAAAAATGCTGCTTTACATTTTTACTTGGCCCACCTTTGATATAATCGGGCGGTACACCCAGTATGTGGCGCTGTTTAAAAAGGTTACTTGGAAGCCCATACCGCACGAAAGCAAGGTCACAATAGACGATATTCACGAATCGGGTAAGGTAAAAGAAACGGCGAATATGCGGTGACTCCCTGTAAAAATTAACAGTTGACAAACCCGCAATATGTGGTAAAATATAAACAGAACTGAATATTATCCTTATCAAGAGCGGCGGAGGGAACCGGCCCTGTGATGCCCGGCAACCTGATTTTAAAATCAAGGTGCCAATTCCGGCGGATTATCCGAAAGATGAGGCTTCATATACCGTCTCGTCCGAGGCGGTTTTAATTTTTTTACGGAAAGAAGAATTGCAAATGGCAAAAATGCTTTTTACATCCGAATCGGTAACCGAGGGTCATCCCGATAAGGTTTGCGACGGAATATCCGACGCGATACTCGATGAAATTTTAAAGAACGACCCCGAAGCCCGCGTAGCCTGCGAGACCTTCTGCACCACGGGCAGCATAACCGTTATGGGTGAAATAACCACAAGCTGCTATGTTGACATTCCGCAGATAGCGCGGGATGTGGTTTGCAGAATAGGGTACGACAGTCCCTCTGCCGGGTTTGACGGCAACACCTGCGCGGTTATGACGGCTATAGACAAGCAGTCGCCAGATATAGCGCTCGGCGTTGATAATTCGCTTGAGTACAAGGATGGTGAGGAGGACGAGTATAATCTCCGCGGCGCGGGGGATCAGGGCATGATGTTCGGCTATGCCTGCGACGATACGCCCGAGCTTATGCCGCTGCCGATATCTTTAGCGCACAAAATGGCTAAACGGCTGACCGAGGTTCGCAAAGATAATGAGCTTAGCTACCTGCGCCCTGACGGCAAAACACAGGTCACGGTTGAATATGACGACGGCAGACCGACTCGAATAGAGGCTGTTGTAGTGTCATCGCAGCACAGTGCCGATACCGATTTATCGGTGCTCAGAGCCGACATACTCGAAAAGGTAATAAAGCCCACCGTGCCCGCAGAGCTGCTTGATGAAAACACAAAGATATATATTAACCCCACAGGCCGCTTTGTTGTGGGCGGGCCGCAGGGAGATACGGGACTTACCGGCAGAAAGATAATAGTCGATACCTACGGCGGCTTTGCCCGCCACGGCGGCGGAGCGTTTTCGGGCAAGGATCCCACAAAGGTTGACAGAAGCGCCGCCTACGCCGCAAGATATGTCGCGAAAAATATTGTAGCTGCGGGCATTGCGAAAAAGTGCGAGGTGCAGCTTGCCTACGCCATAGGTGTTGCGCACCCGGTTTCGGTAATGGTTGATACCTTCGGTACGGGAATATGCCCCGATGACAGAATCGCAGAGGCGGTTAAAAAGGTGTTTGATCTGCGCCCCTCCGCAATAATAGACAAGCTCGGACTTAAAAAGCCCATGTATTCCGCCCTTTCCGCATACGGTCATATGGGCAGGGAGGAGCTCGGCGTTTCGTGGGAGAAGACAGATAAAACAGAGGAGCTTAAAAAGCAGATAAACGCATAAATAATGTCTACTGAACAATTGCATTAGCAAATGCAATTATATAAAATCGAGTTAAAATCTCGATTTTATGG
>OLNY01002004.1_pt1 | contig 14907 bp, 25 predicted proteins | sample 1671981 | NCBI WGS metagenome assembly OLNY01 (sample SAMEA3136632, study PRJEB25190) | human gut metagenome | biome: human gut; feature: human-associated habitat; material: faeces | place: Austria | collected 2013 | reverse complement strand
ACCAAAGAACTTGATGATTTGGCTGGTTTTGATAAGAAAATGATTGATGAATATGAATATGGACATTATATATTGGCAACTGAAGCGGATATGAAACAAAGACTTTTGTACATAAGAATTCCAGGTGGTACGGTTGGCAATATATTTTTGGATAAGACGGAGAATATTATTACGAAGATAACAATTGATACAGATTATGTCGTAGACTCATATCCTGAGAATATTCAAGAATATGTTCAGAAATACGTTGGAGAGAAAATTGAAATAGGAGATTGAAAATTATGAAAAACCTCAATAATGAACTTAACGAATGGGACGACGTTGTTAATAAGGTGAACGAAATTGTTTCTTATATAAACGAACAAGATCCCCCAAAACCGGTGACGGTGTTATGGGTAATCAGAAATAACGACACAAATGAATTGATATTTAATGCAAGAGGAGGAGCTTATAAAGATAAGGAAGCGGCTTTAAATAAAATAAAAAAGTTGGGCTCTCAAAATCATTGTTTGCTTAGATATGAATTGCGTGTTTCAACGGATAAGAAATGGAGGAAAATATGAGTAGTTCACGAAAAATCGAGGGTTATGAGGACGAAGACATGAAGAACATCATAAAATGCCTTGAAAAACAAGGGTTTTTAGTGTCCGAATATGACGAACTTGACGACGACTATAAAATTTGGAACATTCTAAAATAGAGAAAAAAAGCGATGAAAGCTTAATTTCAAGACAAAGGGGGTGAGGAAAGTGGCGGATAGTATATTGCTTACAGTATTTATAACAATGCTCGTATTATATGTCATAAGTGAAGTTATACAAAGATGATATTTTAATAATTTAGTATAAAAAGCACAATTTATGGAGGTAAATAATATGAAAGATTTTAATAAAGTGGCAATTGTTAATTTGTTTGACGATTATGCATGCGATGATTATGCAGTTGCATTGTATGATGACGAAGCAAAGCTAATATGTGATTCATGGTTGGTCGTTGTGAATGGATGGGGAAATGAAAATGCAAGGGTACTTGGAGAAATTAAACGTGTTTTTCCTATTGAAGATTGTGATAAAGAAATAGTTGGACAAGTTATTGGTGTTGTGAATATGGATGCGTATAACAAAAGACATATAGAAGAAAAAAGATTAAAAGAGACGGCAGAAAAGAAAGCTACAATTGAAAAGGAATTGGAGCAAGAAATCAATAAATACAAAACAGTTACGTATTATGAAGATATGGCAAAGAAATATCCGAATAATTCAAGATTACAAGACTTGGTTAATAAGTTGTTAGAATTGGGAGAATAATCATATGTGGGAAGAGATTTTAGGACGATTAAGGAAGTTATCCAAAGAACAACTAATTTACATCATCGAACAATACCGCAATGTAACTCGTAGAATGAGTGATACTCTTGTAAGAGAAAGCCAAGGTTATAATTCAAGTAAAGCTTGTGATGATATACGAGATTGTTTACAGGATTGTGATTTTATTCGTACTCGTGAATTGGCTGCCTATGTAGATATGAAGCTTGGCAAGATTTCTGGTGAAGAATATAGGGACGTATTGTTGGGGAAAGATGACGATTAAATATTACTGTTAAAGGATCGAAAAGGGGGAATAATATATGTTAATGATAGGGAGCATTGACGAATGCCTTGATAGAATTAAGGCGATAAACGAAAACAATAGATTAAGAATTGAATGTCTTGAAAAAGAAAATCAATTTTTGAGAGAAAAATATAATAAGGATGAAGAAGTCAAGAAAATGCAACAAGAGTTGGATGTAATGAAAAAAGATTTGAGACGTGGCTTCTCAATTTCAGAAAGAGAGCAAAAAGCGATTAAAGAATGGAAAGAAAAGCATGACACTGAAGTCCATGGATTTAAAACATTAGAAGATAGACTTCATGCAGGCGGTCTTATTGGCGGTAGATATACTTACCATTTTGTTCCGACAAGCATAGGAGTTTCTGGCACAATTCAATGTAGTTGTGGTGAAGAATTTGAGTTTTGCAAATTGTGATATGAGGAAATAATTTATGAATGTTTATGGCGAAGAAATGATTCTTATAAAAAATAGTGATGGGACATATAGAATAGAGGTACATAATTGTCCTTTTAAAGATTTGAATGGAGAAGAAATTAATGGCACAATAATATTTCCAAGAGTATTAAAAGATGATAAAAATTCATTTATACATGTAAATGAATCACCGGAATCCACAATTTGTGAAGTGATTTTGGACGAATAAATAAAAAGGAGAATAAACTTATGAAAAAGAAAATTTGCGTAGCATTGGCAATTATGGCAACATTGAGTTTGGCAGGTTGTCAAGCAACGACGAGAAAATTGGGTGATTCTGCAACTATTAAATTAGAACCAAATCTAAAATTAGAGGAAATAACATGGAAAGGTGCTTCATTGTGGTATCTTACACGTCCTATGACAAAGGATGATATTGCAGAAACACATACATTTAAAGCGTCATCCAACTTGGGAATCATTCAAGGCACGGTGACTGTTATAGAGACAAAAGAATGAAAACCTGATTTCAAGGAGAATATTGTAATGGTTAAAGATACAAAAGATAGAGACGAAAAATATGAATTAATAAAAACATGTTTCGATCTTGGAGGAAAACCATATATAAAAATTTGTTGTCCATATTGTGATAATTTAACAGAAGGAAGCTATCAAGTGATTACAGATATTCCCAAAAAATTATATTGCTCTCAATGTGGAGCAGAAATTATACAGCCAATTCAATTTGCTAAAGTTTTATTTAAGTTTAAATAAAAAGAGAATGTATATATGAATACAATTATATTCAATGAATATGATTGTATTTGATTACAAGGAGGAATTTAAAATGAAAGGTTATAAAGTATTTAATTCAGATTGGACATGCAGAGGTTATCAATATGAAATCGGAAAGACTTATGAGATAGCAGAAAGCACAAAATGTTGTAAGGTGGGTTTTCATTTTTGTGAAAAATTGATAGATTGTTTTAATTATTATTCATTTGACCCAAACAATAAGGTGGCTGAAATTGAGGCAATAGGAGAAATTGATTTTGATGATACCAACTCTAAGTGTTGCACAAATAAGATAGTTATCTTAAAAGAATTGAAGTGGAATGAAGTGTTGGATATGTGTAACAGCGGAAAAGGAAATTCCGGACATCATAACAGTGGAAATTATAACAGTGGAAATTATAACAGTGGAAATCGCAACAGCGGATATCATAACAGCGGAAATTATAATAGCGGAAATTATAATTCCGGATATCGCAACAGCGGATATCGCAACAGCGGATATTATAACAGCGGAAATTGTAACAGTGGATATTATAACAGCGGAAATTGTAACAGTGGCAATTATAACAGCGGACATCATAACAGCGGAAATTGTAACAGCGGATATTGTAATACAAATTCACCTAAAGTGAGAATGTTTAATCATGAAACGGAATTTAATTTTAATGATGAGTCAATAGTTAGATTTAAAGAGATTTTATTTGATTGTCCTCAATCATATGAATATTCGGATTTTATTGACAAAAGTGAAATGAGTGAAGAAGAAATTATTAAACACCCTGAATGTGAAATTATTGGCGGATATATCAAAACAATAATAGTTGAAGCAGACAAGCAAAAATGGTGGGATGAAGATGTTAGCGATGATGATAAAGAATTTATTAAGTCATTACCATATTTTGATGCTGATATATTTTATGAATGTGTTGGCGTGAGAGTTTAATTATAAGGAGGAATTTATGAAAAGTTATATTGTTGAAAAAGAATTTGAACATCAAGGTTTAAAATGTGTTGTGCTGCTTTTGGCAACAGGATATAGGTGTGGCTATGTAGGAGTTCCGAAAGGACATCCTTTATATAATGTGGATTATATGAATTGTCAGTCAGATTTTGCTTGCCATGGAGGTCTTACATATGCAGGTGGCGGAGTGAACTCTTCATATCCTATTAGCAGTGATTTGTGGTGGTTTGGATTTGATTGTACTCATTGGGGAGATGCAGATGATTGGAACTCCACATTTAAAGCTTTCTCAGAACAAAGCGAAAGGATTGCTGAATACAAAGCAATACGTAGTTTATGTCCTTTGGGAGGGGAAATTCGTACAACGGAGTTTGTAGAAAATGAATGTAAATCATTGGCTGAACAATTAGTCAACTGTGATAATAAGCATAAAACTTCATCTGATGAACAAGAAGACGTTGTAAAACAATATTGCAATGAGAATAAAGATACAGTTGAACGATATTATAATGAAAATAATGAGTTGGGTGTATTATACAGCCCTGGTTATGGAGTTGGGTGGAGTTCTATGGGCGATAAAGAATTAGCATATGATAAAAGAATCGTAGAGTATTGGTTAACTGAACACCCTGATATTCAAAAGATGGAAATGTATCTTGAAAGAATTGGATACCACGGTGTTTGGATGGGCGGTTATAATAATTTAAAAATTGCTTGGATTCCAAAAGGTACAATGTTTTATATTCATGAGTATGATGGCTCAGAAAGTATTGAAACACCCAAAAGTTGTGGAATGATGATGGCATAAGATTGATAGGTAGGAGGAATTATTATGAGTTTGTTATGTGATAGAGCGAAAAACAAATTGGACAAAAGTAAAAGAAAATATAAAGAATGTCCGCAATCAAAATTTCCGGATCGAGAAGCAGAATTGTTTTGTGAAAATTGTGGACACTCTTTAGGGAAAAAAGATGTTTTAATTATTGATTTGGAAACAGTGAAGTATTGTTCAAAATGTATTGAAAAATATATAAAAGAGACACCGTTTGATATTCCTGATGGTACGGTGGTTAAAGACTTTGGTGATTCTGTTTATTTAAAATATAAAAGTGGTGGTTATATAGAACAAACAGTTCTAAAGGATTGTTATTTTAACACAAAAGGCAGATACATTAAAGTAAAAGGCAAAAGAGTACATATTTAAGTTTGAAATGTTTCTTTCAAACGGAGAATATAGAACTAGGAGGACTAAAATGCATTATTGTGTACATTTATTAACCAAAGAATTACCAAGCGAAAACCAAATTGCAGATATTATGAATCCGTATTATGTAGGTAATGTCTATAGTAATTTAGATGAAGAAAATGAAGACCATGTTGTCAATTATCCTACATTCACATGGGATGGCTATCAAATAGGTGGAAGATATAAAGCAGAAATAAAATTAAAAGTTGATGCAGAGAACAAAGGAAATAACGAATATTATAATTGGGGTTATTATAGCCGTGATGAAAGAAACGGAAGATTATTTTGGTCAAGCTTGTTGTCTACGTTAAAAGAGTGTATGGGAAGCCGATATAGTGAAGAAGATTGGTTTGCTAATATGGGCTTTTATGATAAATATATACTTGTAGACGGAGCAAGACAAAAAGATATAGTTAATCTACCTGAAATGGATTGTTATGTATGTATTTTGCCTGACGGAACAGCAATTGCACGAGCGTCTTGGAATGGTACAAGCTTTGTTGAAGATAAGGATTTCGATAGAAAACATAAAGAAGCATTAGGTGCAAATATGGACGGCTTTATTACAGTTCTTGATGTTCATGATTAAAACAAGGGCTGATTTAAAAGAGGTAACTCAATTTACACAGACAGAGAATAGATAACTAGGAGGTAGAGAAAATGAAAAGACAAATTAGAAGAAATGTTTTTGAAACAAATTCATCGAGTATGCACTCTCTTACTGTAATGAAAAGAGATGAACATTATTCGCCAGAAGAATTTTTAGATGGCTTTTATTTGGGAGATGATGGGATATGGAGTCCTTGGGACGATGATTTAGAATTTGGTAGAAGCCCATTTAGAGCATTAGGAAATTTTCATGATAAATGGTTATATGCTTGTGCGTCTTTAGTGGACGAATATAATGATGATACATATAAGAAACTTGAGCAAATTGCATTAAAATATGTTCCAGGTTTAAAGAAAATCGAAATTCCTATGAGGTCGGATTTTGTTTATAACAAAGATTATCCAGATTATAGCAACGATGAATTTGTGCAAGAATATGGGAAAACAGAAGATGAATTAAATGAATATTTTAATCAAAAAGGTGAAAAATGGGGAGTCGATTCAATTGATTATTATGAGAATAAAGGACGATTCTATTTTGAAGAACCATATACGGGTTACGTTGATGAAAATATATTGAGCGGTTTTCTTGAAAGAGAGAATATATCTTTAGAAGAATATTTAACTAATAAAAAATATGTAGTTATTCAAGACGGTGATGAAACTTGCTATTGGAATGATATGAAGAAAACTGGATTGGTAAATATGGATATTATTGATTATGAGTATCCAAAAGAATAATATAAGGAGAATAAAAATATATGCAAAGACAGATTAGACGTGGAGTATTTGAAACCAATTCATCAAGTACCCATTCATTAACAATGTGTAGTGAGGAAGAATTTGAACAATGGAAGAATGGTAAAGTCCTATTCGATGAGGATGGCGAAACCTTCGTAAAAGCAAGTGAACTATCAAATAAAGATAAGGAATATGCTGCTCAAGAGTATGAGGATAATAAAGATGAGTATTCAAAAGATTGGTCAGAATTATCAGAGACTGCGAAAGAAAGATATTATACAAAATATGCAAAAGAGAATGATCTTATAAATGAAGATGCAAAAACTTATGATGAATGGAATAACGACTATGAACTTGAAACTTTCGTAGATAAATATACAACCAAAAGTGGAGACAGAGTTGTTGCGTTCGGTAAATACGGATATGACGGTTGATTAAGAGTCAAAACATTATAGTGAATGAAAAGTATGAAGGATATTTGGGAGGTAAAAATGAAAATTTTAGGGAGTTACAAGAATGGAAATTTCAGAACTGCTATATTTGAAGATGGAACAAAAATAAGAGAAACAAATGATGATGAGTTTCAGGCTGCATTTGCAGAAAATATGGATATAAAAATAACAAATTATTGTGATATGGGCTGCCCGTTCTGTCATGAAGGAAGTACAACAGATGGCAAGTTCGGTGATATTATGAATGAAAAATTCATTGATACTCTACATCCATATCAAGAAGTTGCACTTGGTGGTGGAGACGCTACAAGTCATCCTGATTTAATTCCATTTTTACAAAAACTAAAGGATAGAAAAGTCATTGTAAATATGACGGTAAATCAGATTCATTTTGAGAAGAAACAAGAGCTAATAAAGAAACTTGTAGGCGAAAAGCTCATATATGGTTTGGGAGTTTCACTTGTAACTCCAACAGAAAACTTTATTAAACTTATCAAACAATATCCTAATGCAGTCATTCATGTAATTAATGGTGTGTTAAAGCCATCAGACATACAGGCGTTGGAGAATAATAATTTGAAGATTTTGATTTTGGGATACAAACATTTAAGACGTGGTGATGATTTTTATGATATAGACCATGATAATATTGAAATTAGACAAAGTTGGTTGTATGAAAATCTTTCAAATATTATTGAAAAGTTTAATGTTGTTAGTTTTGATAATTTAGCCATTGAACAATTAAATGCGCGAAGATTAATGACGGACGAAGAATGGAATGAGTTCTATATGGGTGACGATGGTACAATGACCTATTATATCGACATGGTAGAACGAAAATTTGCAAAGAGTTCAACGGCTGCGTTTGACAAAAGATATGATTTGTTAGATTCTGTTGATGAAATGTTTGAGCAAATAATATCTAAACAGAGTTAAAGACAAAATAACAATAAACAGTTCAAATAGAGAATATTAAATAAAGAGGAGTAAAATTATGAAAATTATAAAAACAGGAAGTACATATCAAATTTATGGCGAGGATTTAATTGTGTTGGACAAACTGCCGGCACAAACATATAAAATTGGATTCAGTAAATTTACCGGTTTCTTTTTAGAGAAACAACATGATTTGGAAATCAAGGAAGATAAGATATACGGAGTTCATGAAGAAAAGGCGAATAAAGTATTGAATAGATTTGAAAAATCTCGTAAGAATTTGGGTGTAATTCTTAGTGGAGATAAAGGTATTGGAAAGTCTTTGTTCGCAAGACTACTTTCACAAAAAGCAATTGAAAATGGTATTCCAGTTATATTGGTCGATGATTTTATTCCCGGCATTGATGATTTCCTAAATGACATTAAAAATGAAGTGCTTATTTTGTTTGATGAGTTTGACAAAACATTTAAGAGTCGAGATGATGTAGATCCACAAGCACAAATGCTGTCATTCTTTGATGGTACAAGTTCTGGGAAGAAATTATTTGTAGTAACTTGCAATGAATATCGCAATTTGAACGAATATATGATTAACAGACCAGGAAGATTTCACTTTCACTTTAGATTTGAATATCCGACGGCAGATGAAGTAAGAAATTATTTGACAGATAAAATAGATAAAAAATATTTTTCTGAAATTAACAAGGTTGTTTCTTTTTCAAGAAAGATTAAATTGAATTATGATTGTCTTTCGGCAATTGCTCTTGAATTAAATGAGGGAGAAAAGTTTGAAGAAACTATTAAAGATTTGAATATTATAAATACACATGACAGGAAAAGACAATATGATGTTCAATTATTCACAGAAGAAGGCATTATCTTTACAAGTGAAAACAAGGAATTGGACTTACTAAATGGGGATACTAATGATATTTGGGTGGAGGATTCAGAAGGTAATAGTATAAATATCGAATTCTCGGCTAATAATGCAATATTTGATAATAAGCAAAACTCATTTATTGTATCTGGAAATAATGTTGAAATATATGATGATTATGAGTATGTAGATAAAGCAAAGAAAGATATTTATAAAAATCTCCATTGTGCATATATCAAGTTTTCTCAGAGTTATAATGATTATCTTCATTACAAGTTGATATAAGGAGGATAAAGATTATGGGAATTTTTAAAAACATTAAATGTATAAGAAATGTGATTTGTGATATTCAGTGTGATATGACTGTCATCAGAGAACAATTAAAAATAATTAATGAAACTATAATTAATAAGCTAGAAGATGGAAAAGCATACGATTCGATTGTTCTTGTACCATCTAAAAAAAATGAGTGATATGGGTCAAATGCCAACGATTATACATCGTGGCGAAAAGATTAATACGAACAATATGGAGGCATTCAATTTGTCGTGGAGTTATGGCGATGGTGCAATTCTTACAACCGAAAAGGAGTAATGTTATGGATATTATATATACAGGCGATGGAGGATATATTTTGAAAATAAATGTAACCTACCGAGTAGATGCGAGAAATATTATACAAGCAAAACAAGAATTTCTTCAATTTCTTTCTACAGATTTTGATAGAGCAGTCGATAAAAAGCTGGGTGATTACGGTTTTGATTCGGAGAATATAAATAGATGAAAACAATGTTTCAAAGGGAGAGTGTTGTGACATGATGAAGGGCGATAAGATAAAATTGAAAAAGGGAATAGGTACACTTAGACATATTGGTGCAATATGCGAAGTGACTGATGTGTCAGAAGACGGCATAATTTCTTTTAGATACAAAAATAAATATGAAGGCTGTATCTCAGAAGATGTGTGTGCAGAATATTTTGATGAAGTTCACAAGTGGAGCGAATGGAGAAAGAAAAATGGTGGGAATTACTTCAACAGTGATGGAAGATTTTATGCATTTGTTTATGAATACAGAACCGATGGCAAAAAGATTCAAGTACGAAGTGGGAAATATAAAGCAGAGGCTTGTTGCCATAAAGATGATACATATAATGAGGAGATAGGTTTATTCCTAGCAAGCAATAGATTGTTTATAAAAATTCTTCAAGACATGGTTAATTCTGAAATTCGTCAAATGAAATATGATGTAGTAGATGAACTTTTTAGGAATGTGGCAAAGGCAAGTGCAAAATTAGGTGTTAAATTTGTATAAGTAAATAAACTTTTCATCGGATGAAACGGAGAATGTATAGGTAGAAGGGTAGAAAATATAATGAGTACAAGATATTATATACATACGCAAAACAAGGAATTTGTTGAGAAATATTTCTTTAATGAGTATAGACTTGTGGACGAACCTTGTTTTGGCTATGAAATTTGTATTGGACGTAGAAGTGGTGGATGGAAGCCTTTGTTTAATCAACACAACGACGCATATACTTCCGTTGAAGAAATGAAAGAATTTTTATCCATACATTCCGATAAAATTTCTATATATGATGAATCTGAACGATTTATTACTTTAAATGAATTAGAAGATGAGTTAATAAATTGGGGAGAGCATCAGGAAGTCAAGTATATGAAGTATAACGCTCAAGAATCCGACTTAGACGATATTCGTTTTGATATAAGTACAAAAGACGATTATGATATAAAAGCTCCATTTGACCATATTGAATATGACAAAGTAATAGATAAGCTTACTCCTGAATTGAAAACATACAGAGGTCATTATACTCATGATAAAGATAATTATGATTTTGTGTCGGGTTGGTGGAGCAAACCAAGACCAAGAGGATTATTGAGGAGGTTGTTTAATGAGTTGGAATCCAGTAATGAATAAATTCATTGAAATAAAAAATGAGTTTCATAAAAGAATGGGATATATTACATATAACATGGATGAGAAGAAAACATGTTTGGAATTATGGGTCGAATGTTTAAATAGTATTGAACCCATAAATCAATATTCTGAATATGCGGACTTACTTTCACGATTAGAACTAAATCAAAATGGACACTTTCTTCTTTTGAGATATGGTCAATATAGTGACATCTACAATGGAGAAATTGATAATTCTGGTGAGGAATTATGGAGTATATATGATGGATTTTATCGTGAATGTAGAAGTATAGTAATTGATATAGTAAATGACAAAATAGTTTTGTGTCCATTTGCTAAATTCTTTAATATTAACGAACTCGAAGAAACAAGTTTGGAGAATATACAAAGTAGGATTGGCAATGCAAAAACAGTTGAATTTTCAAATAAGTTGGACGGTTCTATGCAATCAGCTACTTGGTATAACGGTCAAATTATAATGGCAGGGAGTCAATCTATTGACCCAAATATGTCTTGGAGATTACAAGATGGTTATAAAATGATATATCAGCTACCTGGTTATGAGCAAATGTTGCGAGAATATCCCGATATCACTTTTGTTTTTGAGTACATTTCATTGAAAGATACACATGTCGTTAAATACACAAAAGAGCAAGAAGGATTATATCTTATCGGCATGAGAAGTAATTTGACCGGCGAAGAATATTCATATGAATCAATTCTCAAATTCGCAAAATTATACAATATTCCAACAACAGAAATCTTCAACAAGACCTTGGATGATGTTATGACCGAATTAGACGATAAGTCATCTGATGAAGCGGAAGGTTTTGTAATCAACATTGACGGTTATAAGGTTAAATTAAAATACAATGATTATGTTCATATTCATAAAGTATTATCTAAGTTATCGTCTATCAATTTAGTGATTTCTTCTATCGCTGACAGTTGTTATGATGATTTGCTATCGAAATTACCAAAGGCTTATCATGAAAATGTTAAGAAGATAGCAACCGTTGTTATGAAGTATATTACTGAGACCACAAAAAATATAAAACAATACTATGATGATGCTCCCAAAACCAATAAAAAAGATTTTATGATATATGTTTCAGAAAATGTTCCTAAGGAGTATCAAGTATATTGTAGAGAATTATATTATGGTCATGATATCAATGTTTTAAAAAGTGGCAACAAAAAGTCACCTCGATATAAAAAATTAAAGGAAATGGGAGTAGACGATTATTCTATGCTCTTCAAGGAGGAATTGAAGGATGTTTAAACAAGAAGTGCAAAATCAAATTCAACAACATTATGACAAACTTATATCGTTAGGCTACAATGTTGTTGGTGTATTTTTATACGGTTCACAAAATTATGAGTTGGATTACTCTGGTTCAGATGTCGATTCAAAAGCAATAATTCTTCCTACATTAAATGATATTGTGTTTAATCGTCAACCGGTAAGTACGACACTTGATATGGGGAATGGTTGCTTATGTGATGTGAAAGATATTCGTAAAATGTTTGAGTGTTTTAAGAAACAAAATATTAACTTTGTTGAACTTTTGTTTACTCAATATTATATTTTAAATCCAATTTATGAAGAACTATTCGCACCTATGCTTGATAATGCCGAAAAAATTGCAAGGTACAACAATTACGCAAGTGTTAATTGTATGTGCGGAATGGCATTTGAAAAGTACAAAGCTCTTACATATCCGTATCCAAGTATTGTAGATAAGATTGAGAAATATGGTTGTGACCCCAAACAATTACATCATATTTTACGTTTGAAAGATTTTATCGAAAGATATTGTAATGGCGAAAGTTACCGTACTATTTTAATCCCTAAAAATAAGGATATGTTGCTCGATATTAAATCTAATTATCATTATGAATTAGAATATTCGAAAAATTTAGCAAAAGAAACGTGTGAGTGGATTAAACAATATAAACAAGAGTATATGGAGAATAATCCATTGGAGATTAATACTGAAGCAAAAGATGTTATGGAAAAGGTGATGACAAACTTAATTACATTCAGTATAAAAAATGAGGTGTGTAGGAATGAGTAAACCAAAACTATATGTTATGTGTGGTTTGTCCGGAAGTGGCAAATCTACTATTGCAAAACAGATTACAAATGATAATCCTGATACAGTTATTATATCAACTGATATGATACGAGAACAATTAACCGGCGAAATCGGAGACCAATCTCAGAATGATGAAGTCTTTGAAATTTTTCATACACTAATCCGAAAGCGTTTGGAGAATAAATACAATGTGATAGCTGATGCAACAAATATTACAATGAAATCTCGCCGGGCAATTCTAAATAAGGTTAACGGATTAGACATAGAAAAGATTTGTTACATAATACCGAAACCATTCGAGTGGTGTCAACAAGATAATAAAAATAGACCACACCCTGTTCCCGATGAAGTGTTGGAAAAGCAAATTAGAAGATTTGAAATCCCTTTCATTGAGGAAGGGTGGAGCAAGATTATTATTCATGATGAATTTAAAAATCATGTGAGAAATTTGGTTAATGAAATAGCTTATATGGGAGATTTCGACCAAAAGAATCCTCATCACACAATGGATTTGTACAAGCATTGTTTAAATACTAAGAAATTAATGAAAGAAAAGGGTTATGAAAATCCTTGGCTGGGCGGTGCGATGATGCATGACTTAGGTAAATTGTCAACTCAAACATTTGATGATCTTGGCATAGCTCATTACTTTGACCATCACGCATACGGTTCGTATTTTGTATTGAGTCGAATACCTCAAAATTTAGAAGTATTAGACATATGTTTCCTTATCAATTATCATATGTTGCCGTTTAGTTGGGAAAGTGAAAAAACGAAACAACGCTGGCGAAAAAGATTCGGAGAATATAAGTATAAGATACTTATGGATTTTCATGAATGCGATATACAGAGGTGATAAAGGAAATATATGAGTAAAGAGTTATCTAATAGAGAACAAAAGTTTCGGGATGAGTATATGGATATTTTGTATCAGGCTATAAGGAAAGAACATCCACCTGGGAAATACCTTCTCTTAGACAAGGACGATTTGAGAAAATTGACGGAACTGTTCAAAAGAGTTTATCAAGAAGGAGAATATATTGATATGAATGATATTAAAGAATTTCTTACAAAAGAACATAAAGAACTTATTCATAAGAAAATTGTAAAAACAATTGAGGATATGGACTTTACTTCTATAATAGAAGATTTTATCAATGATGAATTGGATTATGTTAGAGATCGAGATAATGTTGATGAATTCTTGGAAGAACAAATTATAGAAATTGTCCGTCAGCATTTAGTTAAGAGTGGATTGTTAAAGGAGAATAAGTAAGTATGAATTATTTTATTTCGGATTTACATTTGGGTCATAAGAATGTTTTAAAGTTTGATAATCGTCCATTTATCAATATAGAAGAACATGACAAAACAATTATTGATAATTGGAATAGTAAAGTTAATGATAATGACGATGTATATGTCTTGGGCGATATTAGTTGGCACAATGCCACCAAAACTATTGAAATTTTCAAACAGTTAAAAGGTCGCATACATTTAATTCAAGGAAATCATGACAATAGAATATTAAAAAACAAAGAATTATACAACTTATTTGTCGAGGTTGTAGATTACAAGGAACTAAAAATTGACAATGAAATTTCAGTTGTTTTATGTCACTATCCGATGCCATGTTTCAAAAATCATTACTATGATTGGATACATCTTTATGGGCACGTACATAATAGTTTTGAAGAAAATATGATACAACATTTTAGATATGAAATGGGAGCATTATATGATAAACCTTGTCATATGTACAACGTCGGTGCGATGATGAAGTATATGGATTATACACCGAGAACACTAGAAGAAATTAGAACAGGATGGATATTAGAGTCATAAGATAGGGCGTCATGATGAAAATGTTCGTAAGGTCTAATTGGAAAACTATAAGTAGGGATAAGATTATAGAGGTGATAGATTGAAAGTATACAATACTTGTTGTAAAGTTAGTAATTATTGTACTGGCGAATTAGAAGAAGTGTTAAATCAATATTCAGATTATGGGTTTAATTTGGTTTCAACGCTTATTGCAAAGAATGAATGTGACATAGATGTTATGTATTTGTTTTTTACAAAAGTATGCGAATAATTAGTAACCTAATGAAAATTAAATTTCAACGACAAGAAAAACCATATATAGTAGCTTCAAGATAATATCAACTACTATATATAGTGTATAAAAAATAGACAATCAACAAATTTTGGTCGAGGAGTTG
>OLNY01002002.1_pt1 | contig 14922 bp, 10 predicted proteins | sample 1671981 | NCBI WGS metagenome assembly OLNY01 (sample SAMEA3136632, study PRJEB25190) | human gut metagenome | biome: human gut; feature: human-associated habitat; material: faeces | place: Austria | collected 2013 | reverse complement strand
AGGTCCTGACCTCCGCCCTGCCGGAGCTGACCCGGGAAGCCCAACAGGTCCTGGCGGCGGCGGGCTGCGGCGACGGCGTCCGGGCCCGGCTGGAGCCGGCGGAATTCCCCACCAAGGACTATGACGGCTTCTCTCTGCCCGCCGGGAAATACCTGGCCCTGCGGGTCATCATCGGGGAGGGCCGGGGACAGAACTGGTGGTGCGTGGTGTTTCCGCCGCTGTGCACCGCCGCCGCCTGCGATTGGCAGGACGCCGGACGGGACGCCGGGCTGGCCGAGGACGACCTGTCCCTGATGGCGGAGGAGGACCAGGGCTATCAGCTCCGGTTCCGGTCCGTGGAGCTGTGGGAAAAGCTGCGCCAATGGCTGGGAAAATAAGCGGAATCCTGAACAAGGCCCGCAGGCAAAAGCCTGCGGGCCTTGTTCGCTTGTCAGAAAAGGCAATGCCTTTTTTGACAAGATGAAGGTCATTCTGCGAAAATTTCTCCCGCCAGGCTCAGCACGGCCCGGCCGCCTACCCGAACGGCGGCGTTTCCGTTCTGCACCGTCAGGCGGCTGCGGATTTCCGAGGGGCGGCGCATATGCTCCCCCTGGAGGAACACGTTTTCCCGGTCCGGCTGCACCAGGCCGCAGCGGTACAGATAATACGTCAGGGCTCCGTTGGAGGTGCCGGTGGCGCACTCCTCCGGAATGTCATACAGCGGGGCGAAATTGCTGCACCAGGCGGTGCAGGTGTCGTCCCCCAGGCAGAACATGTGCACCCCCGTGACGTTCTGCCGCCGGGACAGCTCCGCCACCAGCGTCTCGTTCTGCCGGGCCCGCAGCAGCGTCTCCCGGTCCCGCACCGGCATCATGATATCCGCCAGGCCCGTGGACACGATCTGGGGCGTCAGGTCCCGGGGCCGGTCCGCACCGGTCAGGCCAAAGGCCCGGTACAGCGGCTCCCACTCCACCCGGGTCAGCTCCCCCAGCCACCGGGGCGGGGCCATGTCCATCCACACCACGTCGCCGTCCACGGAGATCTGCAGCTCCCCGGCCTTGGTGCGGGCAATGTGGCGTCCGTCGGACAGCCGCCCCAGCCGCCGCAGCAGGGCAAAGGCGGCAATGGTGGCGTGGCCGCACAGCTCCACCTCTCCCGCCGGGGTGAAATAGCGCAGGTCCACGCTGCCGTCCTCCCGCGGGCGGACGAAAGCCGTCTCCGAATGCTTCAGCTCGGCGGCGATCAGGCGCATGGTCTCGTCGCTGACGTTCCCCTCCGGCAGGGCTACCCCTGCCTGGTTGCCGCCAAACAGCTTGGCGGCGAATGCATCCATGACATATATTTTCACGGCAAAAACCTCCCCAAACTCTCTTTTTATTTATTATACTAAACTCTGCGCCGGTTTTCAAGCGTCCCGGGACTTGACTGCCTGGAAAATTTCGGATATAATGGCAGTAGAATTTGCGGTACGCCGCTGAAAGGAAAGGAAAATCATCCAAAATGCTGAACAAGCGCAGTCTGCTCTCCCAGTTCCTCCACTTCTCCGCCGCCACGGTGGCCTCTCTGATGGTGTTCTCCCTGTACTCCATTGTAGACGGCCTGTTCGTGGCCAAGGGCGTGGGCGAATACGCCATGAGCGCTGTCAATCTGGCCGTTCCCTTTATGAATGTCATGTTCTCCATTGCCGTGCTGTTCGCCGTGGGCACCAGCACCATCATCGCCATCTATCTGGGCGAGGGCCGCCGGGAAAACGCCAACCGTCTGTTTTCCCAGAATCTGGTGGTTCTGGTGGTTATCGGCCTGGTGATCACCGGGCTGGTGCTGGTGTTTCTGGAGCCCTTCGCCATGCTGCTGGGCGCCAAGGACGTAACGCTGGAGTACACCAAGGACTATCTGCGGGGACTGGCGCCCTTCGCCGTATGCTTCATCGTGTCGTACAACATGGAGATCCTGGTGAAAACCGACGGACGGCCTGCCCTGGCCATCGTCACGGTGATCACCGGGTGCCTGACCAACTGTGTGCTGGACTATGTGGCCATCTTCGTGCTGGACTGGGGCGCCTGGGGCGCGGCCTTTGCCACGGGCCTTTCCCAGCTGCTGACCTGCGTCATGTATCTGACCCACTTTCTGGGAAAGCACACCACCTTCCACCTGGTGCGCTTCCGGCCGGACCGGCATATTTACCGCCGGCTGCTGCCCATCGGCGTGGCCGACGGGGCCACGGAGCTGTGCAACGGCCTGATGATCTTCCTGTTCAACCGCACCATCCTGCGCTGCATCGGCCAGGACGGTCTGGTGAGCTATACCATCATTGCTTACATCAATACACTGATCCTGAACATCATGCTGGGCGTGTCCCAGGGGTCTCAGCCGCTGGTCAGCTATCACTACGGGCAGCGGGACCGGAAGGGCTGCCGCCGCCTGCTGCAATACGGCCTGGTGACGCTGGCGGGTATGACGGTGCTGTGCTTCGGCGCGGTGCAGCTGTTCGCCCCGCAGATCGTCCACATCTTCCTGGGCGACAACAACGCCGCTCTCAGCGACGTGTCCGTGGGCGCTCTGCGGCGGTACGGCCTGTGCTATCTGCTGGTTGGCTTCAACGTGCTGATGGGCGGATTCCTGACGGCGGTGGAGCAGCCCCGTCCGGCTATCTGCATCTCCACCGGCCGGGGGCTGGTGCTGCAGGCCGGAGCCCTGCTGGCGCTGGCCGCCCTGTGGGGCGGCGAGGCCATCTGGTTTGCACCGGTGATCTCCGAGGCGGTGTGTCTGGTCATGGCGCTGGCGTTCATGGTACGCTTCTGGAAATCCAACCGGACGCTGGCTGCGGCGTGATACAATTTATCAAATGAGCGAGGCCGCCGGGAAAATATCCTCCCGGCGGCCTCTTTTGTTGCATTTGCAGCTGCAAACTGTCTTGTCATACTATATATTGTAGGTGACAGAGGGGTCAATACTCCCATATCTTGTGTCCATTGTACAGAATGGACAAAATATCCCGGGGATTTTCGTCAGGCATTTTCCCCATATTTAGGGCTTTGGGCTTGCATCAGCACAGGATATGGTATATGATTAAGAAGCTGATCGACCGCTGCCCATTGAGGCAGCTTTTCCTGTGGAGAGAGAAAAATCTGAGGAGAGGGAGGACGTTACACATGAAGATCATCAAGCGCAACGGAGCGGAGGTTGCTTTTGACATTCAGAAGATCGAGCGGGCCATCACCAAGGCCAACAACTCTGTGACCGAGGCGGACCGCATGACTCCCGTGCAGATCGGGCGCATTGCCGAGTCCGTGGAGCTGCAGTGCCAGAAGATGAACCGCGCTCCCACAGTGGAGGAGATCCAGGATATGGTGGAGCACCACATCATGGCCCACGGGGCCTTTGAGGTGGCCAAGCACTACATCACCTACCGCTATACCCGGTCCCTGGTGCGCAGGGCCAACACCACCGACGACAAGATCCTCTCCCTCATCGAGTGCAACAATGAGGAGGCCAAGCAGGAGAACTCCAATAAGAATCCCGTGGTGAACTCCACCCAGCGGGATTATATGGCCGGCGAGGTGTCCCGGGATATCACCAACCGTCTGCTGCTGCCCCAGGATATTGTGGAGGCCCATGAGGAGGGCATCATCCATTTCCACGACACCGACTATTTCGCCCAGCATATGCACAACTGCGACCTGGTGAACCTGGAGGACATGCTGCAAAACGGCACCGTTATCACCGGCACCATGATCGAAAAGCCCCATTCCTTCGCCACCGCCTGCAACATCGCCACCCAGATCGTGGCCCAGGTGGCCTCCAACCAATACGGCGGCCAGTCCATCAGTCTGACCCACCTGGCCCCCTTTGTGGAGGTCAGCCGCCAGAAGATCCGCCGCATCGTCCTGGCGGAGATGGCGTCCATCGGCGTGGATCCCGGCGAGGAGAAAATCCATGAGCTGGTGGAGGCCCGTCTGCGGGAGGAGATCCGCCGGGGCGTGCAGACCATCCAGTATCAGGTGGTGACCCTGCTGACCACCAACGGACAGGCCCCCTTCATCACCGTGTTCATGTACCTGAACGAGGCCCGGAACGAGCGGGAGAAGAAGGACCTGGCCATGATCATCGAGGAGATGCTCCTTCAGCGCTATCAGGGCGTGAAGAATGAGCAGGGCGTGTGGGTGACCCCCGCCTTCCCCAAGCTGATCTATACCCTGGAGGAGGACAACATCCATGAGGACTCCCCCTATTGGTACCTGACGGAGCTGGCCGCCAAATGCACCGCCCGCCGCATGGTGCCGGACTATATCTCCGAAAAGAAGATGAAGGAGCTCAAGGGCGACGTGTACACCTGCATGGGGTGCCGCTCCTTCCTGACCCCGGACCGTTTTACCGACGCCGGGATCGGCAACGTTGCCAACGCCGGGAATTACGAGCCCGGCAAGCACAAATACTATGGCCGGTTCAATCAGGGCGTGGTCACCATCAATCTGCCGGACGTGGCCCTGTCCTCCGGCGGAAATAGGGACAGGTTCTGGCATATCTTCGAGGAGCGGCTGGAGCTGTGCCACCGGGCGCTGCGGTGCCGCCACGAGCGTCTGCTGGGCACCACGTCGGACGCCGCCCCCATCCTGTGGCAATACGGCGCGCTGGCCCGGCTGAAAAAGGGCGAAACCATCGACAAGCTGCTGTATAACGGCTATTCCACCATCTCCCTGGGCTATGCGGGCCTGTATGAGTGCGTGAAATACATGACCGGCAAGAGCCACACGGACCCCGCCGCCACCCCCTTCGCCCTGGACATCATGCAGAAGATGAACGACAAGTGCAAGGAGTGGAAAACCGCCGAGAACATCGACTATTCCCTGTACGGCACGCCTCTGGAGTCCACCACCTATAAGTTTGCCAAGTGCCTGCAAAAGCGCTTCGGCGTCATCAAGGGCATCACCGACAAGGGCTATATCACCAACAGCTATCATGTCAATGTCACCGAGGAGATCGACGCCTTCACCAAGCTGGAGTTTGAGGCCCAGTTCCAGCACCTGTCCCCCGGCGGCGCCATCAGCTATGTGGAGGTGCCGGACATGCAGAACAACATCCCCGCGGTGCTGGAGGTCATGAAGTTCATTTATGACCACATCATCTACGCCGAGCTGAACACCAAAAGCGACTATTGCCAGGTCTGCGGCTGGGACGGTGAGATCCAGATCGTGGAGGAGGACGGCAAGCTCATCTGGAAGTGTCCCCAGTGCGGCAATACCGACCAGGACAAGATGAACGTGGCCCGCCGCACCTGCGGCTATATCGGGACCCAGTTCTGGAATCAGGGCCGGACCCAGGAGATCAAGGACCGGGTGCTGCACCTGTAAGAGGTTCCCGCTTCGGTCGCTGTCTGGTAGTATATATTACCCAAAAGGAGCAATATCGTGTACTATGGCAACCTGAAAAAATGTGATATTGCCAACGGCATCGGGGTGCGGGTGACGCTGTTTGTGTCCGGCTGCACCAACCACTGCCCCGACTGCTTCCAGCCCCAGACCTGGGACTTCCACTTCGGCAGGCCCTTCACCGCCGACACGGAGCGGGAGATTTTCGCCGAGCTGGACAAGTCCTATGTGGACGGACTGACGGTGCTGGGGGGCGAGCCCTTTGAGCCGGAAAACCAGAGGGACCTGCTGCCCTTTCTGCGGGAGGTCCGGCGGCGGTACCCGGGAAAGACCATCTGGTGCTTCACCGGCTTCCGGCTGGAGGATGAGCTGCTGCGGGAGGGGTCCCATCCCCGGTGTGCCGTGACGGACGACCTGCTCTCCTGCATCGACGTGCTGGTGGACGGACGGTTCGTGGCGGCGGAAAAGGACATCAGTCTGCAATTCCGGGGCAGCCGGAACCAGCGGGTGCTGGACCTGCCGAAAACCCTGGCCGCCGGGCATCCGGTGATCTGGGAAAAGCTGAAAAAATGACAAGAGCATGCCCTGGGCGTTGTGCCCAGGGCATGTCAGCTTGTCAAAAAAGGCGGCGCCTTTTTTGACAAAAGAGATTTCGCTCCGACCCGCGCGTCCGTGTGCGCAAGCGCCCACGAACACACTCTGGCCCGACATCAGCCGTCGGGTCTGCCGAGGCCAGTTCCGCTGGGCCGAGGCCAGCGCAAAGTATTTTTCGCGACGTACACGCCCAACGGAAGTCCCCTTGGGGGGCGCCGCCGCGAAAAATGGATCAAACCTTATTCGCGGCCTGCGGGCCGCGAACTCTGCGAGGCTTTTTTGACAGACTGGCATGCCCTGGGCGTTGTGCCCAGGGCATGCTCTTGTTATAGAGAAGTTACAGCTTTTCGGCCAGGCGCTCCAGCGCCTCGGTCATGGCCTCCTCGAAGGAGGGGTGGGGACGCATAACGGCCAGCAGCTGGCGCACCGTCAGACCGTTGACCAGGGCGGCGCTGAGCTGGCTGATGATGTCGCTGGCGTGCTGGCACATCAGCTGCGCGCCGATGAGTCGTCCGGTATCCCGGTCGGCCACCAGCTTCATGAAGCAGCGGCCCGGGTCCTCAATGACCGTGCGGGCATTGCCGAACATGGTGCACTTGCCGGACACGGCGTTGATGCCCTGCTCCTTGGCCTCGGCCTCGGTGAGGCCCACCACGGCGATCTCGGGGCTGCTGTAAATGCAGCTGGGCACCACGTTCAGATCCGTGGCGGAGGCCGCGCCGCACAGGCGGTCCACGCAGGCAATGCCCTGGGCGGCGGCCACATGGGCCAGCTGGATCACGGCGGACACATCGCCGATGGCGTATACGCCGGGGATGCTGGTCTGGAAATCCTCGTCCACCCGGAGGCTGCGGCCCCGGGTCTCAGGCGTCAGGTCCGGGGCAAACAGCCCGTCCCAGCAGGGACGGCGGCCAATGGCGCACAGGACCTTTTCGCCGGTGACGGCCTTTTCCTTGCCCTTCTGGTCAATATGGACGGTCAGGCCCTGGGGAGCCTGCTCCACGCTTTGGACCATGGCGGAGGTCAGCACCTCCACCCCCTGCTTTTTCAGGATCTGGCCCAGATTCTGGCCCAGCTCCCGGTCCATGGTGGGCAGCAGCCGGTCCATGCCCTCGATGAGGGTGACCCGGCAGCCCAGGTTGGCATAAAACGTGGCAAACTCCACGCCGATGACGCCGCCGCCCATGATGACCAGGGACTCATACAGGGTGTCGCTGCCCTCCAGCAGCTGGTCGGAGGTCATGACCCCCGGCAGGTCCAGCCCCGGAATCGGCGGGCGCACCGGCACGGAGCCGGTGGCGATCAGGAGGCGGTCGGCGGTGTAGGCAGTCTCCCCTGCCGGGCCGGTGACGGTGACCCGGCCCGGAGCGTCGATGCAGGCGGTCCCCTCCAGCAGGTCCACCCTGGCCCCCTTCAGCAGGGCGTGGATACCTCCCCGGAGTTTTTCGGAGACGCCGCGCTTATAGGCGAACATCTCCGCCAGGTCAAAGGTGATGTCTCCGGCGTGGACCCCGGCAGGGGCTCCGTCCACGGCGTCCCGGTACACCTGGGAGGCGTGGAGCAGAGTCTTGGTGGGGATGCAGCCCCGGTTCAGGCAGGTGCCGCCCACCTCCCGGCGCTCCACCACGGCGGTGTGCAGGCCGCGCTTGGCCGCCTGCAGGGCGGCGGTGTAGCCCCCGGGCCCCGCGCCGATGACAATGAGCTGATAATCGGACATTGGTCCATCCTCCGTTGTTCGTTATAGGTTTTGGCTGCGGATCAGGCCGCAGAGATCCCCGGCTACGTCCGCAGGCAGGCCCGCAGACTCCACCGCGCCGCACAACGCCGCGCCGGAGAAGGCGCAGCCCTCCAGCTTCCGGGTCAGAACATCGAACAGGTGGGCGTCCATGGCGTCGGTATACACCGCCGCCTGGCGGCAAATGCCCTGCTCCACCCGCAGCCGGATGCTGACCTCGCCCCAGGGGAACTTTTCGGTGCAGGAGAAATCAAAGGGGAAGGTAGCCCCGTATACCCAGTCGCGGCTGCTGAACTGCCTGTACAGCGTCTCCAGGGCCTCTTGGTCAAAATCCTTCTCCTCCAGGGGCTGGGCCGTCAGGCCATACACCTGCTGGAAGGCCCGGTTCATGGCGTCGGTCATGCCCGCCACCGTCAGACCGGGGCACAGCTCCCGCAGATTCACCACCCGGGACGCCACGGACGCCACACCCTTGCTGGCGATCTTGGCCGGGGACGGGCTGAGATAGCGGCCCATTTTGGTCATGTCCGCGTCGATGAGCAGGGTGCCGTTGTGGAAGGAGCGGCCGCCATGATTGTAGAAGGAGTTGCCGGAGAATTTCCGGCCCTGGGCCAGCAGGTCGTTGCGGCCGGACAGCTCCGCCTGGATGCCCAGCAGACGGCAGGCCTCCAGGATCACCCGCTGCTGGCGGGGCAGGTCATAATTCCCGGTGGACACGGAGAAGGTGAAGTTCAGATTCCCCATGTCGTGGAACACTGCACCGCCGCCGGACAGACGGCGGGCCAGGGTGCCTCCCTCCTGCTCCAGCAGGCCGGTGCGGCACTCCTGCCAGGCGTTCTGGTTGCGGCCGATGACCACGGTGTTCTGGTTCTGCCACAGGTAGAGGATGCAGGCGTCGTCCGCCACATGCTCCGTCAGGTATTGCTCCAGGGCCAGGTTGCGATAGGGATCGGTTCCGTTGCCGGAATAGGTATACAGGTGCTTGATCATGGTTTCCTCCAACGCAGAATCGGGTGCCGGGCGGCCTTTACCTCGTCGGGACGGCCGATGGGCATATGGTGGGGTGCATCGTGCATGGCTTCGGGGTCATCGTAGGCCCGCTGGTACAGCATCCGCAGCACCTCCGCCGCCTGGTCCAGGACCTCGGGTCCCTCGGTCTCCGTGGGCTCCAGCATCAGGGCCTCATGGACGATCAGGGGGAAGTACATGGTGGGCGGATGAATGCCCTCGTCAATCAGGGACTTGGCCACATCCAGGGCGGAGACGCCGGTCTCCTTCTTCAGGCCGCTAAGATCCAGCACGAACTCGTGCATACAGATGCGGTCATAGGCCGGCTGGAAGGTGCCCCGGAGCTTCTCCTGCAGGTAGTTGGCATTGAGCACGGCGTTCTGCGCCGCCTCGGGGATGCCCTGGCGGCCCAGGGTCAGCAGGTACGTCAGCGCCCGGACCACCACCAGGAAGTTGCCCATGAAGCTGCGGACCTGGATATGGCCGGGCTCCTCCGCCAGGGCGGAATGGGGCAGATAGGGGATCAGGAAGTCCTTGCAGCCCACGGCGCCTGCGCCGGGACCGCCGCCGCCATGAGGCGTGGCGAAGGTCTTGTGCAGGTTCATGTGGATGCAGTCAAAGCCCATGTCGCCGGGGCGGACGATGCCCATAACGGCGTTGAGGTTGGCCCCATCGTAGTAGCACAGGCCGCCGGCCTCATGGACCAGACGCGTGATCTCCAGGATGTTTTTGTCGAAGATGCCCACGGTGTTGGGGTTGGTGAGCATCAGACCGGCGGTATCGTCCCCCAGGGCAGAGCGCAGGCTGTCCAGGTCCACGCAGCCGTCCGGGCCGGAGGCGATGTTCACCACCTCATAGCCGCACATAGCCGCCGTGGCGGGGTTGGTGCCATGGGCCGAGTCGGGCACGATGATCTTGGTGCGCTTGTGGTCGCCCCGGGCATCGTGGTACTGCTTGATCAGCAGGACGCCGGTGAACTCGCCGTGGGCTCCGGCGGCAGGCTGGAAGGTCATGCCGTCCATGCCGGTGATCTGGCACAGGTACTCCTGCGCGGTGTCCAGCACATGGCGCATACCCGCCAGGGATTCCCGGGGGGCCAGGGGGTGGCAGCCGGTGAAGCCAGGCAGGGCCGCCATCTCCTCATCGATGCGGGGATTGTACTTCATGGTGCAGGAGCCCAGGGGGTAGAAGCCGCAGTTGACGCCGTGTACCTGGTGGCACAGCTCCGTATAGTGGCGGGAGATGTCGGTCTCGCTGAGCTGGGGCAGGTCGGGCTTCGTCTCCCGGCGCAGGGACTCCGGCAGGGAGACGGCGTCCACGTCGCAGGGGGGCAGGATGGTGCACCGGCGGCCGGGCACGCTCTTTTCAAAAATCAGCTTCATCTGTCCAGCACCTCCTTGACGATGGATACGGCTTCGTCCAGCTCCCGGCGGCTGACCTTCTCCGTGGCGCACCACAGGACCCGGTCGCCGCCCAGAGGCAGACCGCCCAGGATGCCCCGGCGGTCCAGGGCCTCCAGCAGCTCCTGGCTGCGGGGCATTTTCAGGACAAACTCGTGGAAATACGCACCGCCGTATACCGGCTCCACCCCGGGCAGGGCGCACAGGGCCTTTTCCAGATAATGAGCCTTGGCCATGGACTGCTCCGCCGCCTCCGCCATGCCGTCGGGACCCATGGTGGCCATGTACAGCCCGGCGGTCAGGGCGCACAGCGCCTCGTTGGAGCAGATGTTGCTGCTGGCCTTCTCCCGGCGGATGTGCTGCTCCCGGGCCTGGAGGCTCAGGACGTAGGCCCGGCGGCCCTGATGGTCGGTGGTCTCGCCCACGATGCGGCCGGGGAGCTTGCGCATGAGCTTATCGGTGGCGGCCATATAGCCCAGATACGGGCCGCCGCAGCCCAGGGGCAGACCCAAGGGCTGCCCCTCGCCCACGGCGATGTCCGCTCCGCAGTCCCGGGGCGTTTTCATAACGGCCAGGGCAATGGGGTTGCAGCCCATGATGTACCTGGCCCCGGCCTGGTGGACGGCCTGGCCCAGGGCCTCGGCGTCCTCAAACAGGCCGAAGAAGTTGGGCTGCTGGACGTAGAAGGAGGCAACCTCCTCATCCAGCATGGAGGCCAGGGCCTCCAGGTCGGTTTTGCCGTCCTTCACCGGCACCACCCGCAGCTCGTCGCCGGTTCCGTAGCAATAGGTGCGGACGGTGTTGATGGTGTCGGGGTGGGCCGCGCCGGAAATGAGGGTCACCCGGCGCTTGCGCTCGCGGCACATGGCCGCCGCCTCGGCGGCGGCAGTGGCCCCATCGTACACAGAGGCGTTGGACACGTCCATGCCGGTGAGCTCACAGATCATGGTCTGATACTCGAAGATGGATTGCAGCAGACCCTGGCTCATTTCCGCCTGATAGGGGGTGTAGGCCGTGAGGAACTCCTCCTTGGCGGGGATATATTTGACGATGGAGGGAATGTAGTGGTCATAGGCCCCTGCGCCCCGGAGAACGGTGGCGTAGGTGCGGTTTTCGGCGGCCATGGCGGACACCGCCCGGCTTGCCTCCAGCTCGCTCATACCGTCGGGGATGTTCAGGGGCTTCCGCAGGAGCATCTGCTCCGGCACATCCCGGTACAGATCCATGATGTTTTCCAGCCCCACGGCCCGGAGCATCTGCTCCCGCTGGGCCTGGGTGGAGGGGACATAGCTGCCCATGCTCAGCCCTCCTCGGCGCAGAATGCCTCGTAAGCGGCGGCGTCCAGCAGCTCCTCGGTGTCGGTGATGTTCTCCACCTTGATGATCCAGGCGTCATAGGGCTCCTTGTTCAGCAGCTCGGGCTGGTCCAGCAGCTCCTCGTTGACGGCGCAGACGGCGCCGGTGACGGGGCACACCAGGTCGGACACGGCCTTGACGGACTCCACATCGCCGAAGGCCTCGCCGCAGGTGACGTCGTCGCCCTCGCCGGGCAGGTTCACGAACACCACATCGCCCAGGGCGTCCTGTGCAAAGTCGGAAATGCCGATGACGGCCACGCCGTCCTCCATCTTCACCCACTCGTGGGACTTGGAATACTTCAGATCAGTCGGATACAGCATTGTGATTTACCTCCAAATTTAATATGTTTTGTTGTTTGTTCAAATGTCCAGCTTGCCGGCCAGCTGCTCCAGCGCGTCGTTGATGGCGGCATCGTCGAAGCAGTAGCGCATTTCGGTGTGACGGGCCCGGAGCTGCTCCACGTCGCCCTTGATCTCCCGGCCCCGGAGGATGCAGTCGGCCATCAGGGAGGCCAGCTGGTCGAAGTCCTTCTCCTCGAAGCCGAAGCGGGTCATCTCGCTGACGCCCATACGCAGGGCGCCGGAGGCGGTGAAGCCCTCCTCATCGGGGGTGGCCTGGTAGTTGACGATGACGTTGTTCTGCTCCAGGCGCTCGGCGATCTCCGCGCCCTCGCCGTAGCCCACGGAGACGATGACCTGGTGGGTCTCGGTGTAGTCGATGGCGGGATCGCCCACCACGTCCAGGCCATAGCTCCTGAGGCTGCGGGCGAAGGACTTGGCGTTGCGGATAATGGCGCTCTGATACGCGTCGCGGAACTGGTTCATTTCATAGGCCGCCATGAGCATACCCAGCTGGGTGCCCAGGTGGTGGTTGGAGACGCTGCCGGGGAAGGTGCGGCTCTCGATGGTCTTCCACAGGCCGTATTTCAGGTCCTCCTCCTTATAGTTGACGCCGATGACGCCGCGCTGGGGGCCGAAGAAGGTCTTGTGAGTGGAGCCGGTGACGATCTCCGCGCCCTCCTGGAAGGGGTTCTGGAAGTGGTCGCCGATGAGGCCCAGCACATGGGCCATATCGTACATAATGGTGGTGGGAATCTTCTGCTCGTCCACAAAGCGGCGGATCTGGGCCACAGGCTCCTTATGCAGAACCATGGACTTGCCGAAGATGATGAGCTCGGGACGGTAGCGGTCGATGAGCTTCTTGGTCTCCTCCACGTCCATCTTATAGGGGTTGTCCCGGCAGACGGGGAAGTTTACCACGGCGGGCTTTTCGGTGACGGGGTCCACGGCGATATAGTCGTGGAGGGCGCCCATGGGCTGGGCAGACAGGTGACCGCCCTTGATGATGTGGTTGTTCATGACGTAGCCCAGGCGCTTGGCATCCTTCTTGCGGTCGAAGCGGTTCTTCCAGTCCGTCAGGGCGGAGAACACCGCCATGTTGGACATCTGGCCGCTGAGGGTGCGGGTCTCCACCTCGGTGCAGCCGAAGTAGGCGCGCATTTCCTCGGTGAGCATACGCTCCACCTGGTCGATGAACTTGGTGCCCTGGTAATAGAACACCTCCTTCTCATAAAAGGCCAGGATCTTCTTGTGCTCGGCATAGCGGCAGGCCGGGTCGCTGCCGGACAGCAGGCGCACGGCCCGGCTGGGGGTATTCTCGGAGGGAATCAGGTTCACGCACTGCTCCTGACGCCAGACGTGGTTCTCGATGGCCTTGTGCAGCAGGGCCAGGGCCTTGCCGGTGCGGTCGCCGCCGGCCACGGTGCGGACCTCCTCCTGCTCACCGTACAGCAGGGGGCGGGCGAAGGGAGGCGCGCCCACGCTCATGTGGCGGGCGGGGATCACGGCCTTCAGGCGCTTGCCGCGGATATCCACCTCCACGGTGTCGTCCACCAGAACGTCGCTGTCGATATAGCACAGGCCGATGGCACGCTTTCCGCTGGCCTCCAGGATCACGGTGGACAGGCCCTCACCCTGGGTCTTGAAATAGGGCACCATGGTGCCGCTGGTGACCCAACCCACCAGCTTATCACCCTTGTAGATCTCCATTCCGGCCCGCATGACGCCGCGGTCCAGCAGGGCGATGGGGGCGATCCTCCGGGGCAGGGCGGACATGTCGGAGAAGTCCCGGTCCATGTGGCGGATAAATGCCTGGTGCTGACGCTCCAGAGCGGCGCGGCCGATGAAATCCCCCTTCTGGGCGGAGAAGCTCACGGCAAACTTGGCCAGAGGCACGGCGAAGATGGGGATCTCGGTGCCGTCGGGGGCAATGCCCATCTCGTGGCCGTACAGGGGGAAGGACGCCTCCATCCGCAGGGTATCCCGTGCGCCCAGGCCGGCAGGCCGCGCGCCCAGCTCCACCAGACGGTTCCACAGCCACACGGCGTCCTGGCTGCGGACGTATACCTCGTAGCCCAGAGGCTCGCCGGTGTAGCCGGTCTTGGCGATGCGGGCCTGGCGGCCCTCCAGGGACACGGTGCCCAGGGAGTTCTTGGTGGGCTCCTTGGTGGGGGACTCGCCGCCGGAGAGGGTCATGAGCATTTCCTTGCTCTTGGGGCCCTGGACGGCGATGGAGGCCCATTCGGCGCTGATGTTGGTGATGGTGCAGTCGTAGCCGGACAGGGCCCGGTTCAGATGCTCCAGATCCTTGTCGATGTTGGCGGCGTTGACCACCAGCAGATAGCTGTCCTCCTGGAACAGGTACAGATACGCGTCGTCCACGGCGCCGCCGTTCTCGTTGGGGATGATGCAGTACTGGGCCATGTTCAGGTCCAGAGCGCTGACGTTGCTGGTCAGCACATGCTGGAGAAATTCCTTGCGCTGGGGGCCCTCAATCAGCAGGCGGCCCATGTGGGACACGTCGAACAGGCCGCACACCTGGCGGGTGTACAGATGCTCGGCGATGATGCCGGACGGATACTGGATGGGCATTTCCCACCCGCCGAAGTCCACCATGGTGGCCCCGGCGGAAACATGCACGTCGTACAGCTGCGTGCGCTTCAGTTCGCTCATTTTCTAAGCTCCTCCTTCAAAGTTGTTCCTTCCTGTTTTTGGGCAGCAAAAAAGGGCGCAAAGCCGTTGCCTTGCGCCCCCGTATCCTAACCTGAGAGATTCCCCGCCCCGGATGAGGCGAGTTGCACCTTCGGTGGCCGGACATATCCGGCCTTTTCGGAGTATCGTCCGGACCCGGTCCCTTTTGCCTGAGAGCTTCTGCGTTCCCCTTCGGCGCCGCGCAGAGCGCGGTCTCTCCCGAGTCCATCCACCGATGATCCCTATTCCGTTGTTATGTCCATTCTATCACGGGGCGGGAAATGGTGTCAACGCGAAACATCGGGCCCGGGTAACATTTGGATAAATGGTAAAAAACGGAGGTCCGTCTTTGGGCTATCTGACCAAGTGGAGGTCGTGAAGCACGGCGTCCGCCATGACGCGGCTGCCCAGGCGGCTGGGGTGCATGCCGTCGCGCTGGTACAGGTCCGC